>Ga0114997_10002121_pt1 | contig 16174 bp, 14 predicted proteins | sample ArcticOcean_MG_C_2_FD_87045 | JGI IMG/M metagenome (GOLD analysis project Ga0114997, IMG submission 87045) | Marine microbial communities from western Arctic Ocean - ArcticOcean_MG_CB4_136 | ecosystem: Environmental > Aquatic > Marine > Oceanic | place: Arctic Ocean: Canada Basin | collected...
ATCCATTTAGAGTTAATTTATTTCCCATTGTATCGATATCATCTTTTGAATTAATATTAAATAATCCTGTTGGTAAAGTATCAACAATAATATAAATAATTTTATCTTTAAATTTCGAATATTTATTAATATCAAATAATAGTTTTTTAGGTTTACCACTATGCATATAAGTAGCTTCTGTAATAATAAATTTATCTACATATTTATTCATAATATTTAAACGCAGATCCAAAAGCATCTCTTCATCAAAAAACATAAAACAGTCGTAGATTTTCATATTAATAATTTTTATTTATTTTTCTATCCATTGTTTATATTTGTAGATATTTTTAACAATATATTCCGGCAATTTATTTGTATCCATCTTTTTTAAAGTTTCACCCTGACTCCATTTAAATCCTTTTTTATCAATAGAATGATTGTACATAACTTTTTTTTCTTTTATCAATCTTTCAAGATCATTAGTTTTTAATCCGCTTGTTTCATAGTCTACGTGATGTAGGAAATTTGATAATTTTTTATTTAGGTCTTCAGCTTTTCGTATATTAGTAAAATGCCAACCACCTTCGTTTATAAAATTTATATCATTATATTTCTTTTTAGAAAATAATATGTCTAATCTCCAGACTGGATATTTTTTATTTTTTATAGAGCGTAACCATTGTGGAGATTTGAAATATTTTTTTTTACATGCCTTAGAACCATACCAAGGTAGCGATTCATGAAGTAAATTAAATTTATAATAAAACATTTTTTGTTTAAAAAAAGTAAATTTTTTTTTAATACTAGAAAAGTTAATTTTTTCTAAATTGGGAATCTCATCTAGGTCACTTACGATAATTATATCATCAGGTTTAGCATCCACCAATCCATCTTGAGTTCTTTGAATTTGATAAATTTCTCTTTTATAAGCGTTTTGTATTTTTTTTAAGTCCTTCACATCGCTTTTTTCTTGATCTGATATTTTTAATAAATTTGGTGGAGGATCATTAACAATTATATAAATTATTTTATCTTTAAATTTAACAAATTTCTTTATATCAAATAATAGTTTTTTAGGCTTTCCACTATGCATATAGGAAGCTTCTGTTATCACAAATTTGTCAACATATTTGTCCATTATGTTTAGCCTGAGATCTAAAAGCATCTCTTCGTCAAAAAACATAAAACAATCGTAAATTTTCATATTTAATTGAATTTTTTATATATATAATATAGTTAAAGGTCTTAATTTAATATATCACAATAATAATAATGTCGAAAAAAATCGTAATTCTTGGAGCTCTAGGATACTTAGGCACTGAACTTTGTAAACTTTATTCTGGAGAAAGCTGGTTTCACAATATAATAGCCATAGATAATAGGTTTGTATCAAAAAGGATAAATCAACTCAAAGATTGGAATATTAAATTTTACCAGGGAGAAATACTCGATAAAGATTTTTTAACAAAACATTTAAATAATGCTGATGTAGTACATCACTTAGCTGGCATAACTGATGTGGCTTATGTGAAAAAAGAAGCAAATTTAGCAAACGATGAAAAGATACAAAAAGTTGCTGTTGAAGGTACAAATAATATTTTAGACGTTATTTCTGATAATTGTAAAATAATCTTTCCTTCAACCCATGTTATTTACGAAGGATTTAAAAAAACTAAGAAGAATATAATGGAAGATGAAGAGCCATTACCAGTCTTGATGTATTCATCAAGCAAAGTTAAAAACGAGAATGATATTAAAAAATCACAAAAAAATTACATAATTCTTAGATTAGGTTCAGTAGTTGGCTATTCCTCAACTGATACTATGAGAATAAATATAATGCCAAATTTATTTTCAAAAATTACATCTCAAAATGGAACAATTAATTTATTTGCAGGAGGAAAACAAATAAAAAGCACAGTTCCATTAATAGACGTTGTGAGATGTATGAAATTTATGGAAGAAAAAGATAAAATTAAAAAAGAAACTTTCAATTTAGTAAAAGATGAAGTTACAGTTAAAGAGGTTGCTGAAATATGTAAAAAATACAATAATGAAGTTACAATTAAAGAAACAGATGATGAGATTCCAAATCTTGGGTACACACTGTCAAATAAAAAACTTTTAAATACTGGGTTTAAATTTCTTTACTCTTTAGATGGCTGTATTTCTGAAATGATACAAAAATGGTCCTTCGTTAAAAATGAAAAAGATTTAGAGTATAAATCACGTGGTGAAAAAGAATATATAGACAAGAGAGGGAAAATTAGTAATTATGAATTAACAGAGCCAATAAATTTAATTGGTTATATAGAATCTAAAAAAGGATCAATGAGAGCTAATCACTATCATCCAGTTCAAGAACAAAAAGTTCTTTTAGTAAAAGGTCAATTTATCAGTTTATATAAAAGCCTTTTAGAAAAAAATGCTCCAAAAATTAGTCATGTTATTAACGAAGGAGATTCAGTTGTTACAAAACCTAATGTGGCTCACACTATGGTTTTTACGAAAGATTCTATATTTCTTAATTTAGTAAGAGGTGAAAGAGAACATGATAATTATGGAATTACTCACACGCTCCCTTATCCTTTGGTTTTAGACAACGATAGAAAAGAATTGTTAAAAAATTATAAATTTGAATGCAGATCCTGCGATAGCACAAAATTAAAAAGGGTTGTTTCATTAGGATATCAACCTTTGGCAAACAACTTATCAAAAAATAAAAACGAAGAAGATGAACTTTTTCCACTTGAAATGAATTATTGTACAAATTGTCATAACTGCCAGCTTTCTGTAGCAGTAGAACCTAAAAAAATGTTCTCTAATTATCTTTATTTGTCATCTACTTCCAAAACATTTAGAGACCATTTTGATAGTGCTGCAAAAAAATATATTAAAGATTTTAAACTTTCACCAAAAAAATCTTATATTATTGATGTTGGTAGTAATGATGGAGTTGCTTTAAAACCATTTAAAGATTTAAAATATAAAAATATTTTAGGAATTGAACCTGCCAAGAATTTAGCCAAACTTGCTAACAAAGAAAAAATTAAAACTTTTAATGGTTTTTTGAATAGTAAAAATCTAAAAAAAATTAAAAAAAATGCTGATATTGTATTAGCTTCAAACGTTTTCGCACATTCTAATGAATTGAAGGAAATGGCATCTTGCATGTTAAAGATGATAAAAAAAAATGGAACAATAATTATTGAAGTCCAGCACTTATTAAATACTTTAAAAGATCTCACTTTTGATAATATTTACCATGAACATTATAATTATTGGTCCCTAACGTCTTTAGTCAATTTTTTTAATAAATTTTCAGCTATTATATATCGCGCTGAAAAAATAAATACACATGGAGGATCATTAAGAATTTATGTAAAAAATAATTCTAAAGTTAAAGTAGAAAAAAGCATTAAACAAATTCTTAATGAAGAAGAAAAATTTGGAATAAAAAATTACCAAACATACGTTAATTTTGGTAAAGAAGTTTATAAAATCAGAGACAAGGTAAGAGCAAACATTACTAAATTGTCAAAAAGTAATAAAATAATCGGTTATGGATCTCCTGCAAAAGCTACTACTGCATTAAACTTTTTTGGCATTTCTAATGAAATCGAATGTATTGTTGAGGATAATAAATTAAAACAAGGTAAATTTTTACCTGGCATGAAGATTCCAATAATTTCTAAAGAAAACATTAAAACAAAACCAGATTTAGCTATAATTTTAGCCTGGAATTTTTTTGATGAAATTAAAAAAAAAAATATCGATTTGGCCAAAAAACTGATAAATATTAAAGACTTGGAGATTTAAATTTACTTTCTTGATGACGTATTGTAATAAGTTTGAAAAAGTTTGTTGGGCGGTTAGCTCAGTTGGTAGAGCATCTCGTTTACACCGAGAGGGTCATAGGTTCGAGTCCTTTACCGCCCACCATTTATGGGGGTGTAGCTCAGTTGGTTAGAGCGATCGCCTGTCACGCGATAGGTCGAGGGTTCGAGTCCCTTCACTCCCGCCATTATTGTTATAAATACTTATGAAAACTTAAAATTGAAAAATTTTATTTCTTTATCCAAATTTCCATATGAGTACTTTGATTCCAAATGGGATAGCTATACTTAGTGCAGTTTTAAAAGAATAAAGATTATGCCCAATCTTTCAATTTGAATTAAAGTGGTCAATTTTTAGCTTTATAAGAATATATCATATTTTTTGCACAGAATCACCGCACATAACTGCATATAGATATATGCGATATTTTTTCCAAAATTTATAACCGTTTCTTTAAACATTATCATTATTAAACCTGTGAGTAACATTTTTTGAGACAATCTCACATCTATATGTGTATAAAAAAGTGTTATATAAATAGAATTTTATATTAGAGGATTTGCTTAATGTTAAACATTTTTTTAAAAGATTATCTATCAATTTTAATTTTTCTTTTTATAGCACTAACTTTGAGTATTGGTTTTATTTTTTTAAATTATATTTTTGCTCCTAGGAATCCTGATCCAGAAAAACTTTCAGCTTACGAATGTGGGTTTGAAGCTTTTAACGATTCTAGAATGGAATTTGATATTAGATTTTATCTAGTGGCAATTTTATTCATAATATTTGATCTAGAAATAGCATTTCTATTTCCTTGGGCTATATCCTTAGGAAATTTAGGAATACTTGGCTATTGGTCTATGATGGTTTTTCTTTTTGTTTTGTCTGTAGGCTTTATATATGAATGGAAAAAAGGCGCACTAGACTGGGATTAATATGATTAATTTAAATAATAGTCAAAATAAAATACCTGACGAATTTAAAACTATTGCAAAAGATTTTAGCGAAAATGGTTTTATTACAACATCAACCTCTAATTTAATTAATTGGGCTAGAACAGGCTCTCTTCATTGGATGACTTTTGGTTTAGCATGTTGTGCTGTTGAAATGATGCAAGCTTCCATGCCACGATATGATTTAGAAAGATTTGGAGCTGCTCCAAGAGCATCACCTAGACAGTCAGATGTGATGATAGTAGCTGGAACATTAACAAATAAAATGGCTGCGCCATTAAGAAAAGTTTACGATCAAATGCCAGAACCACGTTATGTCATATCAATGGGAAGTTGCGCTAATGGAGGTGGTTATTATCATTACTCATACTCCGTTGTGAGAGGTTGTGATCGAATTGTTCCGGTTGATATTTATGTTCCAGGATGCCCCCCATCTGCCGAAGCTTTGCTTTATGGAATTCTGCGGTTACAAAAAAAAATTAGAAGAGAGGGTAGTTTAAAAAGATAAAATGAAAACTAATCTTCAAGATTTAGAAAAGATAATTAATTCAGATTTAACCACTTCTATTAAAAGATCTGAAATAAAATTTAACCAACTTTTCATCGAAGTAAATTTTCAAGATATTATTTCAACTATTTTATTTCTAAAAACAAATCAGAAATGTAAATTTAAACAGCTTATTGATATTACAGCGGTAGATTTTCCTCATAAAGAACTAAGATTTAAAATTGTATATCTATTACTTAGTCATGAAAATAATTTAAGAATTATAATTAATACCAATATAAAAGAAAACGAAACTTTACCTTCAATAACAAAAATATTTTCGTCGGCGAATTGGATGGAAAGGGAAGTGTTCGATATGTATGGAATTCTATTTAGTGAACATCCAGACCTTCGACGTATACTTACAGATTATGGATTTACAGGTCACCCATTGCGAAAAGATTTCCCTTTAACAGGCCATACTGAGGTTAGATACAATGAAGAGAAAAAAAAAGTTATTACTGAACCTGTTAAGCTTGACCAAGAGTATAGAGATTTTGACTTTGATAGTCCTTGGGAAGGAACAAAATATATTAATATTCCTAAACATGAAAAGGGTAAAATTAAGGATAAGTAATGGTAAAAAAAACTAAAACTATGAATTTAAATTTTGGTCCTCAACATCCTGCCGCGCATGGTGTTTTAAGATTAATATTAGAATTAGACGGTGAAGTTGTAGAAAAAATAGATCCCCATATAGGACTTTTACATAGAGGAACGGAGAAGCTAATTGAGAATAAAACTTACACCCAGGCAATTCCTTATTTTGATCGTCTTGATTATGTAGCTCCAATGAATCAGGAGCATGCTTTTGCTCTAGCCATAGAAAAAATTTTAAATATTGAGGTACCCATAAGAGGTCAATATATTAGAGTCCTATTCTGCGAGATAGGTAGAATTCTTAGTCATTTATTAAATATTACTACTCAAGCACTTGATGTCGGAGCTTTAACTCCATCTCTTTGGGGTTTTGAGGAAAGAGAAACATTAATGACTTTTTATGAAAGAGTCTCCGGATCAAGATTGCATGCAAATTATTTTAGACCAGGAGGTGTTCATAAAGATTTGCCGATGGGTTTATCTGATGACATAATTTTGTTTTGTAATAACTTTCCAAAAGTTTTAGATAACCTTGAAACTTTACTCACAGATAACAGAATTTTTAAACAAAGAAATGTGGATATTGGTGTTGTATCTCAACAAGAAGCTTTAGATCATAGTTTTTCAGGAGTGATGATGAGAGGGTCAGGTATACCTTGGGATTTAAGAAAATCTCAGCCGTATGAATGTTACAGTGATTTTGATTTTAAAATTCCTATAGGAAAAAATGGTGACTGTTACGATCGTTATCTTTGCAGAATGGAAGAGATGAGAGAGAGCATTAAGATTATTAAAGATTGCATAAAAAAAATGCCTAGTGGACCTGTTAAATCAATAGATGGAAAAATAACTCCACCCAAAAAAGATGATTTAAAAAATTCAATGGAAGCTTTAATACATCACTTCAAATTATTTTCTGAAGGATTTAGAGTTCCTGAAGCAGAAATTTATACTGCAGTTGAGGCACCAAAAGGTGAATTTGGTGTTTATTTGATTTCTGATGGAAGTAATAAACCATATAAATGTAAAATACGTGCACCAGGATTTTCACATTTACAGGCAATGGACTACCTGTTGAAGGGCCACATGCTAGCAGATGTACCTGCCGTACTAGGTTCATTAGATATAGTTTTTGGAGAAGTGGATAGATGAGTATAAAAAAAATCTCTAAGTTTCAGCCTGAATTATTTGAGTTTAATAATGATAATTTAAAAAAAATAAAAAATGAAATAAAAAAATATCCTAAAGGAAAAAAAAATAGTGCAGTCATGGCTTTACTTTATTTAGCTCAAGAACAAAACCAAAATTGGATACCACTTGCTGCTCTCAAATGTATAGCAAATTTATTAGAGATGTCTTACATAAAAGTTTATGAAGTCGTGACATTTTATTCAATGTTTAATTTATCACCTGTTGGAAAATATTTTATACAAGTTTGTACTACAACTCCATGCATGATTAGAGGATCCAAAAAAATAACAGATATTTGCAAAAAGTATATTTCACAAAATCAAAACGATCTTTCAGAAAATAAATTGTCCTCATGGACAGAAGTTGAGTGTTTGGGGGCGTGTGTTAATGCTCCGATGATGCAAGTAAATAAAGATTATTATGAAGATTTAGACAAAGACAGTGCTGAAAAACTAATTAAGCAGTTATTAAATGATGATTTCCCAACACCAGGCTCTGCAAAAAATAGAAAAAATAATGCACCAGAGGCTGGCAAAACAACTTTACTGGATGTGAAAAATGCTTAAAGACGAAGATAGAATATTTAAAAATTTATATAATGATCTAGGTTGGGAAATAGATTGTGCAATTAGACGCGAAGATTGGTCTAATACAAAAAATATTTTGTCCAAAAGCAGAGATTCTATCATAAATGAAATCAAAGAATCAGAATTGAGAGGTAGAGGTGGAGCAGGTTTTCCTACTGGATTAAAACTATCCTTTGCTCCTAAAGAAGTTGGTAGTAGACCGCATTATTTAGTTATAAATGCTGATGAGTCTGAACCAGGGACTTGTAAAGATAGAGATATTTTAAGATTTGAGCCACAAAAATTAATAGAAGGGTGTTTAATTGCAAGTTACGCAGTTAACGCACACACTTGCTATATATACATTAGAGGTGAATATTTTAGAGAAGGTGAAAGACTACAAGCAGCAATTGATCAAGCTTATAAAAAAAATTTTATTGGTAAAAATGCATGCGATTCTGGTTGGGATTTTGATATTTATATTCATTATGGCGCAGGTGCATATATATGTGGAGAAGAAACTGCATTATTAGAAAGCCTAGAAGGTAAAAAGGGGCAGCCTAGACTTAAACCTCCCTTTCCTGCTTTAGTAGGACTTTATGGTTGCCCCACTATTGTAAATAATGTTGAAACAATTTCTGTAATACCTACAATTCTCAGAAGAGGAGCTAAATGGTTTTCTTCATTAGGTAAGCCAAAGAATACAGGTACAAAAATATTTTGTATTTCAGGAAATGTTAACAATCCATGTAATGTGGAAGAAGAAATGGGAGTAGCATTAAAAGATTTAATTGAAAAACATGCTGGTGGCGTTGTTGGGGGATGGAAAAATCTTCAAGCAATTATACCAGGAGGATCCTCTATGCCAATGTTACCAAAAAATATTTGTGAAACAATTACTATGGATTTCGATTCATTAATAAAAGTCAAAAGTGGATTAGGCACAGCGGGAATCGTTGTTATTAATAAAGATCAAGATATTATTAAGTGTATTGCAAGAATAGCTAAATTTTATAAACACGAAAGTTGTGGCCAATGCACACCTTGTAGAGAAGGTTGTGGTTGGATGTGGAGAATGTTGGAAAGAATGGGGAACGGAGATGCAACTTATAAAGAAATAGATTTACTTCATGATGTTACCAAACAAATAGAAGGACATACAATTTGTGCTTTTGGTGAAGGTGCCTCTTGGCCAGTTCAAGGACTGTTACGTCATTTTAAACAAGAAATTGAGAAGAGATGTACTGAAGAACCTTTAATTAAAAAGAAAACCAATATTCCTTATCTTATTGACCAACATCTTTTGGAAAAAGATAATGCCTAAAATTATAATAAATAATAAAGAGATTGAATTTGAAGATGGAATGACAGTTCTTCAAGCTTGCGAATTAGCTGGTGCTGAAATTCCTAGATTTTGTTACCACGAAAGACTTTCCATAGCAGGAAACTGCAGAATGTGTTTAGTTGAAATGGAAAAATCTGCCAAACCTATAGCATCTTGCGCAATGCCTGCAGCTGATGGAATGATAATTAAAACTAATACTGCTTTTGTTGAAAAAACTAGAAAGGGTGTGATGGAGTTCTTATTAGCAAACCATCCTTTAGATTGTCCAGTATGTGATCAAGGTGGTGAATGTGATTTACAAGATCAATCGTTATTTTATGGATTAGATAATTCAAGATTCAAAGAAAACAAAAGACAAGTTAATGAGAAATATATGGGTCCTTTAATTAAAACTCAAATGACGAGATGTATACATTGCACTAGATGTATAAGATTTGCAACAGAAGTTGCTGGTATAGATGAACTGGGCGCCATCGGTAGAGGTGAGGATATGGAGATTACTACTTATCTAGAAAAATCAATGGAGTCTGAATTGTCAGCTAATGTAATAGATTTATGTCCAGTTGGAGCCCTTACTTCAAAACCTTACGCATTTGAAGCTCGTCCATGGGAACTTAAAAAAACAGAATCAATTGATGTTATGGATGCTGTGGGATCTAACATTAGAGTTGACACTTATGGTTGGGAAGTAAAAAGAATTTTACCTAGAATAAATGAAGATATTAACGAAGAGTGGATATCTAACAAAACAAGATATGCTTGCGACGGTCTCATGAAACAAAGATTAGATTCACCATACATTAGAGAAAATGGAAAATTAATTAAGACATCATGGGAAAAAGCATACAAAACTTTAATAAATAAAATAAAAACATTTAAACCAGAGGAAGTTGCTGGATTAGTTGGTGATTTATCAGACCTAGAGATGATTTATAGTTTTAAGTGTTTTTTTGAGACATGCGTCGGTTCAAAAAATTATGAATGCAGACAAGACAAAATTTATATAAATCCTCACGAAAGAATGAATTATATTTTCAACACAACGATTAATGGAATTGAAGAATCTGATTTAATTATTTTAATAGGAACCAACCCAAGAATGGAAGCAACAATACTTAATGCAAGAATTAGAAAAGCATATATAAAAAATAACGTGCCAATTTATTCAATAGGTGAGCTTAATGATCTGACTTATCCACACAAGAATATAGGTAATGATACTTTGACTATCAGAGACATAATTGAGGGTAAGCATGAAATTTCGCAAACAATTCAAAAGTCCAAAAAACCAATTTTTATATTTGGAGAATCTTCTTTAATGGGTGATGTAGGTCAATATGTTTTTGAATCTTTAAAAAATTTTTTAAAAAAAAATAATTTTATAAGAAATGATTGGAATGCACTAAACATTTTAAGCCAACAAGCTTCAAGGGTAGGTGCGATTGATCTTGGCATGTATTCGATAAATCAAAATAGCAACTTTTCTTTTTTTGATAAACTTAACAATAATGACTTTAAACTTATCTATCTATTAGGTGTTGATAATTTTAATTTTGATAAAAAAGATAAATTTATTGTTTACCAAGGTACCCATGGAGATAAGGGTGCTGAAATCGCTGATATTATTTTACCAGGGGCCGCTTATACTGAAAAAAATGGTTTGTTTATTAACCTGGAAGGAAAAATGCAAAATGCTTACAAAGCTTCATATCCGCCAGGAGAATCAAAAGAAGATTGGGAAATTTTTGTAAATATCGCAAAATTAATGAAAAAAAATCTTAATTTTGAAAACCTAAGTGATCTTAGAAAAGAAATGAATAATTTTTTAGAAGAAAAAAATCTTAATAATTTTTATAAAAATATAAAAAATAATTTCGTAGAAAAAAATATTATTATTAATCCTTTGGATTATTATTACACAAATCCAATAGCTAGATCATCTAAAACTATGAATGACTGTAGGGAAGCTGCTAGACTAAAATCTTCTACTAATGGTGATAAAAAAATCTAATGATTTATATAAATATTTTTTTTAACGAAACTTATAAGATACTGTTTTTATTAATTCCCGTATTAGTGTCGGTTGCTTTAATTGTTTGGCTAGACAGGAGAATTTGGGCATTTGTGCAAAAAAGAAAAGGCCCTAATGTTGTTGGGCCATTTGGCCTTCTGCAAACTTTTGCAGATGCGCTGAAATATATGTTTAAGGAAATTATTATTCCATCTAGCGCCCATAAAATTATATTTATATTAGCCCCAATAGTTACTTTAACATTATCGCTAGTAGCATGGGCAGTTATTCCATTTAGTGAGCAGTTAGTTTTATCTGATATTAATGTTGGAATATTATATTTATTTGCTATTTCATCTTTAAGTGTTTACGGAATCATAATGGGTGGATGGGCCTCAAATTCAAAATACCCTTTTTTAGGAGCTATAAGATCAGCTGCTCAAATGATCTCATATGAAGTATCAATTGGAATAATTATTATAAATGTACTTTTGTGTGTTGGCTCTCTTAATCTTAACAAAATAGTATTGGCTCAATCAAATGTTTGGTTTGTCCTTCCACTATTTCCTATGTTTGTTATATTTTTTATATCCGCTCTAGCTGAAACGAATAGACCACCTTTTGACTTACCAGAAGCAGAGTCTGAATTAGTCGCAGGCTACCAAACCGAATATTCTGGAATGATGTATGCAATGTTTTGGTTGGGAGAATATGCAAATATTTTACTTTTATGTGCTTTAGGCTCTATACTTTTTCTAGGTGGGTGGCTCAGCCCAATTGACATTTCACCATTTAATCTTTTGCCTGGACCTTTTTGGATGATATTTAAAATTTTGTTTCTTTTTATTTTATTTTCATTAGTAAAAGCCATTGTTCCAAGATACCGGTTTGATCAATTAATGAGACTAGGTTGGAAAATTTTTCTACCACTTTCTTTATTTTGGGTTGTTTTGACAGCAAGTTTTTTATTTTTTACAGAAACGTTACCTTTGATAGGATGATTTATATATGAAAATTAATAGAATTGTTAAAACAATATTTATGGCAGACTTTGTTAGCGCTTTATTACTAGCTATAAAAATTTCTTTTAAAACTAAGAAGACAATAAATTACCCATTTGAAAAAGGAAAGCTAAGCCCAAGGTTTAGAGGAGAACATGCGTTGAGAAGATACCCCAATGGAGAAGAAAGATGTATAGCTTGTAAACTTTGCGAAGCTGTATGCCCAGCTCAGGCAATAACAATAGAGTCTGAAATTAAACCTGATGGAAGTCGAAAAACATCTAGATATGATATTGATATGTTGAAATGTATTTATTGTGGATTATGCGAAGAATCCTGTCCTGTTGATGCAATTGTACAAGGACCTAATTTTGAATTTGCAACAGAAACTAGAGAAGAACTTTATTATAATAAAAAAAAACTTTTAGAGAATGGAGATAAATGGGAGACTGCTTTAGCTGCAAATATTAAGTCAGATTCTGCTTTTAGATAAATGTTAGTACATTCCTTATTTTTTTACTTTTTTTCTTTAATCACAGTTTTTTCTGCACTCATGGTAACTATTTCCCGAAGTACTATAAATTCCGTTTTTTTCTTAATATTGGTATTTGTTAGTGTTTCAATATTATTTATTTTTATAGGTGCTGAATTTTTAGGAATGATAATGCTTATTGTTTACGTCGGAGCAGTTGCGGTCTTATTTCTTTTTGTTGTTATGATGCTAAACATTTCAAGCCAAACAACCAAAAAAAATAAAAGGAAGGGTTTGATAAACAATATCCCTGTTGGATTAATTTTTGGTACAATTATTTTTCTTGAATTAATAATTGCTCTCGGTGGCTGGAAGTATAAAAGTGATTTTGTGAACTTGTCAAACGCAAGTTTAAATGCAGGAATTACTAACACTCATGCGTTAGGAAATGTCTTATATACTGATTATATTCATCTTTTCCAAATATCGGGAATAATATTACTTGTTGCTATGATCGGAGCTATTATTCTTACTTTTAGTAAAAAGGAAAATGTAAAAAGACAAAAATATCTAACACAAATACAAAGAGAAAAAATTACAGCCATCTCATTAGTAGATGTAAAAATTGGCGATGGAGTGAAACTTAATGATTGAAATAAGTTTAGGGCATTATTTGACACTAGGAGCAATCATTTTTTCAATTGGTGTGCTTGGAATATTTTTAAATAGAAAAAATGTTATTATAATACTTATGTCAATTGAGTTAATACTTTTAGCAGTAAATATTAACTTAGTATCTTTCTCTGTTTATTTGCAAGATATTGTAGGCCAAGTATTCGTAATTTTTATTTTAACTGTAGCTGCAGCTGAAGCTGCAATAGGTTTGGCGATAATTGTGGCTTATTATAAAAACAAAGGGTCTATTAATGTAGAAACAATTAATACATTAAAAGGTTAAATGGAGTATTTAATTATTTTTTTACCTCTAATAGCCTCAATTACATCGGGTTTTTTTGGAAAATATTTAAGATTTAATGATTTTATAGTTAGTTTTTTAATATTAACTTCGGCAATTTTATCAATTTTTATTTTTTATGAAGTAATTATTAATAATTATTCAAGTAATAAATTAATATTTAATTGGATAACCTCTGGAAATTTTATCATTAATTGGTCGATAAATGTTGACGCATTAACATCTGTTATGTTGGTTGTGGTAAGTTTAATTTCCTCCATCATTCATTTTTATTCAATTGGATACATGAGTAAAGACCAACATAAACCACGATTTATGGCATACTTGTCATTATTTACTTTTTCAATGCTTGTTTTGATCACTGCTGACAACTTTTTACAATTATTTTTTGGTTGGGAAGGGGTAGGCTTGTGTTCTTATTTGTTAATTGGTTTTTGGTATCAAAAACCAGCAGCAAATTCAGCTGCAATTAAAGCTTTTATAGTAAATAGAGTAGGAGATTTTGGATTTGCAATAGGAATATTTTTAATTTTTATTTTTTGTAAAACACTTAATTTTAATGAAGTTTTCGATTTAATTCCTTCGCTGTCAGATAAAGAGATATTTTTCTTTGGTCTTGAGTTTAATTTAATTACTTTAATATGTTTTATGCTTTTTTTTGGCGCCATGGGGAAATCTGCACAAATATTTCTTCACACTTGGTTGCCAGATGCAATGGAAGGTCCAACACCAGTATCTGCTTTAATTCATGCCGCAACTATGGTTACAGCAGGTGTTTTTTTAATCGTGCGATGTTCACCAATTTTTGAGTATTCTGAGACTGCACTAAATTTTATTACATTGGTTGGTATGTTAACTGCATTTTTTGCTGCAACAGTAGCCTTAGTGCAGAATGATATTAAAAAAATCATAGCTTACTCAACATGCAGTCAGCTAGGTTACATGTTTTTTGCTGTAGGTGTTGGAGCATATCATGTTGCCATTTTTCATTTGTTTACACATGCATTTTTTAAAGCTCTTTTATTTCTTGGGTCAGGATGTGTAATACATTCATTTAATAATGAACAAGATATTAGATTAATGGGAGGTGTGTGGAAAAAAATTCCTTATACTTATCTTCTAATGATAATTGGAACTTTAGCTTTAACAGGCTTCCCTTTTTTATCTGGTTACTATTCTAAAGATGCTATTATTGAATCTGCTTATTTTAAAGGTAGTACCATTGGATATTATGCTGCATTTATTGGAATAGGAGTGGCTTTTTTAACATCTATATATTCATGGAGATTAATATTTAAAACTTTTCACGGAAAATATAAAAATAAAAAAAATAGTTTTAATAAAATACATGAATCTCCAATAATCATGTTGTTGCCTGCAAGCATTCTTGGCATTGGTTCAATTTTAACAGGAATTTTATTTAAAGATTTATTTATAGGTGAAGATAATTATAATTTTTGGGGAGATTCAATATTATTTTTAAAAAATATTTTGCACACCCATCCACCAGATTGGCTACCAATAACAATAATATTTTTAGTTACCGTGGCAATACCAATTTCTTATTATTTATATATTATGAATGAAAAAATTTTGATAAATTTTACAATAAAAAATAAAAAGTTTTATAACTTTTTTCTAAACAAATGGTACTTTGATGAAATTTATGATTTTATTTTTATAAAACCAATTAAGAAATTAGGAGTATTTTTTTGGTATAAAGGTGATATCAAAACAATCGATAGATTTGGACCGGATGGATTTGCAAAGCTAGTTAAAAAAATATCTGATAGATCTGTTAATTTTCAAAGTGGCTATATATATCATTACGCTTTTATAATGCTTATTGGTTTATCCATATTATTAACTTATTTGATAGTGTATTAAATGCAATTTCCTATACTTTCTGCAATCATTTTTGTTCCACTTATAGGTGCTTTTTTTATTTTTGCTACACAAGGACCAGTAAAAAATATTGAGAATAATTCAAAATATATAGCAATTTTTTCTTCATTAGTTAATTTTCTACTTTCCCTTTTTCTTTGGTATTCTTTTGATTCAACTTCAGTAGATTTTCAATTTATTGAAAAGAAAAACTGGATTGAAGGTTTTATCAGTTTTCAGTTAGGCGTTGATGGAATTTCAATCCTATTTATAGTGTTAACTACATTTATATCCTCATTATCTATTTTTTCAGCGATTTTAAGCGTTAAGTCTAAAATTAAAGAATTCCTTATTGCAATCTTAGTCCTTGAAACTTTTATGCTGGGTGTCTTCTGCTCTTTAGATCTTGTTTTATTTTATTTATTTTTTGAAGGAGGTCTTATACCTATGTTTTTAATTATTGGTATCTGGGGAGGAGAGAGACGAGTTTATGCAGCTTTTAAATTTTTTCTTTTTACATTATTGGGCTCAGTTTTTATGCTCATTGCAATCATTTCTATATACTGGATTACTGGAACCACCAATATAGTAGATTTATTGAACATTCGTATCCCAAAAGATTATCAATATTTACTTTGGTTAGCTTTTTTCAGCTCATTTGCTGTAAAAATGCCTATGTGGCCCTTCCATACTTGGCTACCAGATGCTCATGTAGAGGCTCCCACCGCAGGATCAGTAATTTTAGCCGCTGTACTTTTAAAAATGGCAGGTTATGGATTTATTCGTTTTTCTATAGGATTATTTCCAGC
>Ga0114997_10002122_pt1 | contig 16169 bp, 2 predicted proteins | sample ArcticOcean_MG_C_2_FD_87045 | JGI IMG/M metagenome (GOLD analysis project Ga0114997, IMG submission 87045) | Marine microbial communities from western Arctic Ocean - ArcticOcean_MG_CB4_136 | ecosystem: Environmental > Aquatic > Marine > Oceanic | place: Arctic Ocean: Canada Basin | collected...
AATCCAAGTCTTGAAACGTTCTCGTCTCCGCGTCGATAGAAACCGTGTCGAACACCGCGTGCCCGCGATGAAACCCGTGGTCGTCCACTTTCATCACAAACGACTCGGAATCTGTCGTGACGGCCCGAACGTGCGACGAGTACATGGCGAGTTGTAAACAATTTTCATCATCATCATCCGGGGTGCTTTTCTCCCGGTGTAACTGTAAGAAACGCTCGCCGGAGAGGACGGGGATTTCTTCGTCGACTTTTGCTCGCACTCGTCGTTCGATTCGCTTTATTATTCGTTCGCTTCTTTTGCTCGAGGAGGTGAAAAAGGTTGTTTTTGTTCTCGTCCTCGTCCTCATCATCTTCTCCGCAACAAACAACTCTTCTGAAGCAGAGAAAGAAAAGAATTCCCCTAGAGGGAGTAGACCCCGAGACCGCAGAATTAATCACGCGGAAGTCTCCGATACTACTACTACTACTGTGCGCTACTATTGCTCTCCACAACAACTTCTGAAGAAGCAGAGAAGAAAAGAAATTTCCCCTAGACGGAGTAGACCTCTATCTCAAAAATATCTCAAATTGGACATGTTGCAACTGTTTTTTTACATTTTTTTCTCAGAATTAATTAAGCAAAGAACACGCGCAACGCTTTGCTCGAAGAAGTCTCCGATACTACCGATACTACTGCTACTGTTATTCTTGCTCAAAAACCACTCGAAGAAGAATTCAAAAATGTTCGAAACGCAAGTGGCGGATTTGCTGCAGCGCGCCGCCGGGGTGTACGTGCGAGGCATAGATAAAACGGCGCTGAAAATCAGCGTACTTTCCGGCGACGTGATTTTACGTCGGTTACAACTGAAACCGGAAGCGTTCGAGCGGTTGAACTTACCGATTGATCTCACGAGAGGAGTCGTCGGGAGTTTGAGGGTAAAAATCCCGTGGGCAAAGTTAGGAAAGGAACCCGTGGTGGTGACGATATCGGAGGTGTTCGCGTCGGCGAGACGGTTGAGCGCGGAGGAAGTCGCGAAGCGGGCGAAGGAGAGGAGAGAAGAGCATAAAAAGGAGGACGACGCGGCGGTTGAGAAAGAAGGAGAAGAAGATGAAGATGGGAAGAAGAGGAACGATGAGAAAGTTGAGAGATTAGATAACGCTGAGAGATTATGGCTCTTGAAACGTTTGTTCGATCCAACGCACCGCGAGGAGGAGGGAGGCGGCGGCGAAGTTAGGGAAGGGGAGCACGGCGGAGGAGACGACGGAGGATTCGTGCAAAAGTATGCGAAAATTATACTCGCAAACTTACAAATTTCGATAGAGAATATACACATTCGGTACGAAGATGAAGTGACAACTCCAAACCACGCGTTCGCCGCCGGGTTGACGATTCGTAACGTCAGCGCGCACACGGTTGATAAAAATGGGAATCCGGATTTCGTAAAATCGGCGTCGTTTGCAGAATTTCGGAAAAAGTTAACGTTGGATGGATTCTCGATTTACTTTGATAGCGAAGAGGAAGAGAAGAACGCTAACAATACTACTACTAGCAATGATAATAATAGGAAGCAGCGCGTGCCAAATGTGTTTTTTACGGAAAATCCAGATCCGAATGCAAAGGATATGCAGCAATGGTTAAATGTGTTCATGCCGGCTTTCCGAGACGACGAAGACGACGAAAAGGAGAAGGACGTTCTTAGATATAATCGAATTTTGCAACCGATTTCTGGCTCGTTCATCTATACGAAACGCGCAGACGAGAGATTTGACGATGGCGAAACACCTCGTCAACTCATGGAGTGTTACGTTGATACAACTGGCGTACGTCTTAAACGTGCACAATATCACAATATAGCTCGAGTTTTGGAAGCGTTCAAAGTCCATCAGTTGAGAAGTGAAACGGAGCATTTGCGGCCGAATCTCTTTGAAGGGGAGTCACCGCGGACACATCCTCAACTGTGGTGGAAGTATGCTATTTTAGCCGCGCAAATGAAAATTCGAAAGCGGCGGCAGCGCGCTTTCGCTAGCGCCCTGAAATGGGAAGATATTGTCGACTTGTCTCGAAAGAGAAGACGGTTTTTGACGATTTATAATCAACCGGGCGGCGCAGACAATGACGATCTTCTCGATGAAGTATACGAAATAGACTCAAAAATATCTTATCACGCAGCGATGACCTTCCGATGCATCGCACATCTCGAGAGAGAGCGCATGAATGATACCAATTCAAATTCTATCGCTCTCGCAGCCGTCCATGACGCGAAGAGATACTACGCGAAAGAAGTTCTTCCTCATAAAAAGAAGGGAAAGATTTCAGCGTGGTTTGGTAGTTACTTTAGTAGTGGTAGTGGTACTAGTGGTGATAGCAGTAGAAATAGCGCTCTCAAGGACTATGAAGAAAAGGAGGAGAGAAACGAACAAGTGGGCTTATTGTTTAGCGACGATGATTTCACAAAACTCGAAGAAGTGTTTGACGTGAAGACGATCGAGTCTCAACAAAAATCTGCTGAAAGTTCCTGGAAAGGAAAAGATCTATCAGTTTCTCTTAACGTATCGAAAATGTTCATCGCGATAACGGAAAATGACAATCGCGATATTGTCAGTTCAGTCGCGCTAGATCTCAGAGCTTCTAGGGGTGTTTACAAGAATGGAAATGCGACGAGTTTTCTTAATATTTTAGGTTGGGTGGTTGATGCGAATGGAACAAAAATATTACAATCCGGCATTGACAGGAAAGCCGAAGGCACTATTACATCCCCCACAGTTTCTTCAAATGGAGCACTTTCCGTGTCTTACGAAGAGTATCCACCATTCGATGTGGAATTTTACGATTCGAAAGCTGTCGTGATCGCCGCGCCGACATTCTTAGTCGTTGAAAAGCGCTTCATCGACTCAATCACTGGATTCTTTGAAAAACCAGCGTCTGACGAACTTACCTCAGAAGTCCTCGGAGATTTTGCGGAAGAAATTGCGAATGCAACTAGCAATGTCGCCAAGCGTACTGCTTCTGGTTTGTCTAGTGTATTGAATCGAATGAAGTTTGAAATTTCTATCGATGCTCCTAAAATTGCGCTTGTACCGTCGTCGGCTGAGGGGAATACGAGGATTAGTTGTGATAAAAAAATTGTCTTGGATTTAGGTAAATTTATAGTTTTCAACGATCCAGAATGCGATCAAGGTAGCGCAAACAGTGGGGTTCGAGGTGATCCAAAGTATAACGCGTTCACGGTGAAGGCAGAGAATCTCGCGGCTTACATCGCCTCTGGTACATTCGACGTCCAAGAGAGACATGAAATTTTACTGCAGGGCGCAAAAGAGAATCGTTCGCGAAATGATTTCGAAGCTTATTTCATCCTCAAACCCCTAAAAATCAGTCTCGATTTACAGATTGCCGGGAGTGGATTCGAAGTATTCGATGAATTGAAAAGTAATACAGCGTCGTCTGATGAACAAAATCCGGGAATGATTGCGAAAGCAGACATCCCAGATCTAGCGTTCACACTCTCACCATGTCGGCTAGCGATGATATATAACATAGTGAACTCTTTTAAAAAGAGTCAACAATATGATGAAAAGGATAGAACGCATGATACAGAACGTGTTGCAATTAACTCCCGCACAGATGATGGTACTTCGACAGAGAAAGCGAAAAGTTCGAAAAGAAGCGAAGGAAGCAAAATAAGTAGAATAATTTCGTCGCGTGTATCTGTTGATGTTTCGCGAGCCTCGGTTGCTTTATGGGGACAAAAAATGGGGTGCAAAGACAACAATACTGTTGTGGATGGCGTGTTTTTTGGTGGAGTCGAAAGGTTATCCGAATTTGAGTGCGCAAGATCGGAGCATGCGATTGTTGAAATTGTAGCCACGAGTGCAAAAACAATAAAAACATCGACAAATATGGACGAAAGTTACGTCATCGAAGCGGGCAAATTAGAAATGTACGACGTGCTTTCGGGAGGATATTTCATTCAGCTCTCAAATTTACCGGGAAATGGCGAAAACAAGGGTGTTAAAATGCGATACGATAGCTGGACAAGTACAGATTCACCGACCTTTACGAATTGCTACGGCCAGCTCGAAGTTACTTCAGATATTTGTTTTCTGGGCGTTCGCCGACCAACGATAGCATCCGTTTCTCGATTTTACGATGAGCTATCGCTTGTAATGTCCTCGAATAAGACTTCCCCGTCAGAATCTGAAGTAGAAAATACCAATACGAGTGATTGCGATAACGATGATGATGATGAAAAGGAAGAGGAGGATGTTCCCATAAAATTTCGTCTGGCAGCTAGATTCAAAGAATTATCATTGAGAACATTTGTTGAACCCGAAGATATCGCAAAAAACGGCAATAATCCAGCAGTAGCTTCGATTGGAATCCATGACGCAGATATCGCAATATTAACACAAACAGGGTTGAATCCTATGAAAGTGTTTGGTACCCTTGGTAGCTTGAGCGTAATGAATGAAACGTTACCCGAGTCGCATCCGCACAGATACTTTGTCTCGGTTAAAAAAGAAGAAAATCTAGAGCTTGATCGTGCTGGACAAGAGAAGTCATACTTCGAATATCGCACCTTCAATCGTTCGCACAGGAATTTTCCAGGTCACGAGCAACATCTGCTTCTCAACTTGAAGAAGTCAAAAGTTACTTTTCTGATGCATTTCTTTTCGCAGCTATTAAGTAGCGTTGGTGGATTACTTGCCGATGCAATTCCAATCGATAAGCTTCCTGAAAATGAGAGAAACGCAGAGATCGTGCGGCGAGGGGTAACGCGACCTTCTACGTTTAAGTACGATGTAGCGCTATCCCAAACCAAGATTGTTGTTCCAAAATCTACTTCATCTCAGGAAGCACTAAGTCTTGATGCAAAAAATGTTTCCGTATGCAACAGTTTGCAATGGAAATACGGCGATAGTCATCTAACTCGAGGTGCTGTGTTGATGGATACAATGTCAATTCAGTTAAAAGACTTTGAGTTGTTTATGGTGAACGGGAAAGGTGAGCGCGGCTCCTACCCGGCGTTATTTTGCGCAAAAGGCGAAAGCAATGATCCTGCTCAAGTTTTCAGTCTTGATTTGATATCTCCATCTTGGGATCCCACAGAAAAAATGTGCGCAAAAGAAATGCGTCTCTGCGCGGATGGCGCGATCACCGTAGAAATTGATGACGTCGAATACAATATATTACTTGCCGTTTTAACTGGAAATTTCTCCGAGACGGGTTTCGTCCAGGAACCACTTTTTGAGTACGCGGAAATTGAAGTTCCGAAAGAGAACGGTACAGCAGAAGGCGAAATTGATACTGCGCCTTCTCTCAGTAGCGTGATTACGGTGAATCTACCGGAGGTGTGCTTGTCCATGTTCAATTCACCACGGCTCAACGCGAGAGCATCACCGTTGGCGAGGCTAATACTCAGTCGCCTCTGGGTTTCCTACGAAACTTTACGAAATGACGCAGACGCGTACAGTGTTCACTTGACTTTGCCTGTTCTGAGTGTCCGAGATGTACGGGACGGAACTGAACCAGCTGTCGCAGAAGTAATCGACCACGCTGATAGGTCGTTGACGCTTTTAACGCTGGATTTACTATCTAGAGCCGATAAATTTGATCTTGGAGTAAATCTACAGTCTTGCCGTCTAAAAGTTGATCCTCAATTTCTGAGAGAGGTTTTGTACTTTTTTAATCTTAGAGATGACGAGTTGAGACGACAAATACTCGAGCGGCGTTTGAAGAATGATATCAGTTTCTCGAACAAGGATTTAATATCCCTGGCTCCAAGAAAAGAAGGTGAAGTTGACGATGCTGAGATTATAACCCTCTCTCCAGCAAAACGAATTTTGTGTGACGGATTACACACACCTCTGTGGTGTACCTTGGATGGGAACGGGAGAAAAATAGTTTTACCGCATTCTGTGACGAAGCATTCGTCATCACTAATTTGTGTAGGTAATTTTCGAACGCTTACGATTAGGAATGCTGTTATTGAAGGCGACGTGGAAAGATTTATCAGTCTTGGTACGCGTTCGAATATAATCTATGATAATGTAACCTTTGCGAAACGCAAGGACAACGAACCCAGAGACTTTATGAAAGTATCAACAAAGAAGGAGTTGAAAACAACAAGTGCTACAGAGTGTGTTACAACGTGTTCCATCCTAGCAAGAAACGTTGAGCTCTTGGTTCTCGACTCTGATACCACGATGAACCGCGGGAAAACAGCGAAAACTACCAATGCCGGTAGAAATGCATTGTCCGTACAACTGTACGCATTGGTTGACTATAAGTCAATGCCAAGTGAGATTGCGAGATCAAGCACCAGATCAGAATTGAACGCCTTTGTGAACGGCGTCACCGTAAATCTCTGCCGCAGCACCAATGATCCCGCTAAAACAAAGTTTTTGCCTAAAACGAGCTTCTTGGAACCAACCGATTTGGATGTAAAATTTATAAAGGATGCGCACGGTTATCAAGTGCGGCTGGTATCTTCTGATGTGCGTTCAAGTTTTGATTCTTTGAGTCTTCGTGTGGCGAGAAAGTGTATATCGCAACTTAGTGACGTCGTCAAAAAGAAAGTGGCATTGTCTGCTTTGGTCGCAGCGTGCAATTCCTATCTGCCAATAAGCGCCTCTCGGCATACGAACTTAAAATTCTGGCGCCCAGTGCCACCGAAAGGATTTTCTTTTCTCGGTGACGTGTGCTTTTCCATAGATGCAGATGCACCTGCAATTCCAGTCCATTCAATCAGTGACACAGCTGATGTCACCTCTTTACCAATTGGATTCAATTTAGCGTGGCGTTCGCCCTCGAACGATTGTTTTATATGGTCTCCAATACCTCCCAGTGAAGAATACGTAAGTCTTGGATGCATCGCAACAGAAACTGAGAGCATGCCTGACGTTGTGACGATTGGGTGCAAAGTTGTCAGACGAGAAGTACTGAAAGAGTGCGAGATATTAGATTGCGTGTATGACGGTGGTGATGATCAACTTAAATTCTGGAGATTAGAGAACAGCTGCGGGACTTTTATCCTTTCGGAAAAGAAAGAGTATGTGAGATCGAGATTTGCTGCACAACTTCGCACTCCCTTAATTCCTGAGGAATTCATCGAAGAGAATTACGAAAATGTCTCGCAAGAAGCTGTAATCGTGAGCGATTCAAGTGATGGTGATATACCCATCAAATCTAGCGACGAAACTTCGATCCAAGTTTCTTTGCCGAGAATCGCGCTCACCTTGTGCGAACCCGGTAAGCGCGACCCTTTTATTGCTCTTGGCATAAATGACGTTGCGGTCGTAGTTCGTGGAGTTGAAGGCAGCGATGAGAATGGTATGGCAAGAGACGGTTCTGCCAGTACAAAGATAGATGTAGCGTTCTTCAATCCTCGCGTTGCATCTTGGGAACCCATAATTGAAGCATTCAATGTGTGTGCTCGTTTCAATCGCGCGCCGAAGATGACGGACAATACTTGTTTAGAGGACAGCTTAAAGATTTCGATTGCAAATGCGATCGGTGTAAATTTCTCGAGCTCACTCGGTGATGCGATTGTTAAATATCAGCGAGAAGATCATAAACTTTTGTCTTCCGAAATAAGTCCGTCTTCTGAGGCAGTGCCACCATTGTCATCATGGAGGCAGCAGACTCTTCGGAACATATCGAATTCAGACGATGATTGTAATTTCTCCGATTCAATCGTTCCAATACTGAAGAATGAGCTTCGAAGATCGATATATGTTCGATATCAACGCTCCACCAAAGACGATGTAGTTGAAGTAATGCCACAGAAATGTATCGCATTGGACTCATTAACGGCTTTCGGCAATAAAATTTTACCTATTCTAGAAAAAAGTCTCGAGCCACCGGATTCAAGGTTCGGAAGTGAAACCACTGATGGATACTTAAATCCGAATATCTCGTCATCTTCACAAATGCGAATGAAAACGCTTCAATTACAGTCAACATTCGTTCTAACGTTTGCAAAGTGTCGCATTAGAATTGGTGCAAATAATCGCAATTTGGTGGACATAGGAGAATCTGAATTGTATGCTCGAATAAATTTTGCTGAGAATTTAATGAGAACACGCGCTTCTAGGTTGATCAAAGCCTCCTCCTCATCGTCGTCGAAGGAAGATTCGCATGTCGAATGCATCTGGTCGGATAAGTTCATCGCGAGAGTTCCTTCGGATGCGATCGATACTTGCTCTGTGCGCATTTCAATAATAGATGCTCGCGGGAATGGTGGACACGGTAAGATAATTTCATTTTTGAGCGATGTGACTCTATCCGATTTAATTAATATGGACGACGAGCCATCTCGGTCGAGTACCATAAAGTTGCCGAATGATGTTGAAATTCAAGTTGCTTTCGAAGGATACGGTGCAGATAGAACTTCCGGAGGGGAAAGTAATGCGCAAAAATCACTACTATCTTCAAGGACTAGGCAAACTCACATCGGCGATTCAAAAGGTGGCTCGGCAACAAATGTTCTCTCGAGGAAAATTTCTGTGGAATCATCATCTTCTGTGCCATCGTATTATTTGAGTTTGCATCCTAAGGGACCCTGGACGCGACTCATATGTGAAGAGCTGACGCTTTCAGAATCGTCAGATGCGATTGATTTGAGCGAGTTCCTTGATTACAATGATGCAGTAAAATCGAAGGAAAAAAATGTTCTTAAAGCTGTTGTAGCGCGTACAATTGATCCGGTAACGCAGAGGATTGAACGAACTATACGGGAACCTTCCCGATTCCGGAACGAAACGGATCGGTCGATTGAATTTTTTGTCGTTCCGGCGAGGATGACACCGAAAAAAACTGAATCTTTGGAAATGAAGGCAAACAATGGGAATGGAACAAGTTTGGGATACGAATCTCTGAAAAGCAGAAGTAACGATCAAACGCAGTCTGAGAGAGTACGACGTGTCGTTGAAGAAGCTTTCGAAAACGAGCGCTTTCTTCCTTTCCGAGGATGGCGTTCTACGCATCTTTTACTCACGGAGCGCAAAGCGTGGTGCACCCGCACTGGTTCTAATTCCATGTCTTTGAAAGAAGACTTTTTGTCCGCTATAGAATCAAATAAGCCGGCTGACTGGACGTGGGAGGAAGATGAATGGGAAGTTGATACAACGCATCCTCATTGCGCTGAGGACGGTTTTGCGTACGCGGGAAGCTTTCCAGAATTAAAATATCCTTTTCGCGCTGGACAGGAGACGAAAAGCGCTCTAAGCTTTGTGAGGATGCGAAGATGGACACGAACCCGTAGATATGTTGTCCCCTTTGGCGCATCTTCAGAAAGTACTGACCGCATGTCTTCGAGTAATAGAGAAAGTTTCGTAGACGACGAGAACCATCACGTCACGTACCGGACCATCATTGAGGCAGGATGCGAAAAATCGCTTCCAAGCGCTGTTATTGGACCCGATGCATCCTCACACGTGTATTTTCGTGTCCTAGGTACAGATAAGGAGAGTAATAGCGAATTATTTTCTTCTTGGGCTAAGCCGGTAAAATCCGGATTTTTCGATAGAAACTTCGATGACCGGTTGAATAGTGAATCGTCTGCGATAGAAGACGCTATGATAAAACGCGGGAATAAACGTGGGGGATTGGCGCTCGCAGACGGAGTGGAAGAATCTGCAGTGCACGTTTGCGAAGACGCTGATGGTTTAAAAGGAAAGAACTGGTTCGTATCTGTTCGATGTGAACGCTTTCCGCTCGAAAATGCTACATTAGCGAGCAGAAAACCTTCAGATAAAACAAGTGTTGATTTTCAACGAGCGGCGGCGCTGAATAGCGAATGGATTGTCACATTATCTGCACCTTGGTGTGTGAAGAACGCATTGCCGGTGTCAGCCGAAATTTCGCTCAACTCATACGAGCAACTACGCGCAAATGAAATGCATTGCTTTAGAAAGAAGTATTCGAAAATTCTTGGTCCGGGTGAAATTGCAAAGACACACTACGTGGATCCAGGAGCAAAGTGCGTAGCTCGTGTAGAGTCAATTACTGGTGGATGGGAACCGAGTCAGCTCATAGACTGCGCGACACCGCTCGATAAGAATTTTGATTATTTTAATTACGGAGTTCCCGTTTCGCCGGCAAGTTGTAAAGATGCGGCAAAGAATGATTATGATGCGCCGATTTTAAATTCCGGTGGTTCCTTCACATTTGGAACTGAGTTTACAGACTCTCTAAGCGGTGGATCTTCGGCTAAAAACGGTATTAAATCTCGGGACGCCTTCGAGGTGGTGAAAGTGAGCCACTCCAGCAAGTCAACTTCTGCAAATAAGATTGCCATGAAATCTTCAGTTAAAATTGTATGTTCAAAATGGGACGAAACTGACGTCGCTTCAACGAGGGTGCTTATTTTATGTTCTCCCATAGTTTTAATCAATCGAACCGGTGATGATATCGTATTTCGCTCATCCGCGATATCTGATGGTGGGAAGCAAAATAAGAAAAGAGAAACTTCGAGTAATCCTTCGATGTCTGATGTAGCGATGTCTCTAATAGATGATACATCTGAAATGCGAATCAGCGATGAGAGCCATGTCGACGACTCGTCTGTCCGACTATCGGCGCAGACGGCTTATCTTTCTAAGACGCTACCAACGAACGGGTCAGATTTGAGCGAAGTGTACGTGCTAAAAGCAGGGACTACGGGACGTCCCGAGGACAGAATAACATTCATCGGTGCCGAAAGTGCGAGCGAGCGTCAAGAACAGGCAGCAGCTAGATTAATATCCAAGAATGAGCGTTTAGAGATAGGATGCTCCAAGAAATCTTTATCTGAACCGTTACCAATCGCGGAGCGAGATTTCATATCAGAACGAATCGTCGTTGTAGAGTGTTTAACGAAAGATGGTCAAACGAGCTATCCAATCAGTATCCGCTCAGAGGAACAGCATTATCTTGCAAACATTGGAGATGGGTTGGAGCACACGCGAGGCATGTTCACAGAATGTCTCGCTATCATTCTCGAACCTGCATTTAGCCTCATCAACGATACCGGTGAAAACATTCATCTTACCCAAGTCGATCCAAATAAAGAACATGTGTTTAATGAGAAAAAGGATGTCATTATTTTGCACTCTAAACGCGAGAATAAGCGCGGTGTTCCTTTGAGATGGACTGATACAAATTTGCCGAGAGTACTATACGCCAAGCGAGAACGTGACGAAGAATGGGTGATGCCTTTTGTGCTTAAATCGACGCACACTGGAGATACGTTACTTCCCATACATAAAGGAGACGCTGAAGCGTTAGAGGATTTAGATGATTTTTTACACGTCCACGTCGCGAAAACTGAGTTGACGCACGGTTCTTCGCGAGTGCATTTTTCTTTGAGAGTAGGAAATTGTGTTTTAGAAGAGCAGATACTCGGTTCGCCGCCGAGTAAAGAAATGGCGTTGAAGAAGAAGATGCAACAAGATGCCGCCCTCGATCGCGCGGCGAGTAAAAGAGAGAAATCGGTTCCTTCTGCTCAGAACGATGTCGATGTCTCGAGAAGAGTTACTCTTTCTATACCAGAATTTGTTTTATCGACGATTGATTCGAATGTTGAAGAAATTTTTGTCGTGACATTGAAAGGAATGGATTTAGAACACCAACAATCAATTGTTGGTGCGTCCGCCTCGTCCATCAGATTTGTATTACACTCGCTGCAAATTGATGATATGAGTCCTACGACGCAGTATCCAGTTTTGCTTCGCGTCATGCACGATGCAAAAGAACTTGTAGTACCGCCAATGTTGAATTTTGGTATGCGATCGTATCTCGAGGCGGACGGTAAAACGAATGCATACGAAGAAATATTGATAAATTTCTCGAATGCTCCATTGCATATTGCCGCATATGAACCTTCGTTATGGCGTGCGCTTGAATTTTCCGATCATTTCGTTGATGGATCGAAACAGAGCGCGGTATCTCCAGTTGCGAAAGGAAAAGAAAGCCATCAAGCGGATCCTCAGATATTCATAGAAATGATGAAAATCTCGAAAGTAAGAATCGCCATATCATTTCGCGCGTCGGAACAAAAACGCCCGAAACGTATTAGAAAAGTTTTCCCCGGTATCGTCACCGTTGTCAACTTGGATGAAGCCACGCTTGACTTACGTCCTATGAGACTCGAAAATCAATGCGCGAAAAAATCAACATTTCAGGATACTTTGACAAAGGCGTACGTCAAACAAGTCAAATTACAGATTATTCGATTGTTGACTGGCTTTGATGCGTTAGATTCAGTGGCTTTGGCACTGAATCGTGCATCGATGGGGCTGTCAAAATTGTCCGGCGGGCGCGCGTTGGAAGATCTTTTTGGTGTTTCGCAAGCAGGAGGGAAGAAGCCTACAATGCTCTCATCCGCACTTCGCGAGAAGTTTGCTATCGGTTCGAAAGACAGTCGCGATGACGACGACTCCAATAAATCAGCCGTGAAAACTGGCGCTGCGGTCGTTGGACTGATGGATGGAACTGAAACTTTAGCCAGAGGCGTTTTAAGTGGCGTCACCGGTGTCTTTATGCAACCAGTCAAAGGTGCGATGAAATCTGGCGCCAAAGGATTCGTCAAAGGCTTTGGCAAAGGTCTGGTTGGGGCGGTGGCGCAGCCAGTTTCGGGTGCTGTTGGAATGATGAGTCACATGGCTGCTGGAGCATCGGGCAGTGTTCGTGAGGCGAAAGAACTCGTTGGCTTATCTCACGGCGCTCAATTCGCGAAAAGAGTCAGACCGGCGAGAGCTCCTTCAGCTGATGGAATATTGCGACCTTTCAGTAAAGAACTATTGAGTTGTGAAAAATTATGGAGAGCCATATCGAGTTCGAAGAACATCTCGAGAAGAGCGTTTGCAAACGAGCACTTTGCGTGGCAAATTAATGTTGGAAAGAATATGGACATTACTCAAATTTTAATGCGTGACGAGAAGAGCAAAGTTTTACCGGCGAATGCGAATTTCACCCTTTTCGCTACGAATTACCGATTAATGCTCACGATCACGAGTTCAAATTCAACGCGGTCGCCGGTTAATACTCATAGCTCCTATCGGATTTGTTGGGATATATCATGGTGCAACATTGAAATGGCGTATGTGAAAAGTGCTAAAGAAAATAGAAGCGTGGGAGATGCGATTTGTATCAAACTGAAGCGTGCAAGTCTTTTAGAACGACCGATCAAAAACAAGGCAAAAAAAGCGGCGCGCGAGAAGAAAATAAAGCAAAAGCGACCAGAAAAATTTCTGTTCCGTGAAGATGAATTGACCAGAATAGTTCCCTTGGGTAAACAAAGCGCGCGAGATGGTAATGATGAAAGTTTTCATCGGTGGGTGTGCGACCAGATCTTACATCACTCTCGAACGTTCGGAAAGGTGTATATCGTTTCACAGGCTTTATCTAGAGGAAAGGAAGGTTCAGATGCCGTAAAAAAACAACCCCGTTTGGATGAAATAAGTGAAGAGAGTTCCGAAGACGAAGGAGACTTGGTTTTATTTTCCGATAGCGACAGCCTGAGCGCAGAACGAATTCTTCGAGATGAAGGCGGCGAGTTCACTTCCGAGAGCGAGGATCTGGATGGCGACTTTGATGAGGACGATTTCGACGACAACGACGACGGAGAAGAAGGTAAGAAACACGGTTTAGACTGGGAATTAGAAGAGGATAGAGATTTAAAGAGATGAGTTATTCCGTCGCTTTACTGATAAAGTGCATGAGCATTAATTTTACTTTTTATTACTGCTAACCAATCGTGCGGATAGTAAAGCGAGCGAGCACACCGACGCCACTCCGAGCATGGCGATTTCTGCTCTTGTCCAATCGTTGAAGAAATAGTGCGTGAAGCTGCTCGTCTCTGATGATTTTATCGTCTCAATTTTTCTTGTTGTCGTCTTTGTCGTCGTCGTCGTTGTTTTAGTCTTATTACTCTTTGTAGTAGCGCTCACTAAATCTTGTCCCAGCATCTCTTCAATGTCTCGAATGCCCGGGATGCTTCCTTCGCCGCCATCGCCCTCGTCCTCGTCCTCGTTCGTCTTCTTCTTCTCCTTCGACGAAAGTTTCTTCCCGTTTACGGAAATTGCCAACTGTCCACACGCACCGGCAATATCCGAACCCATCTCTTGTCTCACCGTCGTCGTCATCCCGTACTCTTCCCTTAATATCGTGTTCATCGCCTGTATGTCCTCCATCTCCGGCCTTTCGTGTCCAGCGATGACGTCTGTGGGATTATACGGAATGAAATTCAACACAACCTTCTTCCCACCCAACAACTCCCCGAGCAACCTCGCGCACTCTTTAGTATCATTTATGCCTTTCAAAACGCAATATTCCACCAGCATAGAATTCTTCTCACTTTTCGCTAAATAATCGTCCAAACATCGCATCAGCTCGTCCAAAGGATACGCCGTCGCCGTGGGGACAATTTTCTTCCGAATATCCTGCGTTGGCGCGTGTAAACTCAGCGCCATCGACACCGTCGGACAATCTTCGCTAAACCTATAAATGTTTGGAATCACCCCGACAGTACTCACGCAAATCTTCGGACACGGAATGTTAAATCCCATCTGATTTTCGCTTTGTGACATGCACCGAATGGCGTCCACTACGGCGTCGTAATTGTTCAGCGGTTCACCCATCCCCATAAACACGATATTCCTCACCCTCGGCTCGATCCTTCTCGCGTGCGCGACTTGCTCCACAATCTCCCCGGTCGTTAAATTCCCGAGTTCTCCCATCGTCCCCGTCGCGCAAAAAGTACACCCCATCTTACACCCAACCTGGCTCGATATGCACAACGTCGCCCCCAAACCTTTCTTCCCTTCCGCTCGCCGCCCTTTCAAATGCCGAATAATCACCGCTTCCACTCTGTGCCCGTCTTGTAACTCCACGATTAACTTCGTCGTCGACACGTCTCCGGACGTTTCCGCGACCGCAATTCGCGTCGTGAGTAAACTAAACGTCTCTGGCGCTCGATTCCGCGCCCATAGCGGAATCTCCTCGCACCGTCGCAAATCCAGCTCCACGACGCATTTTCTTCCTCGCTTTCGTTCGTCTTCCTCTTTCAGCTCCTCGCACACGAGTCTCTGCGCTTCTTTCAGCATCACCTGGTAAAACCGCTCGGCTTTTTTCCGCTCTTTCGCTTTTATCATCATCGAAACGTTTCGTTCCTTTGTTTTCTTCGTCTTCAAAGACGTCTCGTTTTCCTTCTCGGAATACTCCTCCTCGTCTTCTTCTCCTCTTCCAAAACCGCCGTCATCTTCCTCCTCCTCCTCCTCCTCCTCCTCGGAGGAGGAAAATGTTAAATCCTTTCCTTTCTTCCCGTGCGGGCCTCGGAGAAGAAACTCTATAACTTTCTCTCGGTCAAACACGGAAAAGAAGAGCTGCTCTTTTTCGTCGTCGTCGGTCCCTTCTCTCGTCGCGCCTCCTCGTCGTCGCATGTTATTGTGTTTCAAAAACGTAATGTAAGTTCTCGTGCTCTCGACAAGTGAGGGAAAAGAGCAGCCGAATGAAAACTCGTCAGACTTTACTCTTTAACGCGGAAACGAGAGAAAATGCGAAACTCCTCGTCAATTCCTCCTCCTCTTCCTTCTGAAAAGGGGTGAAAACGCGAGGGCAGAAAAGACGAAGAGGGGAGAGAGATGTGTGGGATTTGATCGTGAATAACGACGATATTTGTTTCCAACACATTCTTCCGAGATTGAATCGAACGGATGTGAAATTCTTGTACGAGGTGAATACAGAGACGAGAAAGTTGATTAAGAGATCATCTCGCAAGGGAGAGTTAAAAAAGGGGTTCGATATTGAAGAGATGTCGTCGATATCGACTTTGGAGTTTGCGTGGGAGAATAAATCGTTGTGGCCGAGAGGCTGGGACGCAACATGGTTTTGCTGTCGAGTTGCTGAAACGAATAAACTGGAGTTGCTCAAGTGGGCGCGAGAGGAGAAAGAGTGTGAGTGGGATGAAAGGACGATTAGTTCGGCCGTAGAACAAGGTAATCTGGAAATGGTAAAGTATTGCGTGGCAAATAAGTGTCCTATCAATGTGTGGGCGTGTGCAAATGCTGCCTCAGGAGGTCATCTCGAGATACTCAAATATTTACGCGAAGAAGCGAAAGCGCTTTGGGATTCGGGTACTGCCTCAAGGGCGGCTTTAAATGGTCATCTTCATATACTCGAATATCTTGTTGAGCGTAAGTTTGATCAATATA
>Ga0114997_10002126_pt1 | contig 16159 bp, 16 predicted proteins | sample ArcticOcean_MG_C_2_FD_87045 | JGI IMG/M metagenome (GOLD analysis project Ga0114997, IMG submission 87045) | Marine microbial communities from western Arctic Ocean - ArcticOcean_MG_CB4_136 | ecosystem: Environmental > Aquatic > Marine > Oceanic | place: Arctic Ocean: Canada Basin | collected...
ACTTCATCAATCATATTTCTTTTCTTCGAAAAGTATTTTTTGAAAATAAGACCAAATTATAGTGAATGATTAAAAAATTAAGATTCTATTCTTGACCTAAAATAGTGTACAAAAAAGGTGCTAATGAATGATTTAAGCAATATGCAAAATTCAAATTATAACCATACCAGTATAGAAGATGAAATATATAGATATTGGGAAAAAAATAAACTTTTTAAACCTAAAAAAAATAAAAAGAAACATTTTTCAATTGTAATACCTCCACCTAATGTAACTGGAAGCTTACATATGGGTCATGCTTTAAATAATTCTCTCCAAGATTTACTAATACGATTCTATAGAATGAATGGTTTCGAAACATTGTGGCAACCAGGTACAGACCACGCAGGTATAGCTACTCAAGCATTAGTTGAAAAAAAACTTTTAGAAAGGGGAATAAAAAAAGATTCTTTAGGAAGAGATAAATTTATTAGTGAAGTCTGGAAATGGAAAAAAGAATCTGGTGATAAAATTATCAACCAATTAAAAAAACTTGGTTGTTCTTGTGATTGGTCCCGCAATAGGTTCACAATGGATGAGGATTTATCTACTGCTGTTATAGAAACTTTTATTAAACTGTTTAAAAAAAAATTAATTTATAAAGATACTAAGTTAGTAAACTGGGATACTAAATTAGAAACAGCTATTTCTGATCTCGAGGTTGAGCAAAGAGAGGTCCAATCAAATTTATATTATATTAAATATAAAATTATTAACGAAGAAACTTATATTACTATAGCAACAACTAGACCAGAAACAATGTTTGGTGACTCAGCTGTAGCCGTAAACCCAAAAGATTCTAGATATCAAAATTTAATTGGAAAAAAAATTTTAATACCAATGATTAACAGGGAAATAAAAATAATATCTGATTCTTATGTATCAATTGGACAGGGTACCGGCGCTCTTAAAGTTACCCCAGCTCATGATTTTAATGATTTTGATATAGGAAAAAGACATAAACTTAAATTTATAAACATATTTAAAAAAAATGGACAGCTGAACAAAAATGTTCCTAAAGAATTTGTAAATATGGATCGATTTGCTGCAAGAATTTTAGTTATAAAAAAATTAAAAGAATTAAACTTATTGCATAAAATAGAAAATATTAATAACGTTGTACCTTACGGAGATAGATCTAACTCAATAATAGAACCTTTATTAACCGAACAATGGTTTGCTGATGCAAAGTTTTTAGCAAAACAAGCGATAAAGGTTGTTAAGCAAAAAAAAACAAATTTTTTTCCATCAAATTGGTCAAAAACTTATTTTCAATGGATGAATAATATTCAACCATGGTGCATTTCAAGACAATTGTGGTGGGGTCATAGAATTCCCGCGTGGTATGGTGAAGACCAAAAAATATTTGTTGCAAAAAATGAACAAGATGCAAATAAACAAGCATATAAACATTATAAAAAAAAAGTAGCATTAAAAAGAGACGAAGATGTTTTGGATACATGGTTTTCATCAGCTCTTTGGCCCTTCGCAACATTGGGGTGGCCAAAAAAAACTTATGAATTAAAAAGATTCTACCCCACATCTATTTTGGTTACAGGTTTTGATATTATATTCTTTTGGGTAGCTAGAATGATGATGATGGGAAATTATTTTTTAAAACAAGTGCCATTTTCAAAAATTTATGTCCATGCTTTAGTTAGAGACGAAAAAGGTCTAAAGATGTCAAAATCTAAAGGCAATGTAATTGATCCTTTAAATATAATTAATAAGTATGGAGCAGATTCTTTAAGACTCACTTTAATTTCAATGGCTTCACCAGGTCGCGATGTTAAGCTTTCTGAGGATAGAGTTAAAGGATATAGAAATTTTTTAAACAAAATATGGAATGCAAACAAGTTTTTAGATTTAAATAACTGTGAGCTTTCCGATAATACAAAAATTAAATTTTTTAGATTAGATGTTAGTAAGTGGATATATTTTGAAATAGCCAAGACAAGCAATGAAGTTCAAAAACATATATCTAACTTTCGATTTGATGAAGCTTCTAAAATCTTATATCAATTTGTTTGGCACACTTATTGTGATTGGTATCTTGAATTTTTAAAACCAATCTTTGATTCAGATAACAAAATTAACCTAAAAGAATCGCGTAATATTGCAAGTTTTATTCAATATAATATACTTATAATGCTTCATCCTTTTATTCCATTTTTCACTGAAAAAGTGTGGCTAGATTTAAAACTGAATAAGAAGTTAAAAACACCATTAATGCAAAAAAAGTGGGACATGCCTTTTAAACCAGATAACTCATTTAAAAAATCTTATGAAAAAATCGATTGGATTATAAAATTAATTACAAGCATTAGATCTACGAAAGTAGATCTAGATGTTGTTCCAGGTGATTTCATAGATATTTCTACACATGAATTGAATAAAAAGAAAAAAAATATTATAAATGATAATTTAAGTGTGTTTAAAAGCCTTGCAAGAATAGTGAATATATATGATAAAAAACTTGATAAACAAGGTATTAATATTATTGTTGGAAATGAAACTATAACTTTATATTTTAGTGATAGTATTAACCTATCAAATCAAAAGCTGAAATTATCGAGTAAACTTAATGAATTGGAAAATAAAGTGAATAGCTTAAGCAATAAACTAAAAAATAAATCATTTTTAGAAAATGCTCCTAAAACAATTGTTCAAAGAGAAAAAAAATCTTTAGTCAATTATAATGTTGAACTGAAAAAATTAAATAGTATTCTTAATAGTATTATTAATTAATTATGAAATTTGATAAATCAAAATTACCAAGCAGACATGTTTCGGTCGGAGTTAAAAGTGCCCCTCACAGATCAATGTATTACGCAATGGGTCTTAAAAATGAAGATATAGAAAAACCGTTTGTTGGAGTAGCAACAACATGGAATGAATCTGCCCCTTGCAACATTACTCTATCAAGACAAGCACAATCTGTTAAAAAGGGTGTAAAGTTTGCAGGAGGAACTCCAAGAGAATTTACAACTATCACTGTAACTGATGGTATAGCAATGGGTCATGCTGGGATGAAAGCATCACTTGTAAGTAGAGAGGTAATAGCTGATTCGGTTGAGTTAACAATGAGAGGGCATTGTTATGATGCATTGGTTGGTTTAGCGGGGTGTGATAAATCTTTGCCGGGACTTATGATGGTTATGTTAAGATTAAATGTACCATCAGTTTTTATTTACGGTGGATCTATTCTTCCTGGAAGGTTTAAAGGTAAAGACGTTACCATTGTTGATGTTTTTGAAGGTGTCGGAAAATATTCTACTGGATCGATGTCAAAAAAAGATTTGGATGAATTAGAAAGCTTAGCTTGCCCATCTGCTGGTTCTTGTGGCGGGCAATTTACAGCTAATACCATGGCATGCGTTTCTGAAGCTATTGGATTAGCTCTACCAGGATCCGCAGGAACACCTGCAGTTTATGAAACTAGAGATAAATTTGCAGTTTCAAGTGGTGAAGCGGTTATGAATTTATTAAAAAACAACATTAGGCCTAGAGATATTGTTACCAAAAAATCTCTTGAGAATGCTGCTGTTATCGTTGCTGCCTCAGGAGGCTCAACTAATGCAGCTTTACATCTACCTGCTATTGCCAATGAAGCGGGAATTAAATTTACTCTAGAAGATGTTACAAATATATCTAAGAAAACTCCGTACATTGCAGATTTAAAACCTGGTGGAAAATTTGTAGCTAAAGATTTATATGAAATTGGTGGAGTTCCTGTTTTAATTAAAGCTTTGCTAGATGGAGGATTATTACATACTGATTGTTTAACTGTAACTGGTAATACAATTGCTGAAAATCACAAAGATATAAAATTTCCGACAAATCAAAAAGTCATTTATACAACAGCTAAACCTTTAAATTCTTCTGGTGGATTTGTTGGTCTTAAAGGAAATTTAGCTCCAGATGGAGCTATTCTTAAAGTTGCGGGATTGAAAAGAAAAAAATTCAAAGGAAAAGCAAAATGTTTTGATGACGAAAATTCAGCATTAAATGCTGTGCTTAATAAAAAAATCAAATCTGGTGATGTAGTGATCATCAGATACGAAGGACCCAAAGGTAGTCCCGGCATGCCTGAAATGCTTTCTACAACCGGGGCAATTTACGGGCAAGGACTCGGCGAAGATGTAGCTCTTATTACTGATGGACGTTTTTCAGGAGGAACACATGGATTCTCAATTGGACATGTTGGTCCAGAAGCCGCAGTGGGCGGTCCAATTGCACTTCTTAAAGATGGCGATGTTATCGAAATAGATATTGATAAAGGTTCTTTAAATGTCAATGTTACAGACAAGGAGCTTATGCTTAGAAAAGAAAAATGGAAACCTAAAGAAATTGAATATACCTCAGGATCACTATGGAAATATTCACAATCTGTTGGACCAGCATTTGAAGGTGCCGTGACACATCCTGGCGCCTCAAAAGAAAAAAAATGCTATGCAGACATATAAGTAATATGAAAATAAGACCTGTTATCTTATGCGGGGGGGCCGGAACAAGAATATGGCCTAAATCTAAAAAAAATCTTCCGAAGCAATTTATTAACTGGGGCGGCTGGACTTTGTTTGGAAAAACTTTGGAAAGAATTAAAAGTCCAATTTTTGATTATCCAATTATCACTACAAATTTAAGTTATTTAAAATTAATTAAAAATGAACTTAGAAAAAATAAAATTAAAGAATATAGAATTTTACTTGAACCTTTAAAAAAAAATACCGCTCCAGCTATGCTTTGTTCAGCGTTAATAAAAGAAATTCCGAATAATCAACCAATAATTTTCTTTTCTTCAGATAATCTAATTGGAAAAATCAATATATTTAATAAAGCAGTATATTCACACTCAAAACATTTAACAAAAAATAATATTTTCATATTCGGAATTAAACCTATATCGCCTTCTTCTGAATATGGATATTTTTTAAGTAAAAAAAAATCTCGCTTCATAAATAAAGTTACAAAGTTTATTGAAAAGCCAAATAAGAGCAAAGTTAGGTTAATCATAAAGCAAAAAGGATATATGAATGCTGGTATGTTTTTAGCAAGAAAAGATTCATTAATTAAAAATTTTAAGATGAAGCAAAACACCATGTATCAAAACTGCTTAAAATCTGTCGATAAATCAAATTTCATTAAAAAAGTTTATTATTTAAAAAAAAAGCATTTTCAAAAAGTAAAAGAAATATCTTTTGATTATGCTATTTTAGAAAAATCAAAAGATATTAATGGTATAAAGATAAATTTGCCATTGATTGATTTAGGTAATTGGAAGGAGATATGGAAATTTTTCAAAAAAAAGACAAAAAAAAAAATTATAAAAAAAAATACTTTTCTAAGACCATGGGGAAAGTATATTAATTTATTTAATGGAAAAGGATTCTTATTAAAAGAATTAATAATAAATTCAAAGTCATCTATCAGTCTACAAAAACATTTGTATAGAGCTGAACGATGGTTTGTTCAATCTGGAAAACCAAGAATTACATTGAATAATAAAATATTTTTTAAAGAAGTTAATGATTCTATTTTAATTCCAAAAGGCGCAATACATAGAATTGAAAATATTTATAAAAAACCTATTCAAATAATTGAAGTACAAATGGGTAAAATTTTAAAAGAAGCTGATATAGTAAGGTATAAAGATATGTATGATAGAATTAAATAAAAGTGCATTCTAACGGAACATGATCTGAAGGTTTTATTTGACTTCTTACATTTTTAATAATTTCCACTTTTTTTATTTTATCAATTAAGTCATTAGTTATTAGTATATGATCAATCCGTAATCCATTATTTTTTTCCCAAGATCCCTTCATGTAATCCCAAAAAGTATACTGACCCTCTTTTATATTTATTTTTCTAAAAGTATCACTAAATCCTAAATTAATGATCTCTCGATATTTTTTTCTAATTTCCAATCTAAATAAAGCATCATTTGTATATTTTTCAGGTTCGTAAGCATCAATTTCTTCTGGAATAACATTAAAATCACCCGCAATAATTATAGATTTATTTAATTTAATTTTTTCTTTTAAATTTATAATCAGCAGATTTAACCAATTTATTTTATATATATATTTATCTGTATCAACTGGATTGCCATTAGGTACGTAAATATTTATCAGCTCAACGTTCTTTTTATTTAACTTAATATTTCCTGCAATAATTCTTGATTGTCTAATTTTATCACCTGGTAAATTTTTATTTATTTTTTCAATTTTTTTTTTAGATAATATAGATACACCGTTATAGCTTTTTTGACCATTAACATAAGAAATATATCCCATGTTATTAATTTCTGTAAAAGGATAGCTTTCTTCTTGAGTTTTTATTTCCTGCAACAAAACAATATCTGGTGAGTTTTTTTCTAAGTATTTTTTAATATTATCAATTCTTGCTCTTACAGAATTTACATTCCAAGTACTTATTTTCATTAAAAAGAGAAAGATACTCCACAACCACAAGAAGATTTAGTTTTTGGGTTAGAAATCTTAAAAGAACTTCCTATTAATTCTTTTGCAAAATCTATATTCGAGCCTTTTAGCATTTCTAATGAAGATTTATCTATAACAATATTTTGTTGTTTAAGATCATTTTCATCTATTTCTTTATCAAAGGAAAAATCATACTTGAAACCTGAACAACCACCTCCTTTAACGGCTATTCTGAAATAGGTTCCGGATGGTTTTTTTGATATTAGCTGGTCAATTTTTTCCACAGCCTGTTTACTAAAATTTATTTCTTTAATCATTTTAACTCTATTTACTTATAATATAATCTTCTTAACTAAATTATGCAAAAAGATTTTAAAGAAAAGCATTTAAAACCTTACGCCACTATGTCTACCAATTCTATCGGTAGAGTTTATAAAGAGCAAGAAAATGCTATAAGAACGCCTTATCAGAGGGATAGAGATAGAATTATTCACTCGTCATCTTTTAGAAGATTGAAGCACAAGACGCAAGTTTTTGTTAATACAGAAGGAGACCACTATAGAACCCGACTCACTCATTCTATGGAAGTGTCACAAATAGCAAGAACTTTAGCAAGAGCATTAGGTTTAAATGAAGATTTGTGTGAAACATTAAGCCTTGCTCATGATTTGGGTCATACTCCTTTTGGTCACGCTGGGGAAGAGGTTTTGGATAAATGCATGCACAATCACGGAGGTTTTGATCATAATATTCAGACACTACGAATAGTAACTTTGTTAGAAAGCAAATATTATAATTTTTTTGGTTTAAATCTTACCATAGAAACTCTTGATGGTCTTATAAAACACAATGGACCAATAAAAGAAATAAATGAATTTAATAATATTTTAAATTTAACTAATTTTAAAAATAAAATAAAATTCGAACTTAATCCTTCAATGGAAGCTCAAGTTGCGTCTATAGCTGATGATATAGCATATAACAATCACGATCTCGAAGATGGTTTTAGAGCAGGTCTTTTTACTATTAATGAATTTAGTTCTACTTCATATATTTCTAAACTTGTTGCAAAACACGCTAAAAATGCAAAATATTTTAGAAAAGAAATTATTATAAACCAAATTATAAGAGAGTTAATAAATATTATGGTAAATGACGTTATTATAACTACTAATAAAAATTTAAAAAAACATAAACCAAAATTAATAAATGATATTTATAATCAGAATGACTTAATAGTAAATTTTTCAAAAAAAATGAAAAATGTTGATAAAAAAATAAAAGAATTCTTAAAGAAAAAAATGTATAATCATAAAAAAGTTCTTGTTAATACTAATAAAGGAAAAAAGATTATAAAGAGTCTTTTCAACCATTTATCAAAAAAACCTAAAAAATACATAAATAATGATTTATTAAATAGAGGAGTTAAACAAAGAGTGGTTTCTGATTTTATAGCAGGCATGACAGATAGATACGCAATAAACTTGTATAAGAAAATAAAATGAATTTATTTCTCGATTATCAAAAAAAAATTTTTGTTATTTTAAAAAAAATTAAAAAAAAAAATATTATTTATTATCCTGACAACTTTCATCACTATTCAGTAGAATTACCTCCAAAAGAGCAAACAGCAGATATATCAACCAACGTAGCTATGCTCTTAGCAAAACATAATAAAACTGACCCTTTTAAAATTGCCAATTTAATTAAAAAAGAATTTCTAAATGAATTTAAAGAATTTGATAAAATTGAAATAGCAAAACCTGGTTTTTTGAATATCACATTTAAAATAGATTTTTGGAAGGATTATATCCAAAAAATTATAAAACTAAATTTTAAATATGGTTCTAGTATAAGTGAAATAAAAAAATATAATATTGAATTTGTATCAGCAAATCCTACTGGACCACTTCATGTAGGACACTGCAGAGGAGCTATAATCGGAGATGTCTTAGCTAACTTATTAAAGTTTAATGGACATAATGTGACCAAAGAGTATTATGTCAATGATTACGGAAATCAAATAAAAAGCTTTGTTGATTCTGTATATTATAGAATATTAGAGATTGAGAAAAATATTAAATTTCCATCAGATAAAGATCTTTATCCAGGAAATTATATTATTGATATAGCAAAAAAAATAATAAAAAAAAAAATTATCAATGATTTCAAATCAAAAGATCTTATTTACGATCAGCTTAAAAAAGAGTCTTTAAGCCAATCTATTTGTTTAATAAAGAATAATTTAGCTTTGCTAGGTGTTGTCCATGATTCTTTTGTTTATGAATCATCATTAATTAATAACAATCAAGTTCAAAGAACAATAGATAAGCTAATAAAGAGCAAGCATGTTTATAGTGGGAAACTTGCGCCGCCAAAAGGTGAGCTTTCAAAAAACTGGAAACCTCGAAATCAATTACTTTTCAAATCAACTTTATTTGGCGATGATGCTGATAGAGCTTTACAAAAAGAAAACAAAACGTGGACTTATTTTGCCGGAGATTTAGCTTATCATTCTAATAAAATTGATCGCGGCTATGATATTTTGATTAATGTATTGGGAGCTGACCACGCAGGTTATATTAAGAGAATAACTTCAGCAGTTGACGCCTTGTCCAATGATAAAATTAAACTAATTTGTAAAGTTTCTCAGCTTGTTAAATTGTTTAAAAAAGGTCAACCATTTAAAATGTCAAAAAGAAAAGGCGACTATATAACAGTTGATGATTTGATAAATGAAGTTGGCAAAGATTCAGCAAGATTTATAATGCTTAACAGAAGTAATGATGTTGAGTTAGATTTTGATTTTGAAAAAGTAACAGAAAAATCAAAAGATAACCCTGTATTTTATGTTCAGTATGCTTATGCTCGTATTAACTCAGTTTTCAATTTAGAAAATATGGAAGTCGAGAATGATCTTAAAATATCAACTAAAAATTTAATATTTAATAAACATGAAATTGAAATACTTAAAAAAATCTCAGAATGGCCAAAATGTATAGAATTATCACTTTTCAAACTTGAGCCTCATAGAATACCTTTTTATCTTTACGATTTATCAACACTATTTCATTCGTATTGGAATTTAGGTTCAAAAAATCCAGACTTTCGATTTATACATAAAAATTATGACATTAAAAATTCAAGATTAATGCTTTTAAAAGCGATATCTATAGTAATAAAAAATGGGATGACGCTCCTGGGTGTTTCAACTCCCAAAAGCATGTAATGACTAAAAAAAAAAATATATTTTATATTATGTCATTCTTAATTTTTATTCTTTTAATAATTTTTTTTTATTTTTCTGAAAAGAATATCATCAATACTCAGAAAACTAGATCTATGCATAATATTAAAATAAACAATAAATTAAAAGATTTACCATTGCTTAAAAACGATACTAAAAATATTATAGTATATAGCAACGATATTGAAAGTTTTAAAAAAAAAAAGAAAAAATATTTATTTTGGAAGCTTCTTGAAAAATAACTTTATGATAAGAAAAGCTTTCGTTGTTGGGTTAAAAGGATTCAAATTATTACAATCTGAGATTTTGTTTATAAAAAAACAAAAACCATGGGGTATAATTTTATTTTCAAGAAATATTAAAAATTTAAATCAACTTAAAAAACTTATAGATGATATTAAAAGATCTATAAATGATAAGAAGTATCCGATCATCATTGATCAAGAAGGTGGTTCTGTATCTAGATTAAATAATATTATAGATTTTAGTGTTTTTTCACAAAGTTATTTTGGAAATTTGTATAACAAGAATAAAAAATTATTTTTTCAATCTTATAAAATTTATGTAGACATAGTTGCGGATATTATGCATCAAGTTGGTATAAACATAAACACAGTACCAGTTTTAGATGTTTTGAGAAAAAAATCGCACAAAATAGTCGGCACCAGATCTTTTTCGTCTAATCCAAAAACAGTTTCAGAAATTGGTAATATATGTATTAATTTATACAAGAAAAAGAAAATAGGAACTATATCAAAACATATACCGGGGCATGGATTGTCAAAATTTGATAGTCATTTAAAACTAGAAAAGATTAAAGAAAAAAGAAAAAACTTATTTAATAAGGACTTTAAACCTTTTGAAAGATCTAAATCTTTTTTTGCCATGACAGCTCATTTGATTTATAGCGACATTGATAATTTTTTTACGGCGACACATTCAAAAATTATTATAAATGAGATTATAAGAAAAAAAATTGGTTTTAAGGGTATTTTAATTTCCGATGACATTTCAATGAAGGCTCTTAAGTATGGGTTAACAAATAATGCTATTATGGCACTAGATGCAGGTTGTAATCTTGTATTACATTGCAATGGAAATATTAATGAAATGCAAAAATTATCGAAAGTTATACCCTTGATAGATGATTTTACGCAAAAAAAAACATCACATTTTTATAATTTTTTAGGATAAAATAAGAATATTCATTAATAAATGAAAATAGATATAGATAATTACTCAGGACCATTAGCAGTTTTATTAGATTTGGCTAAACTTCAGAAAGTTGATTTAACGAACATTTCTATAACTCAACTTGCTGATCAGTATATTAATTTTATTAATACTGAAAAAAGAATAAAATTAGATTTAGCGGCAGAATATTTGTTAATGGCTACTTGGCTAGCTTATTTAAAATCAAAGCTTTTACTTCCTCAAGGTGATGAAGATGATTTTATAGCTACTGAAGTTGCAGAAAAATTAAAACTTCAACTAAAAAAACTTGAATTAATTCGTCTTCTATCAGATTTACTCTTAAAAAAAGAAAGACTGGGTTTCCAAGTAAGATTTCGAGGGATGCATGGTGGTATTAAATTGTTACGCAAATCAGAATATCGTGACTCATTGTACGATTTGTTAAAAGGTTACTCAAATACATTGATGAAAAGAAATTTTCAAACTATGAGTATTCCTAAGTTACCTTTTTGCACAACAGAGCAAGCAATACATATAATTAGAAGTAATATTAAAGATTTAAATGATTGGAAGCTTTTTACAGATTTTATTCCAAAAAAATTTTTGAATACAAAAAAGCTTAAAAAATCTGGTATTTCTGGTTTTTTTTCTGCTTCCTTAGAGCTTACTAAAGAAGGTTTATTAGAAATTTTTCAAAAAAATGCTTTTGATAATATTTTAATAAAGGAAAAAAAATGAATAAAAAAAAAAATCTAAAAGTTTTAAATTTTGCAAACCCAGCTGTCGAACCTGAAAGACAAATAGAAGCAATTCTTTTTTCAGCGGAAGAGCCTTTAGATATTGAAACAATTAAATCAAGAATGAAAAAAAAGGGTAATGTTGAACAAATACTTAGCTCACTAGAGCGGCAGTATAAAAACAGAGGCTTTAACCTCGTCTCAATAGCTGGTAAATGGTCTTTTAGAACAGCTAAAAATCTTTCAAGTTTAATGAATCTACAGCAATCAAAAGAAAAAAAACTATCTAAAGCTGCTATAGAAACATTATCTATAATAGTTTATCATCAACCAGTCACAAGATCAGAAATAGAAGAAATTAGAGGTGTGGCTTTTGCAACAGGTACACTTGAAATTTTATTAAAGCTTAATTGGGTAAGACCATCAGGAAGAAAAAATGTTCCCGGAAAACCAATTCAGTATATTAGTACAGATGATTTTTTGAGTCATTTTAATATACAAAAATTAACAGATTTACCAAATGTAGAAGAGCTTACTTCCGCCGGTTTAATAGATACTGGTAATATTAGCGATGATATCTTCGGTGCTGGGAAATTTTTTAAAGAACAAAAAGCTGAGAAAAAAGAGAATATTTATTCAGATATTGATGATATGCTTAATAGTTCTCTCAAACCTGAAGAAGATTAAAAGATATCTTTAATAAATAGTAAAAATTGTATATAATTTTCTTATGAGTATTGGATTTTGGCAAATAGCCATTGTTGTAGTTTTGGTTGTTCTACTTTTTGGTAGAGGTAAAATTTCTTCTTTAATGGGAGATGTTGCAAAAGGAATTAAGAGTTTTAAAAAAGGAATGTCAGATAGTCCAGATAGTCCAGATAGTCCAGATACACCTAACTCCACTTCCTCAGAAAATTCTTCAAATGAAGATCAAAATTCTGAGAAAAATTAGTTTACAATGCCTCAAATTGGATGGTTTGAGATATTAATTATTGTTATTTTAGCTATATTAATTGTTGGACCTAAAGATTTTCCAGTAATGTTAAAATCTATAGGCAGTTGGATCTCATCACTTAAAAAATATTTTAGCAATGTTCAAAGGGAGATATCTAGTTTGGAAAATTCTGTGGATGAAAACATAGACTTAGATAATAACTATACAAATAAAACTGTATCTAAGAAAAAAGATGAATAATGACAAAACTAACAAAGCGTCTTTTGTAGAACATCTTACAGAATTACGTTCAAGATTAATAAAATCTTTTATTTATTTATTTATTTTTTTCATATTTTGTTATTTTTTTGCTGAAAATATTTATGCGTTTTTAGTTGAACCTTACGCAAACGCGGTAAAAAATGATGGTATAGATCGAAGATTAATTTTTACTGCTTTGCATGAAACATTTATTTCATATTTAAAGATAGCTTTTTTTACATCAATGTTTATTACCAGTCCAATAATTTTGTTACAATTATGGAAGTTTGTTGCTCCAGGATTATATAAAAATGAAAAAAGAGCTTTGTTACCTTATTTAGTTGCGACTCCAATATTATTTCTATTAGGTGGTATGTTGGTTTATTATTTAATTATGCCATTAGCGATAAAATTTTTTTTAAGCTTTGAGTCTCCGGCTGGTGTTAACAATCTTCCTATACAGCTAGAAGCTAAAGTAAATGAATACCTATCTTTAATTATGAGATTAATCTTTGCATTTGGAATAAGTTTTCAATTGCCAGTTTTATTGAGCTTGCTAGCGAGAGTAGGTTTTATTGATTCTATTTATTTAAAAGAAAGAAGAAAATATTTTGTAGTAATAATCTTTATTGCTGCAGCAATTTTGACTCCACCAGACCCTATTACACAAATTGGTTTAGCAATCCCTTTGTTATTACTTTATGAATTATCTATATTGTCAGTTAAAATTATAGAGAAAAAAAATCACAATGCATAACATTAAAAAAATTAGAAAAAATCCAGAGTTATTTCAAAAAAAACTTAACGATAGAAATGTTGATATTAAAATTGATGACTTTCTTAATTTAGATAAATTAAATAGAGATTTAATAGAAAAAAAAGAAAAACTCGAACAAGAAAAGAAAATTATTTCGCAAAACAAAAATGAAGATATGTTTTCTAGATCTAAAAATATATCTAAAGAAATTGAAAATATTTTAATTAAACAAAGTAAACTTAAAAATGAAATTGAAAAAATATTATTTTCACTTCCAAATATAGCTTTAGATGATGTTCAGGTGGGAAAAGATGAAAAATCGAATGTTGTTGTTAAGAATGTTGGTGTTGTTGGGAAATTTTCTTTTACACCAAAGTCTCATTTTGAAATAGGAAAAAAATTAAACTTAATAGATTTTAATCTTGCTGCTAAAACTTCAGGCGCTAGATTTGTTTTTCTTAAAGGGATTATTGCACAATTAGAAAGAGCGATATCTAACTTTATGCTTGATGTTCATACAAAAGAATTTGGTTATCAAGAAGTATCTCCTCCTTTGATAGTAAATGAATCAACGATGTTTGGCACAGGTCAACTTCCCAAATTTGAGTCTGACCAATTTGAAATCAAACTAGACGATCAAAGCTCTCGAAAATTTCTTATCCCTACAGCGGAAGTAGTTTTAACAAATATGGTTAAAGAATCTCTTATAAGTTCAAAGGACCTTCCAATGCGTTTTGTAGCTTCTACCGCATGTTTTAGAAAAGAGGCGGGCAGTTATGGTAAAGACACTAAAGGAATGATTAGACAGCATCAATTTTATAAAGTTGAATTAGTAAGTATTGTTGACCCATCAAAATGTACTGAAGAATTAGCTAGAATGACTTCATGTGCTCAGGAAATTTTAAAAAAACTAAAATTACCATATAGGGTAGTTCAATTATCAACTGGTGATATTGGCTTTAGTGCGGAGAAGACTTTTGATCTTGAAGTATGGATTCCCTCAGAAAATCAATATAGAGAAATTTCAAGCTGTTCTTCATGTGGTCAATTTCAAGCTAGAAGAATGAAGGCAAAATTCAAAAATAAAAATAATGAATCAGATTTTTTAGGCACATTAAATGGATCTGGTTTAGCCGTAGGTAGAGCTTTAATAGCTATTATAGAAAATTATCAGCAAAAAGATGGTAGTATAACAATACCCGATATCCTTATACCGTATATGCACGGTAAAAAAATTATTGGATAATTTTATTGTTTATTTTTTTTATATAGTATATTCATAATCAAATTATGGAGGACATATGTCAGGTTCAGGTTTAGCACAATTCGTTCCGTTAATTCTAATTTTTGTAATTTTCTATTTTTTTCTTATTAGACCACAGCAAAAAAAAATAAAAGAACATAAATCAATGGTTTCACAATTAAAAAGAGGTGATGAAATAGTTACATCAGGTGGAATTATTGGTAAAATTGAAAAAGTTTCAGATGGTGATAGAATTGAGCTATTAATTGCAGAAAATGTTACAGTTACAATAATTAGATCTACAGTTCAAAATTTGATAAATGATTCACAAAATAAAAAATAGTTATATTCCGTGCTTTATTTTTCGAAACTAAAAATAGTTGTTATATATTCTCTAATAACAATTTTCTCTTTATTCACTTTTTTGAATTTTGTTAACAATGACGACAGTTTTTTATTATCAAAAAAAGTAAATTTAGGACTTGATCTTCAAGGTGGATCTTATTTATTATTAGAAGTTGATTCGTCTCCCGTAATTAAACAAAAGCTACAAGATAAGCTATTATTACTACGTAAACATTTAAAAGAAAAAAAAATTAAATATAAGAACCTAAAAATAAAAAATAATTTTATTATCTTTAATATTTTAAATGAGGATGTTGAAAATTTTAGTAATTTTTTTGCCTCAAAAGATAATTCACTCAATCCATACTATCCACAATACAATTCCAGTGAATTGGAGTTTTCTATAGAAAAAAATATTATTTTTATAAATTTTACTAAATTTGGAGTAGTAGAAATAAAAAAAAATACCCTGGAACAATCTTTAGAAATAGTTCGTAGAAGAATAGATGAATCTGGCACTAAAGATCCAAGTATTGTTAGAAGGGGTAGTGATAGAATACTTATTGAACTTCCTGGCCTAGATGACCCTAATAGAATTAAAAAACTTTTAGGCAAAACTGCAAACTTAACTTTTAGACTTGTTTCTAATAACGAAGGTAGTTTTGGTTCAGAAATTTTATCTTTTGAGGATGGTTCAGACAAATTATCTGTTGATAAAAGAGTAATTTTAAGGGGAGGTAGTTTAGATAACGCTACACCTTCTTTTGATAGCCAAAATAATGCTGCTATAGTTAATTTTTCACTTAATAGAGTGGGTTCAAAAAAGTTTGCTAAAGTCACAACAGAAAATATAGGAAAAAGATTAGCAATAATAATGGATAACAAAATTATCAGTGCCCCAGTTATAAGAGATGTTATTTTAGGTGGTAATGGGCAAATATCTGGAAATTTCACAT
>Ga0114997_10002127_pt1 | contig 16156 bp, 13 predicted proteins | sample ArcticOcean_MG_C_2_FD_87045 | JGI IMG/M metagenome (GOLD analysis project Ga0114997, IMG submission 87045) | Marine microbial communities from western Arctic Ocean - ArcticOcean_MG_CB4_136 | ecosystem: Environmental > Aquatic > Marine > Oceanic | place: Arctic Ocean: Canada Basin | collected...
ACTCGCATTGTTGCGGTTGACGCTGAATTCAGTGGTGTCTTGACACTTTCTGGTACTAGTGATCACCCCGTCGCGGTCGCGACTGATAGTATTTACTACTTAGATGCTACAAGCGGTAAACTTCGTAGAGATTCTTTCGCTGACCTTGCTACTGCAATGGCTGGCCCGGGCCTCACCGCCACCGGCGGTGTGCTTTCGTCTGACGCGTCTCCGACGCCGAACGACATTGGCAATGCTAATGCAGTTATGGTGGAAGGATTCAACTATTCTTCTGTTGTGTTTAACGCACCTCACTCCTGGACAACACCGGCATCTCCGGATGCAGGTGATAGGGTTATTGTTAAGGCGCCTTCAAACGCCCTCGATTACCCCCTTACAATCGTAGGTAATGCCCCAGCAGTAATTGATGGTGTATCAAGTATTCAACTGGAATCCAATGATGGTGCAGTTACTCTCACCTATGTTGGTAGCAACAAATGGATGATCTCGTAGATCATTCTCAAATGGCTTAAGTACCTCGTATTTAGACCTTGGATGCCTCCCTTTTGGGAGGCATCCTCTTTTTTGTGGAGGTTAATAGAAAAACAAGCTATTTATTGGTGAAGAGGTAAAATATGGCTTATAATGTATTAAGGGGAGTTGTCGAGGGCTCTGTTGATCAATATGCTGATCAAGAGATCGGCGGCGTAAAAGTTTTTAAAAGCACTATAAGCGCCAGTGTCTTTTACGACACGGATGCACAAAGTGTGTGTGCCACTCTAAAAGATGTTGCCGTACGAGAAATCCGCGGCGGGGGTACTGGTTGCGTATTAATCTCTCAAGGAGACTCTATAATCCGTGCCGAGACTCTTTTAACTTTCAATGGCGACGAGCTTGGCGCGAGGAATATTCGAGCTAGAAAATTTATAGGATCTGCTGAGCTGCTGACTGACCTCCCCAGTAACCAATTTAACACACCAATCAGCGCCTCCCACGTCGCCCACTCACAGGGTCTTCACGATGTGCACGGGTCTCTGCAAGTAAAAGTTGCGGAAGGGCTATCGATAGGAGACGATGGGATACAAATATCTCTAAATTCATCTTCAGGCCTGCTAATAAACAATCAAAAACTCACAGTGGATCCCACGATATCAAAAAACATAGATTCTGACGGTCAAAATTTAAGCGATTCAGATCTACTCTTAGTATCAGATATATCTCGCAGAGGCACCTACAATACTACACTGCACAATCTATACGAAAACTATATTAAAGGTAAAATGCCAACACCCGCCGGCGCTGTAAACGAAATACAGATTAAGTCTCCTGACGGATTCGCTGCCACACCCTCCTTATCGTATGATACGAAGAAGGGGTTACTTAAAATTGAAGGAAAGACAAGGACCACTCAATTGATCGTTGAGGAGGCCATAATTTGCCATGGCGCCGTAACTAAAAATGTAAAAATGATATCAGTCAGCGAATACGAGGTAGGGCCCGATGATTATACGATATTGTGTGATCCAGAAGCACACAAGAAGGACAAGACGATTGTTACGCTTCCCCCTGCGTGTAATCACCCCGGCCGAATCCTAATTATTAAAAAAGCGAGTGCCAACAGGTATAGTATAAAATCGGGCATCGTCATTATAAGATCCCCGGAAGCTCATATTGACATCAACTCGGAGATGGCTTTGAAAATGAACTACTCTTGTCGCACACTACAGTCTGATGGCAAAAACTGGTGGGTTATTGGGAAAGCCGGAACATAATATGATATAGCAGCAGCATCAGAGCAACTGATTGTGGAAGGGGGTGATGGTATCACAGTCGGAAGCTCTGGTGTTGCTGTGTCTTTAGGGGCTATCAAACGTGTATAAGTACGGAAGATGTTTGGGCACACTATTTATAGGCGAATGTAATATTAACCAGCATGCGCATGCTGGAAGGGTATGCAGAAGAATACAAATGAAGATCACAAGGAGGCAGATAAATGGCATATAATACTTCAAAGGGCGAACGCCAATTAGGGGATATTAAAAACGAAGATGACCCGGACACTCAAATTGATTTTGGTTCCGACCAGATTGCTTTAGCAACCGGCGGGACCGCTAGACTTACAGTCACTAATGTGTCTGTGACGAGCGCAGTTGCTTTAACTGCATCTGCATTTTCAGGGGATGGGTCGGCGCTCCAAGGAATCACTGGTTCTGGCGGTATTGTCACCACTTATACTAACGCGACTAATAACTATGTTTTGACGTCTGCTGGGGCTGGCTCCATTAATGGAGAAGCTAGCCTTCTCTATGACGGCAGCACCTTAACCGTTGGCGCAAATTTATTAACCCAAGTCGCCGCCGTCCCTGTCGCCCAGTTTATACACCCTAACGATGATGCGACGGGCGCCGTGCTGGAGCTAATAAATAGTAGAGCTGGGAATCCGGGCCAAGCGAATGATTTCTGTGGAGGTTTGACGTTTAAATCTAAAGACTCCACATCCGTCGCGACACAGTATAGCAAGATAAGTACTAAAATATCATCGCCCACCAACACTAGCGAAGCTGGTTACATGCTGTTTGAGGTAACAACCGCCGGCACAGCGGCCACAACTTACTTGAGATTAGATGGTGGAACGAATGCCATTACATCATCTGTAACAACTAGAATGGAATCGGATTTAATTCTTGACGCTACCCTTGATATCGGCCCCGGCATCGACTCGGACGCGAAGATTCATGTCAGTGGTTCTGATAATTCGACTTTAGCAATTTTCGAATCCCCCTCAAACCCACTTATAATGGCGATCACTGGCTCAGGACAGGTCGTAGTTGGTGGCGTATACCTGGATGCAAAATTAAACATAACTGGCTCTGACACAGATAAACTAATCTCAGCAAAGAGTGACTCGGCCGACCCAGCGTTCTACGTCAGCGGCTCTGGTGATGCATACATTTCAGGATCACTCCGAGCAAAACAACTCTACTATACCACACACAAATTCACACCCGGCAGCGACGGAATAGTTTATCTGCGCTTTGACACTGTCGGAATAGATACTGCACCTACAAACAACAACAAAATGGTAGCTCCCCATAACGGCAAATTGAACAAAGTAGTTTGGCGCTTTGAAGGCACCGGCACAGGAGCATCTACAACGACGGCATTTTCACTACACAAAGGTGTAACGAACCAACAGCAGATCCAAGCGACTCCAGTTGCCACAGTTAACCTAGTCGATAACTTTATAGATGACACCACATATACTGCCACTTTTTTAGATACAGCTGTGTTTGCTTCGGGCGATATTGTAGGCGTTAGTGTTGATCCTGCGTTCGACCCTGGCATCACGGTTGTCACATGTGTTTGGGAATTTGACCAGAACAACTAATAAGCACCCCACAAAAAAGGGCCTTTTGTGTTTACAAACACTATTTATTTTGAAACACTATTAATTCAGGAGTTATTTATATGTCATCTTTGCTGGAACAGGCGCTTATTGATGCCAAAGCATTAAAAGAAGCAGCACTAAAAAATGCTGAATCTTCTATTATTGAGAAATACTCGGCCGAGGTCAGAGAAACACTAGACCATATTTTAGAACAGGACGAGTTAGATTTAGGTTTAGATGATGAGGACCCTGACGCGTTAGAGGCCCCGCCAGACGCGCTAGATGCCCCGCCAGACGATCTTGCTGACCCAGACGCCCCAATGGGCGATATAGCGGAGAACATCCCTCTCGGCGCCGCTGAAGGCGAGAAACTATGTCCTTGTCCGGATGAAGGAGAGCAAGCTACGGTTAACATCAATTTCGGAGAACTGGCGGAAGCCCTAAGCACACTTCAAGAAGAACTTCAGGAAGATGACTCGCAAACAGAATTAGAAGAAAATGAAGAGATTGACATTACAGAAGAAGATTTGCTTGAACTGTTGGGGTCTGAAGAAGACACACCTGTCACAGAAGAAAATACAGAAGCTGATGTCACCGAAGAGCAAGAAACCCTTGAGTCTCTTGCTCACGACATCGCAGAAGAGCTTTACGTTGACATGGGCGCTGACCTTTCTGGTTGGGCCGACCGCTCCTCGGAAGAGATAAATTACGAAATAGAAAAGGAGCTTGCGTCTCGGAGATCCACAGGATTAAAACAAGACACACTCCAGGGCCGCGGAATGGCGGATAGAGACACCAACCCACAAAAAGAATTAGAAGATTTGAAGAAGGCTCAAGAAGAGTTGGTTTTTGAAAATAACCAACTCAAAGAGCAAAACAAAAACTACGATAACGTAGTCGTGCAATTGAAAGAGACAGCTAGTTCTGTCAACACTTCAAATGCGCGTTTATTATACACGAACCGTGTTTTGAGAAATACCTCCCTTAATGAGCGACAAAAAGATAAAATTGTCGAAGCGATTTCCGGCGCCGGTTCTGTAACAGAGGCGAAGATGATATATGAGACACTTCAAAGTACAGTGGAGTCCACGCCAAGCCGTGCACCACAATCACTGAACGAAGCTATCGGACGTAATCGAACATCTGTTATTCGTGCTTCTCGCGAGAAGAGTACGACATCTGATCCGTGGTCGGACCGGATGAAAAAACTAGCTGGAATAAACTAAATAACATATTTATAGGAGGTATTTAAAATGTCTAGTATTGTAGAAAGATTGACCGAAGGTATGGTCAACAGAGATATGCGTGCAGAAGGTCACGCCCTGCTTACAAAGTGGGAAAAAACCGGTCTTTTAGAAGGTATTGACAACGACCGTCATCGCCAGAGCATGGCTCGTTTACTCGAGAACCAGGCCAAAGAACTTCTTCGTGAAAGCACTTCAATGAGTGCAGGTAGCGTTGATGGTTTTGCAGCAGTTGCATTTCCAATCGTCCGTCGTGTATTCGCAGGATTGATCGCAAACGATCTCGTTTCCGTTCAGCCGATGAGTTTGCCATCTGGCCTCATCTTCTTCCTCGACTTCACATTCTCTGATGATCTTGGAAGTGGTGCAACAACCGGCAAATTAGGTAACCTGGCTAACAAGTCAATTTATGGTACCGATCGCGTCGGTGCTGAAATCACTGGTGGTGTGGATCTAGTCAGCGCTAATAAGGGAGACCTTTCCGGTCCTCGTATGTCAGCGCGCGGTTATTCCTACGCTTCGCCAAGTGGTTCCGACACATCTGTCCTTGGAATTATTCTCACCGGAGCCGCAATCTCGACAGGGATGACAAATACAGATCGCAAATGGATTGAGTATGATCCTGATCTTTTGTCACTCGATCCGGGAGATGGCACAGCAACGCATGCGTATGCTATTTTAGCCATCTCAGCATCTGCGCTGGATCAACTGGATGTTCAGAACTTGTCGGCGATTACGTGTTCGAGTGCTGAAACAATGGGCTTAACCAATGCCAAGAAATACCGCGCGGTAACAAAGGGCGCCCAACTTGTTCGCCGATTGTCGCGTGTTATGTCTGAGCAAGAAGCAGAGTCCTCCACGACGTCAGGTATCACCGCAGCAGCAGCCAAAGACCAAGTTCTTTTTACTTGGATTGGTAAGACTGGTTCAGTTGATGAAGTTCGTACGATGACCGCCCAGCTGGGTGGTGTAGGTGCGAGTCGCGCTGTTTCGGCTTCTAGTATTGCTTTCACATTCCCACAGACAGATGATTTCCAAGCTGGAGCCGGCCTCGGTTCCATTCGTGGTACTGTTGCCTGGGGTCTTGAAGGGCAAGCAGATATCCCCGAGATTGACATCAAGGTGGATAGTATTGCTGTGACAGCGCAGACCAAGAAGCTCAAGGCTAAGTGGACTCCGGAGTTAGGTCAAGACCTTAACGCCTACCACAACCTTGATGCAGAAGTCGAGCTTACTTCAATTCTCTCTGAGCAGATTGCTCTTGAGATTGACCGTGAGATCGTTGCTGACCTTGTTAACGGTGCAACCGCCGCAACATATTACTGGTCACGCTCTCCTGGCTTGTTCGTGAGTAAAACAACCGGCGCCGAAATCGGTGCTAGTTCTGCTGCTCCCGACTTCACCGGTACTGTGTCTGAGTGGTATGAGACTCTCGTTGAAACTATCAACGACGTTTCTGCACAAATCCATCGCAAGACTCTGCGTGGTGGCGCTAACTTCGTCGTCGTAGGACCTGAAGTTGCCAACATCCTTGAGTTTACCAGCGGTTTCCGCGCTTCCGTCACACATGATGACGAGAAGGGTTCGATTGGTGCAGTTAAGGCTGGTTCACTGAGTAAGAAGTTCGACGTTATCGTTGATCCTTACTTCCTCAGAAACGTGGTTCTTGTAGGCCGTCGCGGATCCTCTTTCCTTGAAAGCGGATACGTATACGCCCCGTATGTCCCACTCCAGACTACACCCACAATCTTCGGACCGGAAGACTTCGTGCCCCGTAAGGGCGTCATGACGCGCTATGCCAAGAAGATGGTGCGCCCTGATATGTACGGCCTTGTTATCGTACGCGGACTCCTCGGTGAGTCTGGTGGTTGATAAATTAGCTGATATCAGTTAATTGGTCAAATAAAATGTAAAGCCTCCTTCTTCGGAAGGGGGCTTTCGTTTATGGTGAGCTATTTAAGGATGAACAATGTTCACCATTATGTTTTAACATGATTACAAACGGAGGGTTTAAACAATGGGAAGTAAAAGAGTAGGACTTGCGAGAACGCAGGTATTAATAGAGGGATTAAGGAGAGAAATACAGCTTAACCAAGCAACTTTAGTTGGAGGAAAAGCTAAACTTAAAACAACAACTGCGGCAACCACACTTACTGTAGCAGATAGTGGTTGCGAAGTAATTTGGACACACGGCGCCGGCGCCGGGTATGATATAACTCTGCCAAGTTGTGAAGCAGGATTACACTTCAGATTTAGAATTGGGCTTGGAACCGCGTTCGCTCACTATATTGCTGTGGGCGAAAGTACTGATCGTTTTTTTGGAGTTGCTAAGGTACTCAGTGCCACCGACGATCAAGTAGCCGTTCAGTCACAGGTTTTAGCTGCTACAGCACGCAAGTTCTTGCACATTCAAAGTGACATCGCTACTTCTGGTGGTAACGCTGGAGACATCATTGACGTCATCGGTGTTGATGATACTCATTGGCTTGTGACAGCAAATTTGAGAACAGAGAGTGCCACCCCAGGCACCATAGCTGTTTTTAGGACTGCTAAACTATAATATAGTATTTAAAATTAATACTTCCCCCCTTTTCTTATACGGATCGGGGGGTTTTTTTCAAAATGATGATCCACCAAATTTTTCCCCCTTTAATTTTTTGAGATTTTGGATTTATAAAACTATTTATATTTGTCAAAAGGACAAAAGGAAAAATTATTATGCACGCCCGCAAGAGATTAATGTTCAAGAATAGAGATAGAGCACGCAAGGCTGCCAACCATGCTGCAGCTGCCCCCGCCACACCTGTGGTGGAGAAGGTAGCACCCGTCACACCCGTAGCAGAGAAGGTAGCACCCGTCACACCTGTGGTGGAGAAGGTAGCACCCGTAGCAGAGAAGGTGGCCCCTAAAGCAACGCCTCTCAAGAAAACTTCTACTACAAAAAGATCTGCCGTTACATCGAAAAAGAAGTAAAACTCTAGTTTATTATGATCATCGCCCAACATGAAGTTGGGCTTTGTATTTTATAAACTATTTACATAACAGGAGGATTAAAGTGTGCCTACTAATCTTGGACCAAAATCACAAACTAGCGCGATTGTCTTAACATCAACTGGCTCAACTTTACTTGTCTCCACGTCGCTGCCATTTGGCGTTTATACGGGCTCTGTCGCATTTTTAAGCGGTGCCTCAGACCAAGTAGCCTTTGTCTACAAAAAGCTCGGTGGAGACGTCGTAGACATCGAGCTAACCCCATCTAATGTATACTCTTCATATGAAGAAGCCGTCCTAGAATATTCCTACATATTAAACTTACATCAAGCAAAGAATATTCTGTCAGATGCGTTAGGGAACACCACCGGAACATTCAATCATAAAGGCAACGCTATATCCGGCCCAGCCAGCGCCAGCCTTAGATTTCCAAGGTTTGAAGCGAATTACACGAACAGGATCGCCGATGGCGCCGTCACAATGGCCGGCCGCGGCGGTACCACTCCAATTTATTCAGCGTCGTTCACAACCACAAGAAATGTACAAGATTACGATTTACAAACAATAATATCCAGTTCTTCAGCGTCAGGTCTTAACGACAGTGGCGGCCAAGTTGATTATGCAGGAAAAGTGACTGATAAGCGAATAATAATAGATAAAGTGTATTATCGCTCTCCTATCGCCATGTGGAGATTTTATGGATATTATGGAGGCGTTGGAGTTGTTGGGAATTACACGACATACGGACAATATGCGGATGATTCATCATTTGAGGTTATCCCAACATGGCAGAACAAGCTACAAGCAATTATGTATGAAGATTCTCTCTATACTAGGGTGTCTCACTACTCATACGAGTTACTTAATAACAAGTTGAGATTATATCCTGTTCCGCGCGGCGACGACAACTTTGCTGGGTACCTTGATCGTATTTGGTTTAGATTCAGAGTCAAAAACAACGTTTGGGAAGAAGACGGCGACACTGACACCGGTATTGAAGGGGTTAACAATATAAATACGCTTCCATTTGAGAACATACCGTATGAAAATATTAATTCAATCGGAAAACAGTGGATTCGGAAGTATTCTCTTGCCCTTTGTAAAGAAATGCTGGGACAAATCAGAGGTAAGTTCACTACGATGCCTATACCAGGCGAAAGCGTGACACTGAACCACTCAGAGCTTCTTTCGCAAGCTAAGGAAGAACAAACACAACTTAAAGACAAGTTGATGGAAATCCTCAAAGAAGTTGAATATCCTGAATTGGCCAAGTAGGATCAAGAAAAGATATCAGCAGCAGAAGAAACGCTAAGAAGGTCACCACTGCCGATATTCGTGGGATAATAAATTATGGCAAACGAATGGAAAAAACCCGACGCACCACCCCCGCCACTTTTTCTAGGTAAAAAAGAACGAGATCTTGTCAAACAAGTAAATGACGAATTGATTGAAAAGATCATTGGTCAGCAAATTCTTTACTATCCCATTGACATTGAAACCACGAACTTCCATGAACTATATGGCGAGGCCATAAAAAAGACGTTCCTATCCCCAATTCGTGTATACGCTTTAGTAGAATTCACTGAATACTCAACTGAATATTTAGAAAGCGGCGGAATTGATAAGACATGGGAGATAAACGTGCACTTCCATCGTAGAAGATTGACAGAAGATCAAGATCTATACATCCGAGAAGGCGACTTTGTTTTGTATGGAGATTTTTATTACGAGATAGTTAAACTATCAGAACCTAAAAAGCTTTTTGGTCAAGTCGACCATAGTTTTGAGATTGCTGCTCGCTGCCGTCGCGCCAGAAAGGGACTTTTCGATGCTACCTGATAACTTTGATTTTGCACAATTACCGCCTGGTACGTCTAAGACCACTCTTAAAGAAATAGGTATGCAGGCATCTAATATAGAGAATATTGATTATACTATTGTTTCGTGGATTAAAAAAGATCTAGATTTAAGTGCCACCACAAACGAAGGCTTTGTCAATGTGCCGGTCTTGTGGCAAACACCTGAGAGAGCATTTCAAGTAAAGAACGAAAAGGAGCTGAGAGACGACGGCGGGGCCCTTAAATTGCCCCTTATTAGTGTTGAAAGGACCGCTATCACTAAAGACCCTTCCAAAAAGGGCGCATATCAGGCGCATACATATTCATATGACATGAATGGCAGGATCGGACGGATGGTCCTGGCGAAAAGAATAAAGCAAGACAAAACACGCAATTTTGCAGTCGCTGCAGCCACTCGTAATAAGACTATTGGATCCCAGCAGCTAAATTCTCCGAGAATAAATAAGAAGATCGTTATACAGACCCTTTCAATCCCAATACCAGTTTATGTTAATGTTGATTATAAGATAACATTAAAAACAGAGTATCAACAACAGATGAATGAGTTGTTAGCGCCCTTCATCGTGAGAACAGGACAAATTAATGCTTTTACCATGAAAAGGAACGGCCACTTATATGAGGCGTTTATTGAACAAAGTTTCGCACATAATAATAATGTTTCCAATCTAAATGAAGATATGAGAATGTTTTCGAGTGAGATAACAATTAGGGTTCTGGGCTACCTGATGGGCGAAGGTGAGAACGACGATCGCCCAATTGTCAGAGTAGATGAGAACGTTGTGGAACTAACTTATCCTCGTGAAAGCACACCGTTCCCGGGCACCGAAGACTTTTTTACACCATAAAGCAGTTCAGGAAGTGTCTTTGGGATTAAAAATACTATTTATTCATGATTGCGTAAGCATTTAAATACATTAATCACTAAGAGGGACGGATAATGTCAGTAAAAAGTTTTAAGTTTGTATCTCCCGGAGTATTCATCAACGAGATAGATAACTCCTTTGTTCCTAAAACGGCACAAAACATTGGACCGGTCATTGTTGGCCGATCCCGCAGAGGACTGGCCATGCAGCCAATCCAGATTGAATCCTACTCCGATTTCGTGACAGTTTTTGGAGATACCGTGCCTGGAAATGGCGGCGGAGACATATCACGATATGGTAACTACCAGTCGCCGATGTATGGTACATACGCCGCAAAGGCGTTCCTGAGATCAAATGTCGCCCCTCTCACATATGTGAGACTCTTGGGTCAACAAACTACTACCGGTAAATCCGTCGGCGGCGCTGCAGCTGCAGGTTGGAAGACCGCCAACCGCATCACAACATCCCCAGCCACAAACGGCGGTGCGTATGGACTGTGGGTATTCCAGAGCGGTTCAACTCAAGACATCGGCACCGGCATTTTAGCTGCAGTGTGGTATCTTAATGATGGACGACTTGAATTAAGTGGAGCCTTAGCCCACGGAGCCACCACGAGAACAGCAAGAGGCGTCGGTAAAGTAATAGTAACAGACGCAAGTGGACTATTTACTGTAGTGGCTTCTGGATCACAAACTGAAGAATTTACAAAGTTCTCGCTCGATGATTCTAAAGAAACATTCTTGCGCAAGAAGTTTAACACCAATCCGCAATTAGCTAATACTAACGCCTCGTCATTTTACCCGGCTAGCACAAGAAAAGACTACTGGCTTGGAGAGACATACGAGCAAGCATTACGCAGAGAAGGATACGCTACAGACACAACGTTATTTGGTGTGATTCTAGGATTAGGCAATGAGTCTTCGTATGGTGCCGGTATCGATGCCGATTATGATCCTAGCAACATGAAAAAGCAAGCAGCAAGAGAAGCCGTCGCAGGGTGGTTCATCGGACAAGACGTCGGAACTCCGACAAGTTTCGAGCCAGCTAACATGCAGAAGCTTTTCCGCCTCGTTGGCCGCGGCCATGGTGAATGGCTGCACAAAAATGTGAAAGTTTCAATTGAGAAAATTCGCCAGTCTTCAAGAACGACGGATGCATATGGAACGTTTTCAGTGGTCCTAAGAGACTTAAGAGACACAGACAACAAGATTGTTGTGTTAGAACGTTTTGATCTTCTTAGCTTAGACCCAAAATCTTCTAATTATATTGCGCGCAAGATCGGTAATAGATATACCGAGTGGGATTCAGTAACGAAGACACTAAAAGAGTACGGCGACTATTCAAACGCTTCCAAATTCATATATGTTGATATGGACAGTTCAGTGGACGCCGGCGCAACAGAAACAACTCTGCTTCCGTTTGGTTACTTCGGCCCTCCTCGCCCCGCAACCATTACCGGTATCTCCGGAACTGGAAGCATGGCGGCAGGCTATTCCGGACTGGCTGACTATTTCGTGGTTGGCGGCGCATCCGTCATTGCTGGGGTACAAGGCATCGGCGGCACTGCAAGCGGCTGGGGAAGTGGTTTCCTCTCGGGTGCTTACGGCACGATGCCCACCTCGGCCACCGACCTCCTGTCCAACGCACTCACAGGAACTCTGTCGTTCCCAAGTGCTTCACTAAGAATGTCAGCATCTGATGGCGGACTAAAAGATCCGACCAACGCATATTGGGGGCACTCTACCACAAGAAGTCAAACATCAACTAGTCCAGATGCAAGTGTAGGCGATTACATGAATCTAATTTATGCAAATTTCCCGGGCGATCCGACAACCGGAGAGTATCTGGTGAAAGGAGTTAACGCATATGAATATGTGTTTAGCCTGGATGATATTGGAATCAGCGGAAGCACAGCATACTACTATCAATCCGGTTCTCGTAAAATCGAGGAATCAGCGACATCATCGTCATACACAGACTTGTTAGATGCAGGATACAACCGATTTACTGCGCCTTTCTGGGGAGGATCTGATGGGTTCGATATCACATTACCCGATCCTCTCTATAACAATGGAATGTCCAGCACTTCCACCGAAGACGACAGCTATGTATATCATACATATCGCAGAGCGATTGACACGGTCTCCGATCCAGAGGCGCTTAACATGAATATGCTGGCGGTTCCCGGTCTAACACTAGATTCACTAACAGAACACATGGTTGATGTTTGTGAAGAGAGAGCTGACGCACTGGCCCTCATTGACCTGCCAAACGTGTATATCCCGAATCATGAGCAATATTACTCTTCTGCAGCCAGCAGAATTGGAACGGATGCTACTCAAGCCTCTCGCGAGCTTAAGGACAGAAGGATTGATTCTTCTTACGGCGCTACATTCTATCCATGGGTACAAACCCGTGACGATAGCACCGGTCAGCTTCTGTGGATTCCACCTACGGTTGCTATGATGGGTGTTCTAGCTAGCTCACAGGCTAAGACAGACGTGTGGTTCGCACCAGCCGGCTTCAACCGCGGCGGACTCACTGACGGCGCCGCAGGCATCCCGATTACGGGTGTAACACAGAGGCTAACATCGAAAGACCGTGACACGTTATACGAATCACGTATTAACCCGATTGCATCATTCCCGAATTCAGGAATTGTATTATTCGGACAGAAGACACTTCAAGAACGTCAATCTGCACTTGATCGAATCAATGTACGCAGATTGGTGATCTACATGAAGAAGCAAATTTCCATTCTATCCACACAGATTCTCTTTGAGCAAAATGTGCAGGCTACATGGAACAGATTTAAGGGACTTATTGAGCCATTCTTGGCAAATGTTAAGACAAGATACGGTATTACCGATTATCGATTGATTCTTGACGAGAGTACAACAACCCCTGATCTTATTGATCAGAACATCTTGTATGCTAAGATTATGATTAAGCCCGCCCGCGCAATAGAGTTTATCGCAATTGATTTTGTGGTTGCCTCGACCGGCGCATCATTTGATGATTAAAACATAGGGGGAATTTAATTCCCTCACTACTTATTTTAGAAACAGGAGAATCCAAATCATGCCATTTTGGTCAACAAATTTCGGAGAGGACGTAACCCTCAAAGACCCTAAAAGAAATTTTAGGTTTACGATAGAATTTCAGGGAATTCAGGACGAGCAGGGCGGAGCCTTAGCATGGTATGCTAAGTCTGCAACAAAGCCAAGTTTTACGATTGAAAACGTTGAGCATAGTTATCTTAATCATAAGTTTTATTATCCAGGTGCTGTCACTTGGAACACAATTAGTGTTGTGATGGTTGATCCGGTCAGTCCGGACGTTACTGCCACATTTGCTGATATCCTTACACAATCGGGTTATTCTCCACCGACAAACGCTACCTCTTTAGGATCTATCTCTAAAGCGAAGGCTGCTGGCGCACTAGGCGCAGTGATGATCACCCAAATTGATTCTGACGGTAACCCGCTTGAAACGTGGACACTCAAGAACGCATTTGTGAAAGATGTACAGCTCGGCGAGCTTTCGTACGGAGATGATGAGCTTTCAACAGCTACCGTCGAATTAATGTACGACTGGGCTAGCGTGGAAACCAAAGGTAAGTCTGTGGCCCTTGCCGGCGGCGGCAACCAATTCTTTAATACATGATTATATGATGACAAATAGCTAAAACGAGAGGTGTATATTGTCTAGAAATCAGGACCGCTTAGGCGGAACTCAGCAGCAGGATACCAACCCTCCTGCTCACATAATGGGAGAAGGAGGCTTCTCCTTCGTAGTGCCGACAGAATTCGTCGAACTGCCATCTGGCGGCCGACACTATCATGAGGGGCATCCTCTTCATGGCGAGACGGCAATTGAAATTAAGCAAATGACTGCCAAAGAAGAAGATATGCTTACATCAAAAACTCTTCTTAAAAAGGGTGTGGCATTAGATCGGGTTATATCAAGTTTGATCGTAAATAAGACGATTGATGCGGACTCGCTCCTGGTGGGCGATAGAAATGCTATTATAGTATCAACAAGAGTGTCCGCGTATGGTAATGACTACACAACAAAAGTAGGATGTCCAGCATGCGGCGTCACACAGCAATATTCATTCGATCTAAACTCAGCCAACGTATATGGAGGCGAAGATTTAGGTACTGTCGGCACCACAGACAACGGTAACGGTACCTTTAACATTGATCTGGAACGAACAAAAGTATCCGTCACATTTAAATTATTGACTGGCCGCGACGAAAAAGCTTTTCTGTCGGGCATCGAGCTTGATAAAAAGCAGAGAGTCGATCGAAATGTGACAAGACAGTTAAGCGGCATGATAGTCGCTGTTAACGGTGATTCCAATCCAGAGGCAATTAAGTATCTGGTTCACAACATGCCGTCAGCCGACGCACGCCACCTCCGTTTGGCGTACCGCCTGACATCTCCTAACATCGATTTAGCACAGCATTTTGAATGCTCCGAGTGTGATCATGCGCAGGACATGGAGGTCCCGCTTAATGCGGACTTTTTTTGGCCTGACCGATGAGTATATAGAAAGTGTATACGAACAATTCTTCTTTTTAAAATACTCCGGTGGCTGGTCCTTTAGCGAAGCTTACAATCTTCCAATTGGCCTTAGAGACTGGTTTACAAAACGACTTATTAAACAACTGGAAGCAGAGAAGGAAGCCATTGAAGGCGCCTCGAAGTCCGGCGGTGGGAAAACATCAAGCACCCACTCACTAACCCCGGATAACGCTCCAAATTTGCCGCAACGGTTTAAACCACCACCTAACGGTTAAATGAACCCTCTGTTTTTCAGTGGAAAACTATTTAAGTTATAAGGGAGAATTACCGCGTGGCCACAGACGAAACCCCCCAAGAATTAGCTGCTAGATTAAATTCGCTCAGGGACAAAGTTGAATTACAAAAAGAATTCAACAAGCTCACCGCTGAAGCAAAGCAAACTTTAATAGAGGAAGGTTCTCTTAAGAAAGAACATCTTAAAACGCTTCTGCTGATCCAGGAAGCTGAAAAGCAGAACCTCGACTACGCTGAGCGCCGCGTCAAGGCCACTAAAGAAGAGATCGAGAAGCTTAAGGAAGCCAAGGATCTGGATAAGTCACGCTATGCTCAAACTGTTCTACAACAAGAACTCAATAAAGCAAATGCTACTCTTAGACAGCAAGAGATTGATCTTATAGAAAAGCAAATAAAAGCAGGAAATATAGAAAATATTGGAAGGCTTAAAAACCTGAAAAAACTCGATAAGCAACTCAAAGGCTTGAGCAAATATTCTGGAAAAATGGGCCTGATGTCAGGCGACTCCAAACAGTTCACCAGTTCCTTAAAAGAAATAGGTGGCTCCATGGAGCAGAACTTGTTGGCGCCAATGCAAAAAGCCGTCACTGGCGCCACCTCACTTAAAGCGGGCCTCCAAGCATCCGTTGCTCTTCTCCTTGTTACAGAGCTTATAAATTTCTACAAGCGCGCCGTGAAATTAGCCTATGAATTAGGCAATATTGAAAACGCCTTCATGAAAGCAACGGGCGCCAGTGAAGAATTCTCTCGTTCGATATCAGAAACATATAGAGAAGGTCGTAGGTTTGGAGCTACCGCCGAAGACATGAGCAAGGCCGCCCAAGGTCTCTTCAACACCTTCACCGATTTTACATTTCAAGACAAAGATACAAGAGATAGTCTGATTGAAACCAGCGCCGTTCTAGAGAAACTCGGAATAAGCAATGATAAGCTTGCACAAAGCTTCCAGCTTTCCACCAAAGGCCTAGGCATGAGTGCTGAACAGGCCGGCCAATCAATGCTGGATCT
>Ga0114997_10002128_pt1 | contig 16150 bp, 14 predicted proteins | sample ArcticOcean_MG_C_2_FD_87045 | JGI IMG/M metagenome (GOLD analysis project Ga0114997, IMG submission 87045) | Marine microbial communities from western Arctic Ocean - ArcticOcean_MG_CB4_136 | ecosystem: Environmental > Aquatic > Marine > Oceanic | place: Arctic Ocean: Canada Basin | collected...
GTTAATATTTAGAAAAATATTATTTATTTTTAAATCCTTCTAAATACATTATTTGATTGGCCTCTATAGTTGGATCAAATAATGTATGATTTTCTTTAATATGTTTTTTAGCACTTTTTCCTGAATCTGTTCCGGTTATTTTTGATAGTGCTTCTGAGAGGAGAGGTTCATTTATATCACCTAAAATACCGAGATTAAATTTATCCTCTGTAATGAGAGAATTTGGAATTAAACCATCGGTATAATCAGCAAATCCATTACTATTAGCAATCTTTAAAACTATTGGCTGCATTGCATACTTGTGGTTAGGGTTTTTTTCTGTACTATTGTTTATGTAGTCATATAGAGTAATTGATCCAACATTTTTTCCTACTGTTACATCACCAATTTGAATTACTTCAATATATGAACTTAGTCCATTAATCAACAACTCACTTGCTGACGCAGATCTATTAGAGGTAAGAACATATAGTTTGCTTAGATTTAATCCAGGAAGAGAAAGTGGATTATCTTCCGAAAATGTTTTATCCGTAAAAATATTTACTAATCTTTCAGGAAATTCTTCTTGAATTAATGTAGTCATTTTTGAATTCCATATTTCTTTTGAAAATACTTCGCCTGTAAATTGACCTGTTATCATACTTGCTAAATACGTGCAATTATTAACTGATCCTCCTGGATTATATCTTAAATCAAGAACTAAATATGAAATATTATTATTTGAAAACTCATTAAAAACTGATATTAGATCTTCTTCATAACTGCTTAAAAATTGATTATACATTAAATATCCAATTTTTTTACCTTGGTAATCTATAATCTTAGAAGTATAAATTGGATTTTCTTGAAAATTTTCAATTTTAGTTAGTTGGACAACTTTATCAGAAGAAATTATTGAGTTATTTTTAATTGTAGCCATATTAAGAGTATATGTAAGTTTGGCGTCGTTAAATAATAAATCACTATAATTATTAATTGTTAGCTTAGTATTGTCAACGCCATCAAAAAAATCTCCTCTTTTAATGTCTTTGTCGGAAGCATCCGATTTTGGCTGAATATAAGTTACGTATCCAACTACTTCATTACAGGTGCTACAGGCGTATGTTAGAAAAAACTCAAGTCCATTAGAGGCTGAAACACCTTGAAGTTGATTTTCTAAGGCTTCATAATCTTCATTGATAAAACTAAATCTATCATCTTTATACTTTAAGCTTTCAAAAAACTCTTTAGATTTAGATTTAGATTTAAGTAATTCTATATATGAGTTCTCATCATTTGTGTTATTGTCATTTAAATTTGGCACATCAGCTTGCCAATAATAATATTGATTTAAATTTTCCCATATATAATCATTAATTTCTAGATAAAGTGTGCTTTCAATTAAAGAAGTCTCAGACTCTGGAGTTATAATTGTATTATCAGGAACAAAATTAATGATATTATCATCTCGATCATTTTTAAAACACGAATTAATGAGAATCAAAAGGAAAATAATAGTTATATAGTTATAAGCTAGAGGTAAATTATATGAACTATTATTTTTATTCATGAAAAAAATTAATTAATTAATAAATTTACCAAACTAGAATTTAAAATTATAATTAACGACGTTAATATTTACTAAATTAAATTCCAGTGTAATTAAAAGGTGTAATTTGTTTTAACTCTAATTTCACCCTAGAGTCTATTTCTAACTTATCTATAAATATTTTAATTGATTCCTCATCAACCTTTTCATTTGTTCTAGTTAATTTTTTTAAAGCCTCATAAGGATTATTATATCCTTCTCTTCTTAGAATAGTTTGAATAGCTTCTGCTACAACTGCCCAATTATCATTTAAGTCTTTATTTATTGCTTCTTTATTTAAAACCAATTTATTTAAACCTTTAGTTGTTGATTGAAATGCTATAATGGAATGTCCAAAAGGTATCCCTATATTTCTAAGTATAGTACTATCTGTGAGATCTCTTTGAAGTCTTGAAATTGGAAGTTTATTTGAAAAAAAAGTAAATAAAGAATTTGCTAGACCAAGGTTTCCTTCAGAATTTTCAAAGTCAATAGGATTAATTTTATGGGGCATAGCAGAAGAACCAATTTCACCTTCATTTATTTTTTGTTTAAAATAAGTCATAGAAATATAACTCCAAATATCTTGATTTAAGTCAATAATTATTGTGTTGATTCTTTTAAGTGAGTCGAAAAGTGAAGCTAAATAGTCATAATGTTCAATTTGAGTAGTTGGAAACGAATAAGTCAAGTTTAATTTTGATTGGATAAATTTCAAGCCAAAAGCTTTCCAGTCTATATTAGGATATGCCACATTATGAGCATTAAAATTTCCAGTTGCTCCTCCAAATTTTGCAGCATGAGGAATCTTAAGAAAATCTTTTTTCTGTAGTTTAATTCTTTCAATAAAAACCTCCAATTCTTTCCCTAATCGAGTAGGTGAAGCTGGTTGTCCATGAGTGCGCGCTAAAAGAGATACGTCTTTATGTTCTATTGCTATTTCCTGTAAAGTGTTTGTCATGTTGTCTAAATGAATCAAATAAACTGAGTCAATAGCTTCTTTAATAGACAAAGGAATTGCTGTATTATTAATATCTTGGGAGGTTAATCCAAAATGGATAAATTCTTTGAAATCATGAAGATCAAGTCTTTCAAATTCTTTTTTGATAAAATATTCAACCGCCTTAACATCATGATTGATTGTTTTTTCAATTTCTTTGATTTCTTTAGCATCGTCTATGCTAAAATGCAGATATATGGATCTGAGTTCTTCAAATAATGATTCATTAAAATTAATTAATTGAGGCAATGGTAATTCACATAATGAAATAAAGTATTCTATTTCAACGCGAACACGGTATTTAATAAGCGCTTCTTCTGAAAAATAATCACTTAAAGATTTTGTTTTACTTCGGTACCTTCCATCTATAGGAGAGATGGCGTTTAAAGTATTAAGTTTCATTTATTATAAAATAACTAAGAACAAAGATACATTTCTTAAATTAATGAAAAATAATTTAGGAATATTTTATCATTTAAATTTTAAGTTTCTTTCGATTGATTTAAAGTTTTAAAACTTTGTATTCTTCATAACAATTGCTAATTGCTTCAAGTATTTGGAGATCATTTGCTTCTTTAATGAAAGAATCAGAATAATTACAGTTCCTTAAAATTTCTTCAATATCAAAAATCTTAATATTTAAAAGCTGAATGAGTACTTCTCTATTGAATTTAGTTGATAAGAGATTTTTTATTTCATCATTTTCTCTCATTTGTTTAAGCTTTTTCATTTGCTTTGGTTTTTTACCAAAAAGATTATATAGATAATCTGAAGGATTAAAAATAGCACTAAGAGCTTTTGAGATTGAAGATTTATTTCGATTTCCAGCTTCATAGCCAGAATTAGTTAATCCGGAAATTTTGTATCTTCCAGCTCTATTTATAGGTACATTTTTCACGTCAATTTCTAAATAACCAGTCAATCGGTATGGTCTGACAACTACTTCTTCAAGTGCATAAGCAAGTTCAGTTAGCTGAAATTTTGTATTTTTAAATTTCATTATATCGTTTGTTACGTGAATTTTTAAAGGTTTATAGCCTATATAAGAAAAGTATAGCGTGTCATTTATGTTTACAGATATTTCAAACGCTCCAACAGAATTTGTTATTACTCCAGTTACATTGTTTAAGTTTATGACATGAACTCCAGACATTCCCTTTTTACTCGTTTCATTTTCAACAGTGCCCTTGAGGTATTGATTAGGTTGTTGAGACCAAAGGTTATTAGAAGTAATTGAAAAGAATAAAAGCCAAAAGCTTAAACCATGTTTCATTTAGTATGAGTTTAGTTTTTAAATTACAGTAATTTAAAAACTAATTTAATGGAAATTATATTAAGTATGGGCTATTGAATAGAAATTATATTATCGATTAGATCTTCTGCCAAAACCAATCGATTTTTTATTTTTAGGAGTGAGACTACGATTACTTCCGAATTTTTTTTTAGTTGAAGTAGTATATTTTTTATTATTACTCTCTTTAGATCTTCTTTTACTTTTTATTCCACCTCCGGGTCCTTTTTCAGCTATTTCAACATTAATGATTTTATCATCTATTTTATAGTCTGAAAATGTTGATAAAACTTTTTCTTTAATATTATTATTAGTATTAAAAAAAGAAAAACTTTCCATTACATCTACGTGGAAGACTTCATCTTTATCTAAATCGATATTTTCTTTAAGAAAATCTTTTAAAGTCATCCAGCTGAAATTATCTTTTTCACCGACATTAATAAAAAACCTTGTACTGTCTTTTTTATTAATTTTTATAGTAGAAGCTGAGCTAGAAAAATTAGACTTAGAAGAAACGTTTAAATCTTTAGAATTTTTATAATATTCATGAAAACGAAGAAATTCTACTGAGACTAGCTTTTGAACTAACTCTTCCTTGCTTAGATGATCAAGTTCTTTTTCGACCTTAGGTAAATAGGAAGATATGTCTTCATTTACAGGTGTGTTTTTTATTTTTTGAGCTAAATGGTATAGCTGAATTTCGCAAATTTCAATTCCAGTTGGAATTTTTTTAGGAATAATTTTATTTTGAATAATTTTTTCAATAGCATGAATTTTTCTTGACTCACTTTGAGTTAAAATTATAATGGAAACACCTAAGTTTTCTGCTCGTCCAGTTCTTCCACTTCTATGAGTATATGTTTCTATTTCATCAGGTAGTTGATAATTAATGACGTGAGTAATGCTGTCAACATCTATGCCTCTTGCAGCAACATCAGTAGCTACAAGCATTTGAATTTGTTTGTTGCGAAATGATTTCATTACCATATCTCTTTGGTTCTGACTTAAATCTCCGTGTAAAGCTCCAGCATTATAACCATCTTCAATAAGCTTTTCAGCTACTTTTTGAGTATCTCTTTTCGTTCTACAAAAAATTACAGAAAAAATGTTAGGATTAATGTCGGCTAGTCTTTTTAAAGCAAAATATCTATCTCCCCCGCTAACAATATAATATTCATGAGATACATTTTTTGCCCCTGCATTTTTTGACCCTATAACCACTTCTTCAGGATCATGCATAAACTTCTTGGCAATTACAGAGACTTCTTTAGGCATAGTGGCAGAAAACAACCAAGTGCTTTTATCTTGTGGAGTAAATGACAAAATATTTGTAATATCTTCATAAAAGCCCATGTTCAACATTTCATCAGCTTCATCCAAAACACAATATTCAATTTTAGAAAGGTTTACTATTTTACGCCTGATCATGTCTTGTAATCTTCCAGGAGTTGCTACTATTATTTGCGCTCCTTTTTTCACACTTTTTGCTTGATCTGTAATAGAAGCGCCACCATAAATAGCTACAATATTAATACCTTTAAGATATTTAGAATAACTTTTTAATTCGTCAGTAATTTGAAGGCAAAGCTCTCGGGTTGGAGCCAAAATTAACCCTTGAGTTATTTTGCTGGAAATATTAATCTTTTGAAGCATTGGAAAGCCAAAAGCTGCAGTTTTACCTGTTCCTGTCTGTGCCAGAGAGACTAAATCAGTTTCTTTTTCTAATAATAATGGGATAGTCTTTTCTTGAACTTCAGTAGGGTTTTTAAAGCCCATATATTCAATGGCTTGTAATAATAAATCATCAAGGCCTAGTTCTTGGAAATTTTTCATCGCGGCAAAGTTAAAGTTTTTATTGAGTATTAAGCTTTCTTTTATGTTTAATACTCTATTTCATATTTTTCAAAAAATATAATAATTTTAAGGTGGCAATTGCTCTATGACTAATAGTATTTTTTATAGAAGAAGATAATTCTCCCAAAGTCTTATTATATCCTTTAGGGATAAAAATAGGATCATAACCAAAACCATTAGTTCCTTTAATTTTTAAAGAAATAGAGCCTTCTAGTGTTCCTTCAAAAGATTGGTTTAATGAGTTTATTCTTATTGCAATTAGAGTTCTAAATTGAGCTTCAGTGTTTTTTTTATCTTTTAATAAATTCAATAGTTTTTTTATATTATTATTATCGTTTTTAGGGATACCAGCAAATCTTGCTGAAAGAACTCCTGGAGATCCATTTAAAGATTTTACCTCTAAGCCAGAATCATCAGCAAAACAGTCAATGGAATATTTATTTCTTATGTAATCTACTTTTATTTGAGCATTTTCTTTTAGAGTTTTACCACTTTCATGAATTTCCTCATAACATCCAATTTCTGAAAGACTTAATATTTTAATTGACTTAGGAAACAAACTCTTTACTTCTATTATTTTATTTTCATTATTAGTAGCGAAAACTATTTCCATTATTTATGATGATAAGGTTCGTTATTTAAAATAGAAAACCCACGATAAAGCTGTTCGACAAAAAATAGACGCACCATTTGATGTGAAAACGTCATTTTAGAAAGAGAGAGAAGTGTTTTATGTTGATTTAATATTTTTTCTGAAAATCCATACGCCCCTCCTACTAGAAAAATTAATCTTTTAATTCCTGAAACCATATTTTTGTTTAGGAAAATTGAAAACTCCTCCGAAGAGTAATGCTTCCCTTTTTCATCTAAAACAACGACATAGTCAGTAGGTAAAATTTGTTTTTGAATTAGCTCACTTTCTTTAAGTTTTTGTTCTTTTTTAGATAAGTATTTTTTTCTTTTTATATTAGGGATTTCAATAATTGAAAATTTATAATAATGTTTGATTCTAGCTGTATATTCTTCTATTAATGAATTAAGTTCTCTATTGTCAATTTTACCAACACAAATCATTATATATTCCATTTTCCAAAAATACAACAACAGTTTAATATTTTAAGTCAGTATTTAATTAGAATAATCCCCCTAAATCATCTTTAATAAATAATTATAGATTAGTACATTTGTTTTATGAGTGAAATAGTTTCAAAATTAAAATCTATTCCCATACTTAAAAATATAATTCATTTCCTTCAAATAATTAAAATCCCTGGATTAAATGGATTGTCTCTTTATGACTTAATTGAGATGTATGTTCTAGGAATCATCAATGGAGCATTAACCGCTAGAGCCGGGAGTATTTCTTTTAGCTTTTTTATGGCATTATTTCCTTTCTTACTCTTTATACTAAATCTAATTCCTTTTATTCCAATTGATAACCTCGATGTAATAGTTTTTGATTTTATAGAGATCTTACTTCCTAAAGAAACTCATGATTTTTTCTCTGACATTTTTTTAGACATACAATCTAAGCCTCGAAGAGGCCTTTTATCTTCAGTTTTTTTATTGTCTATTTTTTTAACGGCAAACGGTGTTAATTCAATTTTCGTAAGCTTTGAAGAGTCTTATCATGTCGAATCTACTAGAAATTTTTTTAAACAATATTTATTTTCTATAGGAGTAAGTATTCTTCTTGCTTTATTATTGTTGTTTGCGGTAGTTGTTTTTGTTTATTATGAAATTTATATATTACAAAATTTAAAAGAATTTTTACCTAATCAAGTTAATTCAATTCGTATTGGTCAAGTTTTTTTCTTTATTGCGTTAACTTATTTTTCAATTTCAATCTTATATTATTTTGGAACAGTAGAAGGTAAAATTCATAAATTCTTTTCTCCAGGCTCAATAATGACTACTTTTTTAATAATAATAAGCACTTATTTTTTTGGAGTTTATGTAGATAAGTTTTCAACATATAATCAACTATATGGATCTATTGGAGCTTTATTAATTTTCATGCTTTATAGTTGGATTAATTCTATATTGTTATTACTTGGTTTTGAATTAAATGCTACTTTAAATAAATTAAAAAATCAACCAATAATAAGGGATAAATTAAAGAATTAAAATTGATAAAGATGAAATACTTTATTGATGTAATTGTCCCTATTCCTTTGCCTAAACCATTTACGTATTGGGTTTCAAAAGATGAATATCAATTTTTAAGGTTAGGACATAGAGTAGGGGTTCCATTTGGAAAAAAAAAGATTTACACTGCTATTGTTGTAAATAAACATAAAATTCTCCCTAAGACTTATGAGCCAAAAACGATTGAAGTCATATTAGATGAGGAGCCAATTGTAACTGAGCATCAACTTCGTTTTTGGGATTGGATTTCAAAATACTATATGTGCCCCCTCGGAGATGTTTTAAGAGCCGCCCTGCCAAGTGCTTTTCTTTTGACAAGTGAGACAAAAATTAAAAGAATTGAACTTGATCATGAAATTATAAGTTCTCTTGACGATGATGAATATTTAATCTATGAAGCTTTAGAGAAAAGAGAATTAAGTCTAGATAAAATTGATAAAATAATAGTTGATAAAAAATCGATATCAATAGTCAATAAGATGATATCTAAAGGGTTATTGAAATCTAAAAGTGAATTAATTGAAAAGTATAAGCCTAAGAATATTCGTTATTATAGATTAAACCCTATATATAGTAATAAAAATATTCTTTCAGAAACTTTAGAAAAGCTTTCACCTTACCCCAAGCAAAGAGATGTAATTTTATCTATATTTAACTTTAATGATCATTTTGATAATTGGATTAACGCTGATTTACTTAAAAAGAATAGTGGATCAGGAGCCTCTAGCTTTAAAGCCTTAGTTAATAAAAACATTTTGAATGAAAAGTTTTTTCAAGAGGATCGAATTGTATTTCCATATTCAAATGAAATTAAGAAAACTAAACTTTCTAAAGTCCAGGCAAATAGCCTATCTGAGATTAAAAATGCATTTATTAAAAACGATGTAGTGCTTTTAAAAGGGGTTACTTCTTCGGGAAAAACGGAGGTGTATATTGAATTGATTCAGGAACAATTAAATCAAGGAAAACAGGTTCTTTATCTTGTGCCTGAAATAGCGCTCACTTCTCAAATGATTCATCGACTTCAAAATCGATTTGGAGCAAAAGTAATTGTGTATCATTCAAAATTTACGTTAAATGAGAGGGTTGAGATGTGGCATCAGATTATTGAAAATAAACAAAAGGCGCAAATAATACTTGGAGCAAGGTCTTCTATTTTATTGCCATTTAAAAATTTAGGTTTAATAATTGTAGATGAAGAACATGATGGTTCTTTTAAGCAATTTGATCCATCTCCAAGATATCACGCTAGAGATTTGGCTGTATTCATGGCTAGTTCACTAAAGATTAAAACTATACTTGGATCCGCAACCCCATCAATTGAAACCTATTTTAACGTAAAAGAAGGTAAATATGGATATGTTGAGCTTTTAGAAAGATATGGTGGAGTTCAAATGCCAAGAATTAGATGTATTGATTTAAAAGAAGCTTATAAAAAAAAACAAATGAAGGGTTTCTTCTCTCAAGAACTCATCAATCAAATTCAAAAATCTTTAAATAGTAATAAGCAAATCATTTTATTTCAAAATAGAAGAGGATATGCTCCAATCATTGAATGTATGACATGTGGGAACATTCCTCAATGTGCTAATTGCGATGTGGCATTAACTTTTCATCAATATAATGAAAAAATGAGATGTCATTATTGCGGTTATAATATTGCTAAACCAGTATATTGTAATTCCTGTGGAAATAATGATTTTAATACAAGAGGAATTGGAACTCAACAAATTGAAGAACAAATTGATGTTTTTTTTCCAGACACTAAGGTTGCTAGAATGGATTGGGATTCAACTAGAGAAAAAAAATCTTTTGATAAAATCATCAAGCAATTTACTAAAGGTGAAATCCAAATATTAGTTGGAACTCAAATGATAACTAAAGGTTTAGATTTTAAAAACGTTAGTTTAGTTGGTGTTCTAAATGCAGATTCCCTAATTAATTTTCCTGATTTTAGAGCACATGAAAGAGGTTTTCAAATGTTATCCCAAGTCGCGGGTAGGTCAGGAAGATCAACTGAAAGAGGAGAAGTGATAATTCAAACATTTAATCCTGATCATATTTTATTAAATCAAATAATAAAATATGATTTTGAAGGAATGTACAATAATCAAATGTTAGAAAGAGGTACTTATAAATTCCCCCCTTCTAATCGGTTGATTAAGATAACTTTAAAGTCAAGAGATTACAGTAAAGTTGATTCTGCATCTATTTGGATGGCAAATTTATTAATTCAATCTCTAAAGAAATCAGTTTTAGGGCCTGTTTCTCCAGAAATTTCAAAAATAAGAAATCAGTATAATAAACAAATTTTAATTAAATTTTCTGATAGAGGAAATAGAGTTTTGACAAAAAAAATTATTTTTTCAGCAATTAAAAGTTTTGATTCTATTGCAGCTTTTAAAACAATAAGAGTTTCAATTGATGTTGATCCTTATTAGTTCTTCGGGTTTTATATAGATATAATTATATCCATTTTTCTCTTTTTTGAACTCAAGTAGTTTTATAATTAATGATTTTAAAATATTTATTGAAATAAGAATTAATTAATTTAAAAAAACTTACTTAAGATAAAACTTGTATGATTTTTAAAATAAAGACACTTTAAATTTTGAATTCTTAAAGTGTTTAATGTATTTTTGCACACCAAAATATGTTATGTATGAATCATTATGAAACTGTTTTCATTTTAAATCCCGTTTTATCTAATGAACAGATAAAGGAAACAGTTAAGAAATTTGAATATTTCCTTACATCTAAAGGAAGCAAATTTATTAACAAAGAAGATTGGGGTCTTAAAAAATTAGCTTACAAAATTCAAAATAAAAAAAGTGGATTTTATCATCTTTTCGAGTACACTTCGTTAGGTGAAAATATTACTTTACTTGACACTGAATTTAAAAGAGATGAAAGGGTCATGCGATACCTTACCGTAAATCTTGATTCTCATGCTATTGCATGGGCTGAAAAAAGAAAAAAAAGAAATAAAGTAAAAGCATAATTAAGATGTCAAAAATAGAAGAACAAAACAAAGGAACAAAAGAAGGTGAAATTAGATATTTAACCCCTTTAAATATAGAAACAAATGATAAAAAGAAATATTGTCGTTTTAAACGTTCAGGCATTAAGTATATAGATTATAAAGACCCTGATTTCTTAATGAAATTTGTTAATGAACAAGGAAAAATATTACCTCGAAGACTTACCGGTACTTCTCTTAAATATCAAAGAAAGGTTTCTGTAGCCGTTAAAAGAGCTAGGCACTTGGCTATACTACCATATGTAGGAGATTTATTAAAATAATAATAAGATATCATGGAAGTTATACTTAAAGAAGACGTATTAAACCTTGGATTTAAAGATGACCTTGTTAAGGTTAAAAATGGCTTTGGTCGAAATTTTTTAATTCCTCAAGGTAAAGCTATAATAGCATCTATTTCAGCTAAAAAAGTCCTTGCAGAGAATATCAAACAAAAGGCTTTTAAGGAAAAGAAAATTATTAAAGATGCAAATTCTTTGGCTACTAAAATTCAAAAAATTGAAATTAAAATTAAATCAAAAGTAGGGTCAGGGGATAAATTATTTGGATCAATTAGTGCTATTGATTTCTCTGAATCATTAGGTAAAAATGGTGTTGAAATTGATAAAAAACAAATTTCGCTTCCTGGAAAAATAATCAAGCGATTAGGTAGCTATGAAGCAACTATAAGACTTCATCGGGATGTAGTTATTCAACATCAATTTGAAATAATTTCTGAATAAGGATTTTCTGATTTAAATTCATTACAGTTATCCCCACTTTAAAGTGGGGTTTTTTATGAAATATCGTCGATTAACAAAAGAACAGTTCGAATCTCTAAATAAAGAATTTTCACTTTTTTTAGCGTCGTATTCTATTGATAAAACAAAATGGAATGAAATTTTAAATAACAAAAACACTAAAGTAGATTTTTTTTTAGATAAATTCAGTGAGTTAGTTTGGGAGGAAAGTTTATCTAAAGAAATTTATTTACTTCATTTAAGTAAACAGCAATTATTTCTCTTTTATTGTCGTAAAAAAATAATTGACCTTATCCTTATTAAGACTGATCAATTTTCGATAGACTTTAAATCAAATGATGGTTGGAAGTGGATGTTAAATAACATTAAAGAAGGTGATGTAGAATTATTTCGTTCAAAAAAAAAATATAATAATAGTAGAGAAATAGAGATATTTGATTTAATTCAAAAAGGTGCTAGTGTTGATTCTGGAAAATTATATAAAAGTATTTATAGTTTTCTTTCAAACCAACCCTAAATATATCATATTTGTAGTAGTTTTATTTTATTATGAAGCCAATAATAGCTAAAGGAACTAGAGATTTTTCACCAATAGAAGTGTCTAGAAGAAATTATTTGAAACAAATTCTTCAATCATCATTTGAAAATTTTGGATTTGAACCAATTGAAACGCCTTCTTTTGAAAAGTTAGATACATTGCTAGGTAATTATGGCGAAGAAGGGGATAGACTCATTTTTAAAATTTTAAATTCTGGTGAAAAGTTAAAAAAAGCTGATATAGAGGCTTTTAAGTCTAATGAAATAGGGAAATTTTCTAAATCTATATCTGAAAAAGCTTTAAGATATGATTTAACTGTTCCTTTTGCTAGATATGTAGCTAAACATCAGAACGAAATATGTTTTCCTTTTAAAAGATATCAAATACAGCCTGTATGGAGAGCAGATCGTCCTCAGTATGGCAGATTTCAAGAATTTTTTCAATGTGATGCAGATGTTATTGGTAGTAAATCACTCCTTTTAGAATTAGATTTAATTCAGTTATATGATGACGTATTTACTAAGTTAGGTTTAAAGTCTATAGTTATAAAAATAAATCATAGAAAAATTCTTTCTGCAATTGCATCTAAAATTGGTTTAGAAAATAATCTTATCGATTTTACAGTTGCACTTGATAAAATTGACAAGATTGGAAAAGAAGGAGTTATTAGTGAATTGAGAAGTAAAAATATTATTAATTCTGTAATTCTAAAATTAGAACCATTATTGTCTTTAGAAGGCTCTAATAAAGATAAATTAAATGTTGTTTCTAATTTATTAGAGCCTTCTAAAGACAATAATGGTATTAAGGATTTAAAAGAAATTTTCAAAAAAATAAGTTCTCTTGCTTTAAAAAATGTGAGTTTAGATTTTGATATTACACTCGCTAGGGGTTTAAATTATTATACTGGCTCTATACTCGAGGTTTCTTCACCAGAATGTAAAGTAGGCGCTATAGGGGGAGGAGGGAGATATGATGATTTAACTGATTATTTTGGTCTTTCTGATATGAGTGGAGTTGGAATTTCATTTGGCTTTGAGCGCATCTATATCTTGTTAAATGAATTAAATCTTTTTCCAGATAAAACTCATAAAACTACTCAAATTTTATTTGCTAATTTTGGCGAAAACTCTGAAATGGTTTGTTTAGAACAAATAATAAAATTAAGAAAGAAAGGAATAAGATCTGAATTATATCCTAATTACGTTAAAATAAATAAACAATTTTCTTTTGCAGATAAAAAAAATACACCTTTTGTTATATTGATAGGTTTAGATGAATTAGAATCAAATTCATTTATAATAAAAGATATGAAATCAGGAGATCAATCTTCCTATCCAATGTCTGAAATAGCTTCAATTATTTCTAAAAAAAATTTTGATTTACTTTAATGAGTTTTAGGTATTTTTATTTTTTAAGCCCTTAAGTATTCTCTTAATGTTTTTGCTTGTCCGTCAAACTTAGTTGTAGCTGCTATTCCATCACCTAAAACACAATTGGATAAAAGTTTAGTCCAAATAAGTTTGGAAAATCATAACGAATGATTTTAATTGAGCAGTATCAATTTTTTAAATTTCTTTATAGTTAGAAATCCTTTTAAATATTCATAAGATTCTTTATTTCCACCCCCCATACTCTTAAATTAGCATTACCTCATTTGTCTCCTGAGCGCACAGCATATAATCTCCCTAAAAATACATCTTGTCATTCTTCTGTACTATAACTTTTACAAGTCAGTGTTTCTTTTTTATTAGATATGTCCTTAGAAGTATTAGGTCTTATTTCATTTGTATATTATTTTATTGATTCAATATTTAAAAGAAATGTTCCTGATTCTATGTTTTCACCTTCTTTTATTTTTATTTCTTTAACTATTCCACTTTCATAGGCACAAATAATATTTTCTATTTTCATAGAAGAAAGTATGATAAGTGGATCATTAATAGCCACTTTCTGTCCAACTTCAACTAATATTTTTATTATTTGTGATGGAATCGGAGATTTGTATTCACCTTTTTTATTTTCCTTATAAATAGAAGGGAATCTCTGTTTTAGTTTTATTGAAACATTTCCTGAAGTTATATTATGAATAAAAAATTTTTCTTGGTTTTTGAAAATTGAATAAATTTCTTGAAGTCCATCAAATTCAATCAAAAATGTATTTTTTTCTACTTTGCTAAGCTTCACTTTGTACTCTAAAGAAGATACATGAAAGTTAAAGTAATCATTATTAAATATATATGATATTTTTATGGTTTTATCATTTAATGTTATATAATGAGTTTGAGGTTTATAGAAATTATTTCTCCAACCAGAATCCATATTTTTAAGTAGTTTTCTATTTTTTTCTCGATTATACCAATCAAATAAGATGGCTGCAATTATAGCTTTATTGTAAAAATATTCATCTTTAGTAATTTGTTTATTTTTAATAAAGTGATCTATGAAATGAATGTCATAATTCCCCTTTTTAAAGTCTTGATTTTCAAATAATTCTTTAAGCATATTTTGATTTGTAACAACACCTATGCATTTTAAATTCTTTAATACATAATGCATTTTACGCAATGCTCTTTCTCTAGTGATATCCCAAACAATTAATTTTGCAATCATTGAATCATAGTGGATACTTATTTCAGAACCTGAACTAAGGGATGTTTCAATTCTAAAACCTTCTATTTCAGGCGCTTCAAATAATTCTATTTTTCCGCTTTCAGGTAAAAAATTATTTTCAGTATTTTCCGCATATAATCTAACTTCAATAGCGTAGCCATTACCTTTTATTTGCTCTTGTTTTATATTTAATTGTTCTCCCTGACTTACTTCAATTTGTAGAGCTACTAAATCTAAATTAGTTATCATTTCTGTTACTGGATGTTCAACTTGAAGACGTGTATTTACCTCAAGAAAGTAAAACTCTCCAGTACTATCATCATATATAAATTCAACTGTCCCTGCATTATCATAATTAAGAGCTTTAATGATTTTTATAACTTCATTTCCCATTTTATCTCTAAGTTTGTCATCCATTACAGGTGAAGGGCTTTCTTCGATTATTTTTTGATATCGTCTTTGTATAGTGCATTCACGCTCAAGAATGTGAATACCATTCCCATGTTTGTCTCCAAAAATCTGGAATTCAATATGTCGACCAGTCGGCAAATACTTCTCAATTATTAATTCATCTGATCCAAAGGAACTAAGACTTTCTCTTCGAGCTCCTAATATTGAATCTTTTAATTCTTTATCGACATTAACAATCCTCATACCTTTTCCACCTCCTCCCAAGGCGGGTTTAAGTAAGATTGGAAACCCAATTAACTTTGCTTCGTTAATAAGTCTTTCTAGTGATTGATCTTTTCCATTATATCCTTTAATTATAGGAACTCCAATTGATCTCATTATGTCTTTTGCTTTTGATTTGGATCCCATTTTTTCAATAATCTCTGGACTAGGTCCAATGAAAATTATATTATTTTCAATACATTTTTTAGCAAAGAGAGCATTTTCAGATAAAAAACCATAGCCTGGATGAATTGCATCAGCACTTACTTGAATTGCTGCATTTACAACAACATCAATATTAAGATATGATTTAAATGGATTGTTTTCTCCAATAAAAATAGAAGAGTCAGCTTGGTTTACATATAGGGAATAACGATCAGCTTCTGTGAAAACAGCAACACTAAAAATTCCTAAAGATTTACAGCTTTTAATTATTCTTGAGGCAATTTCACCTCTATTAGCGATAAGTATTTTATTTATTTTTTTCATTAATAATTATAGTTGTTATATGAGTTTGAGTTTAATGCCGCCAAACGCCATATCCATCTGCACCTTTTATTTCTTGATTATAAACTATGGCTAAACAAAACCCAAGATAGTTTCTTGTTTGCCTTGGATCTATAACCCCATCATCCAATATTTTATCTGTTGAATAATAAGCTGATGCGTTTTTTTCAACTTCTTTAA
>Ga0114997_10002129_pt1 | contig 16146 bp, 11 predicted proteins | sample ArcticOcean_MG_C_2_FD_87045 | JGI IMG/M metagenome (GOLD analysis project Ga0114997, IMG submission 87045) | Marine microbial communities from western Arctic Ocean - ArcticOcean_MG_CB4_136 | ecosystem: Environmental > Aquatic > Marine > Oceanic | place: Arctic Ocean: Canada Basin | collected...
ACGTATGAATACACACGCGTACGAACGTACACACTACAACATCCTCTCTCTCTCTCTCTCTCTCTCTCTCTATAATCCTACCGCACATCGCGCGATGCCTCTTTTCACTCTCTCATCATCACTATTTTAGGTCCTCATGATCCTATTCATCCCTTTCACCGCGAACGTCATCCCCGCGAACGACTCGCTCACCCTCAGCTGACTCGCCAATCTCGACCTCCCTCCGTCTAAAGGTTCGCTGCACAGCTCTTCGATCTTGTCCAACTCTTCCCCGGTTAACTCCTCTAACTCTTTCCGCACCTCTTCAGGGACGATCACGTGCGCGTCGTGCCCTAACATCGGTGATATTATTGGCACCGCGTGCATCACGTCTCGGTGTTTCGCGAGGACTTTCGAGAGTTGTTCGTTTACTGTCGCGGAGACGGAGTGTCTGGTGCCGTCGAGGATGACTTTGAAGTCCACTGTACTTTTGTTGATATCGGGAGAAGAAGAATAAAAGATCGCAAAAGGTGACGATCTGCGAAGCAGAAGTCTGTCGGTGAGTCCTCGCGACGAGGATGATGCGACGGAGAAGAGCATGTTTACGTGTAAGTGCGTCTTGGAATGAAGAGAAAAGACTTACTTTTTAGGGGAAATGTGCGTGACAAATTTGACTCTTCTTTCATCTTTCATAGTATGTGGCAGGCGTAAAAAAACGCGGTTTTGCGAGAGCAGATAAAGGATACGTATATATATTGTGTGTGTGTGTGTGTGCGTGCGTATTCGTATAATATGGATGCATTCTTTTCGTCTGTCGTGGGGAAGATGTCACAGACAGTCTTTGGACACCAACGACGTTCCGATGATGATGATGATGGGAGGAAGATGGCAGACGATCCCGTAACCGCGATGGCGCAACGACCGGATGAACTCTTCGAGAGAATGAACCCCCCATCATCGAGGGGTGTTTCTGGTGACGATGATGATGATGAAGAAAGTTGCATCGTGCACAAAAACGGGCCAAAATCTTCTCCTTCTTCTTGGATAACAACAACGAGAACAACAAAAATGTGGCTGGAAAACGCTCGAACGCGAACGGAAATCGACCGGAAAACGTGTCACGAGGAGAAAGTCTGGCACAGAAGCGCGCACGTGTGGGTGTTTGATAAGGAGAGGAACCGGGTGCTGTGTCAGAAACGGAGCGAGAAGAAAGATACGTTTCCGGGGATGTGGGATATTTCTGCGGCTGGGCACATCGAGTTTGATCCAGAGAAGCAAGGGAGGAGAAAGAGGAAAAAGAAGAAGATGGAGGGAGAAGTCTCGAGAGGAGGCGAAGGTGAAGGAGAAGAAAAAAGTGACGAGGACGAGTACGAGGAAGAAATAAGCGAGGAGGAACGAATTATGGAAGAGAGGACGCGAAAGAAGAAGAACGCGAAAACATCCGACGGAGACGAAGACGACGAAGATTTCATCCACGAGGCGGACAAACACTCCACGCACCCGAACTCGTCTAGAAATACCGCCGCGAGAGAAATAGCCGAGGAATTAGGAATCAACGTCGATCCGAAGCAGCTCACTTACGCGTTCACTTGCGCGGCAAAACAGGCGGACATGGGCGGATGTAACGCCTACGAAGACGTTTACTTCATGCACGGGGATTCGAGCAAAGACGTCGCGGAAACCTTCCCGTTACTCGGAAAAGCCGAGGTAGATCAAGTCGCGTGGTTCAGCTGGGAGGCGCTCGTCGCCACGTGGAATAAAGAATATTTCGCCAAAAACAAAACCCGCGCGCGGCCTCGGGAGAGGTTTTTACCGAACGAAAATTCCGTCTCCCCGAAATCCAAATCGCTCCTTTACGAGCACGACAAACGAGAACTCACGAGCGCAAAACTCGTCCCAAGAAACGAACAGTACGTCCACACGTTAGACGAAATGTTCAAATCCGTCGAAATTCTCAGCTCTGGGAAAGTTTCAAACTTGAAATCGAAGTTTGAAAACGCGCGAGACGGGCGTCTCGTTTCGCCGCTGAAAAAGCCGCCGCCGCCCAAGAAGAAGACGAAGAAATAAAAAGCCTCGCGACGAGAGAAAGAGAAAGAGAACGAGAATTTGAGAGAGATCGAGCGTCCACGGTTGGACGCACAATAGTGCGACATTAGAATACTATCGTCGTTTTAAAATGTCCCTCTTTCACTTGCTCTTTTCCTCCACAAAATGTCGTCGATAGTACTACCACTTACTCGTACTCCTATTTCTACTCCTATTCATTACAAACGCACCATCGGACCGAGAAAAAGCGTCAGTGCCGCGCGAGGAATGAAAACAACGACAACAACGAACGCTTCCTCTTCCTCTTCTTCATCATCGGCGGTGGCGGACGACGAGAAAAAATCCAAATTGGAAACGAAAACGACGAGCAAAAACACAGACGGCGACGACGGGTACGGCGACTCAAACCGACGGACCATTACACCACCACCACGCCTCAAAGAAGACGCGAGATGGAGAAAATGGATCGGTATGCCGTCCAAAAATTGTCTGGAGTCCATGCCGATAATTTGCGCGCACTGTAACCAAAAACTCACGGCGAGAGATGTCCCCTATGGGGTGGATGTCTCTAGGTATTCATCGAGAAGAAGAAGAAGCAATGTTGAAGATGAGAACGACCAAGAAGAAGAAGAATCAGAGTGGGAATCCATCGTGCGAGCAAAGTTTGTCCAACTTTCGAGAGACGCAGAAACGGACGCGTTTCTTTTGCGATCTTCGCGGCGACCGCGACTCGTCAACACGCACTTGGCGAGGGCGTGTACTCGCTTGCGCGAGAAAGAAGGCAAGTCACTGACCGAGGCGAATGCGATCCTTGGGAGAGGAAAGATGTTCGTTTTGAGTCGCGAGCAGGCGCACGTTTTAGTGGGGAGGAGTTTAATGCATCGCCATCGAGGCGGCGATGAGGGTGGTGAGGGTGATGATGATGAGAACGCCGTCGTCGACGGCGGCGCGTATCTGGATATTGGTTCCGGCGAAGGCGAAGTGGCGAGTAAATTGGGCGAATATTTTGGCACAGTCGTGGCAACCGAGACGAGTCCGGCGATGGTAAAGCGGTGCGCGGAATCGCATAAAGATTGGACGGTGTTGGAAACGGGAACAATCGAGGACGTCTGGGAAAAATTTAAGATGCAAAATGCAAGGGAAGAAGAGGACGGGACGAGCACGAAGAGCGAGGCGGCGAAGAAAAAGGTGCGCGAACTTTTAGACGAAGAAGAAGGAATAGAGACGACAGAACACCAACATCAAGGACGCGGCGGCGGCGGCGGCAAATTCGATTGCATCGGGATGTTCAACGTCCTCGACCGATGCGACCGTCCCTTCACCATGCTCTCGCACGTCCGAAATCTTCTCAAACCGAAAACGGGACTCTTCGTCCTCGCCGTCGTCCTCCCGTTCCGCCCGTTCGTAGAACTCGACGACGGCACGCGCCGCCCACCCTCGAAAAAACTCGACGTCGCCACCCCAACCTCCGCTTGGGAGTACGGCTGCAGAGACTTGTACGAAAACGTCCTCAAACCGAGCGGCTTTGAGATTGAAAAAATCTCGCGAGCGCCGTACGTCAGCGAAGGCGACCATCTCGCCGGAGCGTACGTTTTAGACGACGCCGTCTTTGTTTTGCGAAGAGCTACCGAGGTGTAGAAAGTGTTGGTTTGACCATTCAGAATCATAATTACTAGACTTCTTCTTTGAGAATACTACTACTTGTACTAACGCGTTGTCACTTGTTTCCAAAGGCACCACAAATCTTCATTCTCGTCTCTCTCCTCTGCGCATCGACGTAAACGACTCCTCCTCTTCTCATCTCAAAATGACCAAAACCACCACCCTCACGCTCAGCCAAAAGATCTCCCAGTCCATCACCCCGGTCTTGGTTTGTCAAAACTTACCGTTCGACCGGTACGAACGCACGTGCGCGCATTTGCAACGGCAACTCGCGGTGTACCGGAACGAAACGAACATCGTGCAGATCTATCGACTCGGTCTCGGTTTTGTCTCTTTAGTCGAAGAGACGATGAAGAAACACCACGCGTGGCGAGAAAACGAGAAACGGTTTCAACGGTGGCAACGGGAGGCCGAGGACGTGTGCGGGGAGTTGGAGACGTTGAAAGGGGAGATTAATGCACTGGTGGGGGTCCAAAATTATTCGCATGCAACGTCGACGTTTAAGACGATGAGGCGACCGCCACCGGTGGCGAGAGAAGAAGAGACGAGCAAGGACGCACAAACGGTGGCGGTAGCGTCGTCGTCGTCGTCGTCGTCGTCCTCAGCGGCGACGGCGACGATGAGAGCAGTAGGGGCAGTAGGCGCGGGAACGGCGGCGTCGACATCGTCGTCGGCGGCGTCGCGACGAACAGAAGGCGCGGCGGCGAAGAGCGGGAAACACTCCTTATTGAGCGGAGAGGTGATTACAGAGAAGGTGAAAGGGCTGGATATAGGGGTGTCTTCGAATAGTACTAATAACAGCAACGGCAACAACAACAATACGGGCGCGAGCGACGCCTCCTTAGGCGGCGGCGAGTATCGGTCGCCGGTGAGGTCTCTCATGGACGACGAAATTGGTTACGGCGGTTACGGTGACGGCGCGTTGAAACCGTCGACTCCTCCACCACCTCCTTCTCGTCCGGTTCCGCCGCCGTCATCGTACGATTCGTACGATTACGTTCCTTCCGCAGGATCGATCGAGTTCCGACCATCCGTCGTCCTCCAACACGCGCAGAAACCGCCTTCCTCTTCAGCCGCCTCCTTGGACCACCTCAAGTTAGACAAACGCCTCGAGCTTTACGGTTTGAAAGAGTTCATCGTGAACGGGGACGGTAACTGTCAGTTTCGAGCGATTAGTGACCAATTATACGGCGACCAATCGCACCACGCTTCCGTGCGAGCGGTAGTTATCGGGCAAATGCGCGCCAGACCGGATCGATACGCCGCCTTCGTAGAATCGCCAAGCGACGACAACCAAAACGATACCACCTCCGAGTTCGCAAACTACCACGCGTACCTCCGCAACATGTCCAAACTCGGATCTTGGGGCGACCACGTCACCCTCCAAGCCGCCTCCGACGCGTTCGGCCTCCCATTTTGCGTCATCACTTCCTACCGCGATAACTTCGTTCTCGAAATTCAGCCGGAAAAACGCAAACATCATCAACGAGTGAATAATAATAATAATAATAACGAGGAGGAAGAGAAAGTGCTCTGGATTTCCTTTTGGTCCGAGGTCCACTACAATAGCTTATACCCCATAGATTCCAGTAAGTTTAGTACATAGAATTTGCGTAAGAGCGAAGTTTCAGCGTTGGTTGAGTTAAAAGGTATTTTTTAATCAAAACTACTGGTACGAGGTAACGTACGTATATCAATACGAGTGTGAAGAAAAGAAAAGAAAAAATCATGAATTCTCTCTTTCTCTCTTTAGTAGTATTACAAGGGTGCGGCGGCTTTAGGACGCGTGCAATTATTCTGATTCGGATTCGGATTCTGATTCTGGCACGTGTAACTCTCCGTGCTCGTATCGCCAAAAGGGTGGGAGAGTGCAGTTGTTGTCGAGGAGGTATTGTAAACACTCGGGGTGGTTGTATTTGTGCGCTTTTCGTACGGCGCGATAGTCCCAAGGCGCTTTGGCGGTTTCGCGCAAGTACTTTAAACAGTCTAATTGGCCGTACTTGGCTGCCAACTCACACGCATATTCGCTATATTGATCATACTTACGCTCAACAAGATATTCGAGTATATGAAGATGACCACTTTCAGCCGCCCATTCGGCAGTATACGAATCCCAAGGCGCTTTCGCTTCTTCGCGTAAGTATTTGAGGCACTCGAGATGACCGTTTTCGGCAGCACATGCACACGCCCTATTATTGATAGGACACTTATTTGCAACGCAATACTTTACCATTTCCAGATTAACTTGACGTGCGGCCGCATTAATCGTCCATTCATGCCACCTACACTTTTTCTCCTCTCGTATCCACTTGAGAAACTCGAGTTTATTCGTTCGAGCAACTTTCCAGCAGAAAAATCTTTCGCTCCACCAACTCGATTTATGCTCCCACACAACTTCCAAAGTCGATATCGACGACATCTCTCTCACTTTAAACCTCTTCTTCAAATCATCCGCGCGAGATGATCGCTTAATCAACCTTTTCGTCTCTGTATTCACCTCGTACAAGAATTTAAGATCGGTCCCATTCAATCTCGGAAGAATGTGAGTGAAACACACATCGTCGTTCTTCACGATCAAACTCCACAAATCTCTCTCCCCAATCCGCCTTTTTTGCGCTCTCGTCTTCAGCATATTTCTCTCGATAACGTTTCTCTCGAAGAGGAAGAGAGATCCCCGTGTAAGAAAGATGAATACTATACAAGACCAAGAAGAGATACTCTAATAAAAGTGTAGAAAAAGTTTCATCAGAAAAGTTTTTTTCTTCTTTCAAACGAAAAGACGTTTTTGAAGTAAAAAAAACACAGACGAGACGAGACCTTTTTTGACGACACACAAACGACCCACAAAAAAGAGATAAAAAAAGGGCGACGAAAAGAGAGATGAAAAGGTCCGCTCTTGAAGTCGCTTTGCGAAGGAGGGGGAGAGGAATTTGCCGTTGGTCTTCTTGCTCTTCTTCTTTTTCTTCTTTTGCGTCGTCGTCACAGTCGTCGTCGCTCACGTCGTCGGGGAAAAAGGATGACGAAAATGCGAGACGAAGATGGAAAAATCATCACGCGCACAACAACAGAAACGGAAAGGAGGAGAGATGGCGAACAACGAAAGCGAGGAGCTTTTTTTCATCGCAGTCGAACGAGAAGAAGAAGAAGAAATCAAACCCTCGAATGTCGATCGTCGAAGCCGTGTCTGCCGCGATTGGGTCGTTCGTTATCGGTTCCCTCGCGGCGTATCTGATTGAGCAACAAGAAGAGAAGGAGGAGGAGGAAAAAAAAGAAGAAGAAACAAAAATGAAGGAGAACATAGACGACGACGGGAAGATTAAGAAGAAGAAGAAGGAGAAGAAGAAGAATACGTGGATGAGGATATTTAAAGAGGCTAAAGCAGAAGCGGCTTCGGTAGGAACTGCTGCTCCCGCGGCGGTGAAAATGTACACGCGGCTGGACGTCGCCGAGCACGACTCGATCGAGAAACGAGTTTGGTGTTCGTATAAAGAAAACGTGTACGACGTGACCGATTTCTTAGATAACCATCCAGGTGAGAGAGATTTACTCTTATTAGCCGCTGGAAAAGATATCGAACCGTTTTGGAGGCTGTACCAAGCGCACGTAAACTCGGACGTCGCGATGGAGATGTTGAAGACGTTGAAGATTGGCGAGTTGGATTTAGAGAAGGAACCGAAGGTGGACGTCGATGAAACGGATCCTTACAAAAACGATCCGGAACGGTACCCGGCGTTGAAGTGTCACAGCGCAAAACCGGCAAACATGGAGCCACCACTTTCGCTGCTACGAAGAGAGTATTTGACGCCTTCGTCTCTGTGGTTTGTGCGAAATCATTCGCCGGTGCCGATAATTGACGCCGCGACGCATGAAATTACCATCGTTTCCGGCGAACAAACCCACGAAAATTTGAATTTATTACGTACGAAAGCTGTTATTAATCTGGAGCATTTGAAGAAGGATTTCGAAAAGAAGACGGTCGTGGCAACCGTCCAATGCGGCGGCAACAGACGAGGCGGCTTGGATTTGATTAAAAAATCCAGCGGCAAGGGATGGGGCGAGGGCGCCATTTCGACGGCTAAATTTGCGGGCGCTTCCTTGCGGGACGTGCTGGAAGTTCATGCCGGGATAAATTTACACAATTACGAACGTTTGGGTATAAAACATGTCATTTTCTACGGTGCGGACGATATGCGCGCGTCGATTCCAATAGAAAAAGCGTTATCACCTTTCGGGGATGTTTTATTGGCGTACGAAATGAACGATTGCGAAGAACTTCCTCGAGACCACGGGTATCCACTGCGTGTCATCGTTCCCGGACACGTCGGCGTTCGAAACGTCAAATGGCTTTCGAAAATCAAACTGTGCAGCGAAGAAGCCGACGGTCCGTGGAATCGAGGCATCGCTTATAAAGGATTTGGCCCCGGTTATTCCTCCGTCGAAGGCTTGAACATCGACAGCGTTCCGACAATGCAAGAAATGCCTATTCAATCCGTTGTCGCTGAAGCTGAAAACATATCGCTGAGTCTCGCGACAACATCAAAGAACGACGACGAGAAAAGAACCGTCGTTCAAACTTCCGCCAAAGGCTTCGCCTGGTCCGGCGGCGGCAGAGCTATTATTAGAGTCGACGTTTCCGCGAACAAAGGTTTATCTTGGCAAACCGCAACGCTCAAAGAAGGCTCCGACCAACCGCTTTCCAAAGCCTGGGCGTGGACGTTCTGGGAAATCGACGACTTAGAAATCGACTCTTCAAAACTCAAACCCGGGGACGAGATCAAAGTTCTCGTCAAAGCCGTCGACGCTTCGTACAACGCCCAACCGGAACGCGCCGCCGCCATCTGGAACCTCAGAGGGTTGAATAACAACAGCTGGCACGCGTTCACCGTTAAAGTCGAAGAATAGTCATTAGTAGAGTAGTGATACTCGTAGTGGTGGTAGAAAGAAAAATGGTACTTTAACTCGTACCACGTCGTGATGTAATAACATATTGTATAATACCGCGTTTATGTACATTTTTATCTGTTTTTGTCTCTCTTTTGGTTCTTTTGAAAGGAGCAGTTTCCTCCATAAAAAAACCTCATCGCGCGTAGTGTTCCTTCGCAGACACACACACAGAGAAGATTAAAGAGAGAGAACACAGAAGAGAACGCAATACTAATAATGTCGGCGACTTCTTTACTATTCAAAGACTTGTCTTCAAAAACGAGAGCGTTGAGGCTCTACCGTCACTCGTTAAAAACCTGTTTGTCCTGGTGCGTCATGCGAGACATTTTCTACTCCGAACGCGATCGAATCCGCTCGGAGTTTGAATCCAATCGCTTATTAACATCCGCACAAGCGTCGAAGAAAATTGAGGAAGGCTTCGAAACGCTCGATTCGTACGCGCACCCAGATCCGTACATCGTTCCAACCATGTACGGCGGGTCGAAATACGCGAGAAATCCTCCCGTGCCCGGGAATATCCACGTGATTCGAGATTTCGGGAGAGAGAAGGAAACAGTTCCAAGGGAAGCGTGAAGAAGAAGCGCGAAGAACAATGTTAGCGTAATACTAGAATAGCAAACGTATATGTACATCTAAACAACAACAACAACGAAACAGACTTTAAAGAATAACGACAGACGTATTAACGGACGACTGACTTGAGTACGGACTATCTAATAACTATAAAACTAAGATTTCTTTCATCTGACTACGGCGTACCTCGCGTATTCGCTGCTCTGAAACCGCGCTCTCGGCCCGTCGCTGGCCGGCGTCGCCGCTGGGGAGTACACGTGCACCTGCCTCACGTGCGTATCGCGACCGTTTTGGTGGTTTTGAACGATGCATATTTGAATGAAGAACGCTCTGATCGGAGCTTCGCAGGACTCTTTTTCTAGATATTCTAAACCGCTGTTCTTCAAATGTTTCTTCGATCCGTACTGCGCGTGTATTTCTTTCAATTTCTCTTTATCTAACCTGGTCGTTCGGATGCGTTGCCAACCGTGCGGTTCGTTCAACGTTTTCGTCGCCACGTCTTTCAAATCTCGGTAGCTATTCCCGGCTCGAATGACAATCTTACTCGGCGTGTAACTCTCGTCTTGCTTATAATTCGTATATATCGACACCTCGCACACGTTCGTTTTCTTTTGAAACTGACAATTAATAAAGTGCGGCTGCGCGCCGTCCGATTGCCAAAACGTCTTCAAATTCCCGTCCCGCAACAACTCGACGCCGTTGCCTGGTTTCGAAGACGTCACCGACCACACCGCTTCGTCGCCAATCTCGCGCACATTCCGTTTCGCCGCGTACGCTTTATCGTGGAACGTATCCGCTCTTTCGTCGCCTTCTTGATTGTTCGTCGCGTCGTGTTGTTGTTGTTGCTGTTGTTGTTGCTGTTGTTGTTGTTGCTGCTGCTGCTGCTGCCGCGCTTCGTCGTCGTTCGTATCGTCTCGGCCAGCAGGTTGTTGGTCCTCGTTCGTTCGCTCGTCGTTCGCGCCGCCTTCTTCTCGAGTACCGTTCGCTTCGTTATTCGCGCCACCACCACCTCTTCTGTTGTTGTTACCAACAGTCTCGTCGTCTTCCTCCTCCTCCACCTCACCCTCATCCTCATCCTCATCCTCATCCTCCTCGTCTTCTGCGGGATGTCGATGTCGTCGTTCCGTTCCGGGGACGTTTCCCTGGTTATGATGTCCGTGGCCTCCTCGTCTCCTTCTTCCTCCTCGCGTGCCGTCGTTCAAATCGTCGTTCAAGTCGTCGTCGGAATCTTCTTCTTCCTCCTCCGAGTCTTCCTCCTCCTCTTCTTCTTCCTCTTCTTCTTCGACGTCGTCTTCGACGTCTTCGATGTCGTCGTCGTCGTCCTCGTTCATTACTTTTGTGTGATGTGTTTCGAGAGAGAAAAAAATGAGGAAAAATCTTCAAAATGTTTGCAAAAGTGATGGAAAGGCGCGCTGGATTTTACAAGTATCTATTCTCGCCTTCTTCTTCTTCTTCGCTCTGCTGCGCTTCTAAATCGCTGACGTGTTGCATGTCTCGCATCTCGCGTTGCACCCGATCGTACGCGTCTTCTTCATCTTCTTCTTCTTCTTCTCTCTGCTGCGCTTCTAAATCGCTGACGTGTTGCATGTCTCGCATCTCGCGTTGCACCCAATCGTACGGGTGTTCTTCTTCTTGTTCATCTTCAGCATCTTCTTCCTCGTAGTCGTCGTCGTCTTCTTCTTCTTCACCTTCGTCGTCGTTTACGTCGTCGTCGTCTTCGAATCCGGTGGTTAGGAAATTTTCGCGAACGTAATCGCAATCGACGAGGAGCGTCAACTCTGCTCTTTCCTCATTCGATGAAGCCATGAGATATTCCCCGACGCCGTCGTTGACGCGTTTTCTGCAGTTTGGACACGATGGGAACGAGGATTTGAACAGCCACTCTTTCGCGCAGGATTCGTGGAAGACGTGATTGCACTCCAACGTGAGCACTCGGTCGTTTTCTTCGAAATCCACCAGGCAAATGGCGCAAACGTTTTTGAGCGTGCTTGGAGTGACTGGACGACCACTGGGTGCAATCGACGCAGGCACTTGGAACGAAGTGACGCGGTTGACGAACTCTGATAACGGAACACGATTGGCGTACGCGTTGAAACTATCGTCCAAGAGTTTGTACGCTTGCATCATGCGGGCTTCCATGACGTTATGGGCAAACATACCCATTCGAATAGCCTCGCGGACGAATACTTGAAAGGGATACTCCGGCGGAAATTTTTCGACCGCGAGATATTTAGCGTCCATGACTAGGCGCCAAACAAGCGCCTGCGGCGTGCAGATTATATCGATCATGTCGGCGTGCGCTTTGTGTTTGAGTCTGTGGCGTTTGCTCAGGTCGATGAGTTTCTCTCTCGGCGTCGCAAATATTTCGTTTTGAAGTTCCGCCGCGGTTTCGCGAAGGCTGGCGGATAACAATTCGGACTCAGATTTTGCAACTTCCCAAAATTGGAACCAGTGGTACTCCCATGTGGCTTGTCTAGGTACTTTTTCGTGCTTGAAAGTGAGAGAAACCCCAGCACGACTAAGTTGCACTCGCGCTTGATCGTTGTCTTTGTAATCCACGAAGTCCGCCGAGTAGAAAGTATTAAAAAACATCATCGCATTTGACTCGAGTTCTTCTTCTAATGCAATGCTATCCGCATCACTCATCTCGTTCTCATCGTAATACACGTGACCGCCAAGGCTGTTATCTTGACATTTTGCAATTTCTTCCACGTCGCTTTCAAAGCACGAGAAACCTTTCGGGAATGATAGGAGCCTCGTTGAACCGACCAACGTCCTCAACATACTTCTTTTCATTAGTTCGTACTTTTTAAAGTCTCTCGCATTTTTAACGTGTAGCAGCGCGTCTTTCACACTCGGTAGAATTTCGCGCGACATCGCCCACCGTTTACGCTGGAGATAAAAGTCGACTAGCTTTCTGTTCTGTTTCATTGGTCTATAGCCATCGATAGTAGTACGTTTCACCTCCTCCTCGATGATCCTGAATTTCTCCTCCTTCTCGTCGTCGTAATCTACCGCATCCTTCGCACTCATAAAAGGTAGACCCAACCTCCTAAACGAATTCACCTTCTTCTCTAACGTGCTCTCCACATCTGGAATTGGCGTCCATTTCGCTATTTTTAATTCAAACAAGTTTTGCGTCTCGTTGGCGGGTTCGTAGTGCCCTTCATATCCTCGAATCATTTGTCGAACTTGTCCTCGAATGACGCCGTTTGGAAAGACTTGTCCGTCGCAAAAGGTTTCGTTATCGCGAAATGATATTTTCAAATTATCATTATCTTCACCTTGTTCTTCGGCGTGCAAATAAAACGTCTGCTCGTCTCCTTGCGCCGAGTGCGAACACACCAAAAGTTCTCTCTCTTCGTCCCAAAACAACACGCGAAACGTGTATCTCGATTTCTTCTCGCTCCCGGGAATCCAAATCGTTCCGAACCAAACGCGTCCGGGAATGAAAATAGAGCGCAATCCTCTTCTGTGCTCTGCGGGTACCGCGATTCCGTCTGCGCTCATTCTCCAGTTCTTCGGCACGTTTAGTTTTCGATCTCTTTCTATTTTCTTGTCTTCAACGCGACTTGTCGTTGGTTCATCTTCAATGTCGCTTTCATCATCATCATCTTCCTCGAATCCAAACTCCTTGAATCCAAACGCAATCGTACGTCGCATTTTTACTTTCGCCACGAGCTGGTCGAATCGCTTCCATATTCTCACAGTCTCGTCCTCCTCTTCTTCTTCCGCTTCTTCTTCCGCTTCTTCTACGATTCCGCGATTGATTGCTTCATCTCTCCCTGTCCCGTCGATATATCTTTCGTCTCCGTCCGCGTGAACCGCGCGCTGCACGTCAAAATCACTCTCCACGGCGCCAAGCGGCAACCCGTTGTCGACAGGCGGCACCCCCTCATCCACTCCCGCTCTAACGTCTGTATTCGCTAGAAGAGCCTGATGATGAACAAGGGATGCGTTCCGCATAAGCGCTTGCGCCTCCACCACGTACGCAAGACGAGCTCCATCGTCCATACTTATACCTGCACTCGTCTCTCCTCCTTGCAAACCGGTGGCATCCGTTGATGGCACCAGCCTACTTAAAGCATTTAGATTTCCCCTCATGCGAGTTATGCCCGCGCGCAGCTCCCTGGCGTCGCCAAAGTCTGGGGTGAGGATGCGCTCCTCTAAATGCTCCTGGTGCTGTAAATTTCGGAGCTCTGCTGGGAAGCTCTCTCGGAGCTGCGCTGTGTACTCTGCGAGCGCCGCGACGTTTCCGCTGCGTTCGAAACTTTCCACGGCGAGGCGAAATCCATTCATTATCGTGTTGACTTGTTCTACTCCTCCTTCTTCTTCTTCTCCTTCTTCTCTCCTGGACTCGTCGTCCTCGTTTACGTTTACGTCGTCGTCAACACTCGTCGTCGTCGTCGCGTTGAATGCGTCGTTGTTTTCTTCTCCTCGCCAAAACCGACGCTGGCGAAGACCTTCTTCGACAAAGTCTCCTTGTTGTTGATGCTCTTCTTCTCGTTCTTCCTCCTCCCAATCGTCTTTGTCTTCTTCTTCTTCTTCGGTGGAAGGCATGATGACCGTTCCTGAGAACGGACGAATTTTGTGCAGTTTTATAGCAAGCGAGAACGCTTAGTAGAAGTTTATTACATTTTTACACAAACACTCAAACATAAAGATGATAAAGATAAAGTTACTTTTGCTGCTGCAAAGTGGAGCTCAACCAGTTCATACCGTCCCACAAGCCGTCGCCGGTAATCGCGGAGGTTTTGAATATCGCCCAAGGTCTGGTTTTAATGTTGTGTAAATCCAAACCTTCGCTGACTTCGGCTTCGGACAAGGCGCCGGGTAAATCTTGTTTGTTCGCGTAGACTAAAACGGCGGCATCGCGCAACTCCTCTTCGGCTAAGATGGCGTGGAATTCTTCTTTCGATGTGGCTAGACGTTCGGCGTCGGCGGAGTCGACGACGTAGACGATTGCTTGGGTGTTCGGGTAGTAACATCGCCAGTACGGGCGGATGGAGGTTTGACCGCCGAGGTCCCAGACTTGGAATTTGACGTTGTTGTGGGTGACCGTTTCGACGTTAAAACCAATGGTGGGGATGGTGGAGACGACCGTGCCGACTTGGAGGCGGTAGAGAATGGTCGTTTTGCCGGCGTTGTCCAATCCAAGAACGAGAATTCGAGCTTCTTTCTCGCCAAACATGGAGAAGAGGCGACTGAAAAAGAGACCCATCTTCCGCTATTCTTCTATAATATAAATTTTCTACTTTCTGCGTGTATCTGTTTTTGTTTCGATGCTGCCCTCTGTGCGATGAATTCACAATCCAGGGGGCGACTTCTTCCTTTCTCTTTCTCTTCTTATGTGTGCGCTTCGTGCACCTCAATTCCTCAACGAATAGTGATACTCTCTCGCTCCGCGCTCCTTCGATTTGGCCCCTCGTTTTCTCTCGTACGCACGTTTGGCTGTATAAAGATATGGAGGGAAGGAAGAAGCATACAAAGGTTAGGAGGAGGAGAACGGCGCAAAGCAAACGAAAAAGATAGAACAGCGTCGCGAAGAGAAATCCTATTCTTCAGTTTCAGTTGCACTTATCGACACTATAATTCCGATCAGGTCTCCAAACGCATGAATCATCATCAGAATACGACCACACGTCACAAACGAAAATAAAATGTCGTATTCCCGTCGGCCAAAAGTAGACGAAACGATGTGAGATAAAGCTCATCGTTCCGCTCGCCGGGTCCTTTCATCTACGCAGGGGTTTGGGACGCTCTTTTTCGCGCACTTGAATCAACGCGACGCGTACGGAGAATACCCTGAGATGTGCGAAACAAAACAAAAGACGAAATACTTATACGCTCGAACGCCGCGAAGGAAAGAGAGAGAGAGAAAAAGAAAGAGAAAGAAAGAAACCAAAGACATCCACTGATCGCGTTCTCTCTCTTATTCACTCTCTCTCTCTCTCATCTACACAGTCCACGCGAATGCATCAGAAGCGCACCGCGCGCGCGTTACGCTGACATTTTTTTCCTCAGTTCTCCAAGGTGATTGTTACTCCCCAAAAGCCGTTCGACGAAGAACAGCTTTACTTCGGTAGAACGAAAGTTGATAATAACGGTTCCTCATCGGAAAAAAATGTACCGCATGCGTGCGTAACGAACGCGTCCCGTGGTGGTGATCTCTCCCGATCTCTGCTTCTCTCGTACCATCATACCCATCACCCGTTCGAAACAAATCTCCAAACAACGGCGGGGAAAAATGCATTTCTTCGGATCAAATCGATTCAAACCCCCAAGAAACTTCGCGACGATAAACGACGATATAAACGAAGAAGAAGACGACGACGACGAAAACGCGATATTGATGATTTGTCGTTGTTATTGTTGTCGCGGCCGCACCTGTTGTTAATAAAAAAGCTTTTCTTTGTCTTCTTCTTTATGTTGTTGTTTGTGCGGGATTTTGTACGAGTTTTTGGGTGAAAAATGAAGAGAAAATGAAAGGAAAGTGAGACGAGTACACGTACATGTGCATCTTTTCTCTCTGCCGCTGCTGCTACTACTACTACTACTACTACTACTACTACTACTACTACCCATCTAATAATTAATAATAGGCGATTCTCTGTTCGTCGACGTCTTCGATGCCTTCAATTTCGTGCAACGAGGCCCAATCCTTCACCGTGGCTAACTTGACGCCTTCGCCGGAAACGGAATAGGAGATGCGTAAATCGCACCCGTCGAGAACCATAGTTGGATAATGGACGTGTTTTCCCGGCTCTAAGGAGTCTTCGATGAACAATACGGCTTCTTTCCAGGTTCTGCCGTCGTCGGAGGAGGTGGAAAGTGCGAGCTTACCTCGCGTGACGCCTATTCTTGGGTGTTTCATGAAGGCGTGCGCATTGTGGCAGACGACGATGACGCCGTTTGGAAGCAACACTGCGGAGACTTTCGAGT
>Ga0114997_10002131_pt1 | contig 16130 bp, 10 predicted proteins | sample ArcticOcean_MG_C_2_FD_87045 | JGI IMG/M metagenome (GOLD analysis project Ga0114997, IMG submission 87045) | Marine microbial communities from western Arctic Ocean - ArcticOcean_MG_CB4_136 | ecosystem: Environmental > Aquatic > Marine > Oceanic | place: Arctic Ocean: Canada Basin | collected...
ACCACTTTCAAACCATCATACCATAATCATACTAAAATCACACAATCTTAGAAACATATGTTTACTACTATACATTCCACCATATTACGAAACGTATTCGTTTGTCGAATACGCGACGACGACGATACCGATGACGATGATGATAATGCACTAACTTTCGCTTCTCTATTATTTTTATTCACATCTATCTTTCTTCTATTATTCTACATAACCTATTTCTTCTCTTCGTTTTCTTCTTCTTCTTCCTCGTCTAGAAAAGCGCTTCTCTGATTCCCTTTCGGGTCTTCTAAATTCTCCGTCGCGAAGTGCATCATGCTGTTGCTCAGACCTCTCAGAGCGGCTTCTCTCGCGTTTTGAATCTCCTCCGCATCGATTAAGAATTGATTTTTCCTCCAAATCGTTCTCACTTGTTCTCTCAAGGCAAATCTTGGGACGGATTGTTTGAACGCTAAATAATCCGCCAGTCGTAAACAATCTCGGTAGAGTTTCAGAGGCTGGTTGAGGAGGAACTCCGCCGGGTGTGGTGGGATCGATTCTGATGATGATGATGTTGATAAAGAAGAAGTACTCGCGCAACATCGGCGCATAAACAGCATCTCGCGTCTCACAACTTTGGGTCGTAACAAAAACATCATCATACAGGAGTACTATAGTATACACGTGTACCACATTTCACACAACAAATATCGAGAAGAATTTGTCTCGTTTCCCTCACAAAATTTCTGCGCTTCTGTTCTTTTTGCTCTGCTGCTGAAATTCTTTTTTTACCGTCATCATCATGTATCTCATGTACTACCTGAACGAGGACGGGAAGCGCGTGTACACGCTCGAGGTACGAAAACATGTGTTATCGTTATCTTTGTTTTCGGTTGAGCGAGCGGTTTTGTCGTCTTTTTTCTCCGTTGGAACACATGACGCGACAACATTATATAATGTCTCAGCTCTTTCGATCGAGAATTCATCACGAAATTCACCCCCGCCGCCCTCTTTTTTTTCCTACGATTATTACAGAAAACGGGTCCGGATGGGAAACCGACGCTGTCGGCGCACCCGGCGAGATTCTCCCCGGACGATAAGTTCTCTAAACAGAGAGTCGCGTGCAAAAAGCGGTTCGGTTTACTTCTCACGCAGCAACCGGAGAAACAGTTTTAGTAAAATATGAATTATTCGCATTGAGCGAGTTTCAAGGGAGGAGAGAGAGAAGGACGAGAAGAAACCTAGAAGAATGTAACAACACACACCACAACGATAATTTTATTTATGATTTAAACGAGTAGTATATGACGAGATTCAAACACTCGGGCGGTCATTTCTCCACTCGCTTCTTAAGGCAACTCCACTCGCTTCTTCTTAAACCAACTAAAACAGCTAAAACACTTCTCCTTGATTTCCTTCTCGCTTTTCGTCCACCAGTGCTCGTCGCTCGCGTCGAAAAACTCCTCCTCGTCGAATTGTTCCAGCTCTTCTTTTCGCTTCTCGAGAACGGAGTGGGATGGATAGAACGGTTGGTTTTTCTCGCGTAACTTTTTTCGGATGTAATCTTGGGACTTCTTGTGCGCGGATTCAAATCCGAGCTTCCGCTCGACGACGCCGATGTCTTTGAATTTCGATTGGACCATCTCCGCGGTGAGTAAGGAGTTCGGGCCGAGTTTTTTCTGCAGTTGGTCAAAGACGTGTTTGCCGTGACCCATGATGTGGACTTTATTCCTCGTTTTCACATCTAGGAAGAGTTTAATAATAGACCAGATGACGGTGAATATGGTGGGAGCGTTGATGATGTAAGATTGGTAGAGACTTTCCGGGTAGTTGTCCTGGGATAACTGCATGGCTTTTTTCGTCACCGCTTTGATTTCGCTCGTGAATAAGCCCAAAGTCATGCCTCTCAAGTTCCAAATGTTAATCACTTGCGTGATGGGATGTCCGACGCGCTCTGACGCTGGCTTAAACACGAACTCTTGCTGCCACTCCATGGTTTGGATTTGAGTTCGAAGAAACGTGTCCACGTCGTCGAATTCGCTCAGTATTTGCTTCCAAGGCATATTCGTCACGTTGTCGAAATAAATCGGGTGTCCAAACTTCCCGTGACCGACGTAAAAAGAGTTTTGCGAGCACACTATATCGTACATCTTCTCGTTCTCTAAGAACGACCGCTCTAAGCACTCGTCCACGTGCCATTTTTTCCTCCATTTCAGTGTGTTCCGTAACATTTCCCACGCCAACTCCTTCCCTTTCGTCCTCGCTCGAACGAATCTCAACAGCGTCCTCTCCTCGCCGCCCAACTCCGGTATCGTCATCGTTTTTGGCAATATCATCTCGTGTTTCATCAACTGCTCTTTTAAATATTCCATACGTTTTCGTTCTTCCTCGTTTGGTTCCGCGTATTTCCCGTTCTCTTTCTTATGCTTTCTGTTTTCTCTTCCGAATTCGCTATATTCGCTCTCACCGTCCTCGCTCGTTCGACTGAACGAAGTGAAGCGATCGCGAAAGGATGATTTCGTCCCCGTGTTTTCACCACCAAAGCCATCTTCGCTCGAGCGTCGATGGAAAAATCTTTTTCCTCGTGGCGTTGTTACGAGTTCCTCCTCCTCTTTGTCTTCTTCTTTTTCATCGGAGACGACAGCACCGGCTCTCGTCGTCGGTTGCTGTATCGATAAAGAAGATTTCATCGTAAATCGAACTTTCACCAATGTGATTTTAATTTATTGATGCTGTCTCAAAGCGACTAAGTTATACTATCTCTCTCGCGCGCGTGCACTCGTTTTGTGCAGTTATTATTACTATTACTATTATTATTAGTATTAGTATCACGCGCAGCACCACCAGCGCGCAAACAGCGTGTTGTTCAAGTTGTTGTTCAAGTCGTTGCGTTTAATGAGAGACAATAATAACAGTTGAGAAAATATTCCAACATTGGCAAAACAGAAGCACTTTTTGTGAGTTTTTGTCTCTTCTTGGTCGTGTTGGTGTCCATTTAATTCATTCTCCAACACAGAGGAGAGAACACACGAAAACAACAACACGAAAAAAAAGAAAGAACCAACCACAGAGAGAGAATTTGAGAGAGAGAACGAGAGAACGAGAGAGTGAAACGCCAACCAAAAACACCTTCATAAAAGGGCAGAGAGAAAAACACAGAAAAGACTCATCTCTCTCTCTCTCATCATTCTCATCATGGCGAGCCCAGAAGCGGCGGCAATCTTGAGAGAGTTACAAGGGAAGAACGGGAACGGGGTGCGTTTACTCGTTTGTTGTTGTTGTTTTCTCTCTTTTCTTTCTCTTTTACTCTCTCTCTGAAAGAAGTTAGACGTGCAAAGTCCGTTTTTGGAGATTCTGTTCCCTTCCATATGACGCCTCATCTGAGGAGGGTGTTTGTGGATCCAAACCGAAACGTGTTATGAAGCGCGACGAATCTTTCTCTCTCTTTCTTTAGTGTTATTATATTTTCCACCGCGAGAGGACGACGACGACGATTCTTGCTTCTTCTGTGCTGCTTTCTTCTCTCGTCGTCTACGAAACGCTCGTCGTTGTTCTTTACCACTCGTTCACGTAAAAGTCGTTTTTGCGATCAAACGTTTATCTCGTTTTACCACGGACTGACCTTTTGAGACCTTTTGACACACCTTACGAACGTAACAGACGTGCGTGGACTGCTCGACGAAAAATCCACAGTGGGCCTCGGTATCGTTCGGGTCGTTTATTTGTTTAGAATGTTCCGGCGTCCACCGCTCGTTGGGGGTGCACTTATCGTTCGTTCGCTCGGTCGGGATGGACTCGTGGAACGCGACGCAATTGAAGAAGATGCAACTCGGCGGGAACGCGAAAGTGAATCAGTTCTTGGCGAAACACGGCGTTCCGAAAGACGCGCCGATACACTTGAAATACGACTCAGCTGCCGCGGAGGCGTTTAGAGAGAAGATTAGAGTGGAAGCGGAAGGAGGGAAGTACGCGGAACCGGCGAATATTCCGAAAGGTTTGAAGCAAAATACCGGGGAAACGCCGGCGCATCAACGAACCGGGTTCGAGAACGGACAAACGCTGGGGAGTTCGAAAGGGACGACGGGGATGGGAAGTCGATCGAGCCAGAATAACTTACAAAAAGGGGGAAGTGTCGGTGTTAGTAATAATAATAATAGCAATAGATCGGAGTACTCCATGGCGGAAATGGAAGCGTCGGCGTCGAGAAAAGAAGCTTTTTTCGCGCAGCAACAGGCGAGAAACGCGGCGAAACCGGAAGGTATCGCGCCGAGCCAAGGCGGGAAATTCGTCGGTTTCGGATCGCAACCGCCACCGGGGAGAAATAAGAGCAGCGCGAACGACGACGTGTTAGGAAGCATGTGGAACGGTTTGAGTTCGGTGACGAAGTCGTTGGCGGATACGACGTTATCGGCTGCGCAAAAAGCGAAAGAAGCGGCTTCGCGCGCGGCGGATCAAGAGTCCATGGAAAGCGCCAAGCAAGCCGCGAATAAAGCGGGCAGTTGGTTTTCTTCGGCGCTGAGTTCAGTAGCAACTGGGGTGTCGAGCTTAGCTTCGGATATTCCGAAAACGCTCGGGGCGGACGATTCGAGCGGCAACGCGTTTCCGAGACCAGAAGGGTACGTCGATTTGCGCCCACCGAAAAGTCCAAACTCGAGATTTGTCGGGTTTGGTAACGACGACGAATGGGGAGACAACGCCGGAGGCGGCGAAGAGGACGAGGACGACGAATGGAAACCGGCGTCAAAACAACCACCACCACCACCACCACCACCACCACCACAACAACAACAACAAGGAATGAGTTCCAATAACGCGTCAAAATCGTCCATGAACTCAATTTCGAGCAATTCTTTATCCAACTCGCAACCGAAGAAGCAAACGCAACAACAAAAGCCGAAGTGGGACAACAACAACGACGACGACGACGACGACGCCGATTGGGGCAAGTAAAATTTAGTAAGAAAAAGAATAATAAGAATAACAATGAGTGCTTCATTTTAGTTTATATCGCGTGATACGCTCGTGTGATTTGATGAAAATTACTCTATTCTTTTAGCAGCTATACCTCTAACAAAGAAACCTCTTCTATATCAAGCTTCGAAATCAAAGTCTTGTTCCGGTTCGGCGCCTACTCTTTGCGCCTCGGGCAACGCTAAATTTACGTCAACCGTCCTCGCCTTCTTCGGCGGCGGCCCGGGCGGCAACGGCGCCGCGATCGCTTGCGCCGGCTCCTCCTTCGGCTGCTCCCCGCTCGCAATCAACAACTGTCTCTCTTTCTCCTCTTGTATCTGTTTCTGTCTTTGCCTCGCCGCGAACGGCAACACGCCGTGAATATGTCCCGGTCTCCCAATCAAACACGCTTCGTTCGGTGGCGGCGCCGGTCCAGGCAACCGAATGTGTTTATACCTACAGTTCGGCCCGTGAATACAAAACCCAAGCTTATACATGTTGCACTCTTTCACGTCGTCGTTGGAGTGTTTATACGGACAATCCGGTTCTTTACACTCGCCGTACTTGGCAAAGTACCGGCACGTCGGCATTCGCTCTTTATCAAACTGGTGTAAAAACCCACACTTGTCGCCTTTCATGCATAAATTCCTCAACCAGTGTCTGCACACCGTTTGTCGGTAATTCTTTTGCGCTCTCGGTTCGAGCTGGTCCGACGGTGCTAACGTCGGTGCGAGTGTTTGCGTTTTCAAATCCGTCTGTTCCAGGTTGTCCTCGAAATCGAATTCTAAATCTGCCATGATGATGATTCTTCTTCTTCTTCTTTAAATAGAGTATTTCTTCTTCTCAAAACCACGCGCGATAGATAGCTGTGCGTGTAATAATACGTGCGTTGTGCGTATAAAGAAAGAAGCCTCAGAACGCTCTCTTCTTCTTCTTCTGAATGCCTTTTTCTCTCTCTCTTTGAATACGAAGAGAAGTGTTCTCGTACACTCTTCTCTGTTTCCTGCTCTCTAAAAAAAGTGATGTTTTCTCGCATTTAAAAATTGAAGAGTTTTCGCCTCTAAAAATTAATTTTTCTGACAGAATTTCTCGCACACCGACGACGGACAAAACTAATGTACTCTTCTCTGTCTGCTCCTGTTCCTCGTTTTTGTTGTCGTTGTTCGTCCTCAAAATCAGAGAAGAAGTCGAAGAAGTTAAAGAAGTATCTTCACATTCGCGAAGAAGTTAAAGAAGAAGTTAAAGAAGAAGCAGGAGGGAGGAGTCGACGGATCGTCTTCTTTTCTTTGGTTTTGGGGAGTTTTTTCTTCTCACCAACGAGCGATGATGCAATGTCATCGAACTCGTTGGCGTTTGCTTTTGACGACGACGTAAACGATAACGAGTACAAACTTTTTACGGGGAAAGCATCGAACGTCTTTCGGTTTGAAGTGCCCAAGGATTGGGTGATCGCCATCGACCGCCCGGTGGAAGAGAAACAGAAGAAAAAAGCAGAGACGAAAGTCGTCGTCGGGCAGTTCAAGACGGTTGATACGATGTCGGTGAGATTAGAAATCGCGGACGAATCGGTGCGAAAAGCGTTCGCGCTCGCCGAGGAAAAGAAAGACGCGAAATATATCGAGCGAGAGTTTACGAAAGAGGAACGAGAAGCGGCGGCGGGGAAGATTGCGCAAGATGTGATCGTAGGCGTTGAAAATAACAGGAGCGGGGTGATGAAGTTTGTGAACGTTGGAGATGAAAATGAAAACACGACGAAGAGAATCGAGCGCGACGGGAAGGCATATTACGTGTTCCAATCGATCAGCGAAGTTTGCCGAGCGGAAATCACGGAGATTGGTGGCGGAAAGAAGATATGTATAGGACCTAGGGGTGATGAAATTGATACCATCGAGAGAAGAGCGATGACGGTGGTCACGGTACCAGACGCCAACGACGGCAGTTACTTTGTTTTGAAGATGAGCGCAAAGGTGGACAGATGGGAAGAGACGAAGGAAAAGTTCGAGCGCGCGGCGGAAACGTTCCGGATGTTATGAGTAGATGTGTGGTCAAAGAAAAGCTTAGAGATTAGGAAATTGCACAGATAGAAGAAGAGGTAGAATGTATTTTTACTAGTATTAATATTTATAATGTCTATTGTCGTTGGTTTTTGTAATGTTCTAGAGCTGCTTTTTTATACTCCAGGGCGCAGGAATCAATGAACGTGGCGAACTCGTCGCTATCTTTGAAGGATATTTTTACATCATTCGATACCGCATCCTCGACTTTTCGCGAGATGTGACCGTACACTTCACCTTTGATAACATCTAATTTAGTATCATTCATCAAAGTTTTCAAAGCCGGCTTCAACTCGTCCACGTTTTCAAAAATTTTCTTCGCGCCAAAGACGTACACCCCTAATCGGGCGCGCGATAGGGAAACGACCAAACGACGCACGTCTCTGAGATGACCGACGTGCTTCGTTCGAACCAACGATAATAAAACGATATCGTTTTGTTGCCCTTGATACTTATCAACGGTGGAAATTGAGGCTGGCGGTCCAAAAAGCGGGTGCGAGTCGCATCGCGCTTTGAAGACATCTCGCAAGAGATGTTTTTGCCCTCGATAGGTTGTTAAAATCGATATCGATTGCGCTGGATAGCCGCACAAGCGCATCCACTGATATAAAGAGCATAAATACTCGGCTTCTTGGACGTTTTGGAAGTAATGCGGTTGCGGGCACGATTCCGGCGCGAACGAAGAACAGTCGATAAACTGAGCGACTTTCGCCATGCCGGCGTTGGCGAGCCGAAACCGCTCTTCCGTAGAAACGTGCGGCAAATCGTCCAGCTTCTTGTATCTCCAGCTGTATAGTTTTGAGATTTGTTTTCTTGTTCTACCCTGTGCATCTAAAACGATATTTGGAACGCCGGAACGCACCAAACGGGCGAAGCAGCTTTGATCCATGTGACAAAACTTTGAAAACGTTTGGTTCTTGACCACCGGCGGTAATTGATTGTGATCGCCAATCATCACCACTCGTTTCAATCGCGCGTGACCATCGATATCTTTTGCTCTTTGCAACGCCATAGGAATGAAACTTTCAATTTCAAGGATTTGCGCGGCCTCTTCGAAGACGACGGTATTGTATTTGAAGTTCACGTCGAGAAAATCCGAGCGTTTCAACGCGGCGTAGGTGCACGTCATGGCTACAATTTTTGCCTGTTTCGTGAGCAAATATTCCGACCGGTCTTTCGGCATTTTCAAAAGCTCTAAGAAGCGACACTCTTCGAGTTCGGTGAACATTTCAACTAAATGACGAAAGCATCCTTTCGCTTTGCGAATGGCATATTCAACGTTGGCCTCCGAAGGGTCGCCAAACAAGTTCTCGTACCCTCTCGGAACGTCCGCGAAAAACTTTGCAAACGGAAATTGTGTTCGAATGCGCTCGTGAGAAACTGGCGTTTCCTTGTTATTTAGAACGAGCATGGAAAATCGCTCCCATAAGGCCAGGACTTTTGATTTCCAAAAGAAGCCAGCCGTTTCGCACGTCTCCGCGGCGTTCGCCAAAGTTTCATCGATACTCATGGCAAGTTTCTCGACGATTTCCAAAAGCTCTAAGCGCCTGCGCAACATGTAATCAACGCGACCAGTTCGGGAGAAGTCTTTATCTGTCGATAAATCTTCTTCACCGCGTCCGAGACGTAATAGATACCGTTCCGGAACGTCGCGAATCATAATCTTCTGAAACAAATCGTTCAACGCCGCGTTAGAGTGAGTGATGAGCACGACTCTTTGATTCGGGTTCGTATGGTACAAACAGTGCAAAATTTGAGTCGCGACATCAGTCTTCCCGGTACCAGGAGGACCGACGATTAAGGTCAAACCTTCACGAACGCCAGATTTGACAGCGTCGACTTGCGTCGGCGTAAACCGAACCATGTTTTGATTCTTAACATCTTCCGGGTATGGACCTGGATCTGGCGGAACGTACGACTCGACGTTGACAACGTTACTGCTCGCATCGTCTTCGTCAATATCAAAGGTTATTTTGAACGGCGGGACGGGTGTTGCTGGATCGAAAACAATCTTCTTCCCCGGGAAGGATTCACGCAAATGCGCTTCGTCCAAAAACGTATCTTTGAAGTCAATTTTCGTTCGTTTTTTATTGTTTTCCGAGTCTTCTAGCTCCAAGGCATCTGGAGATGCAGACGATGGATCGCCATAGCCTAAAAACACATCTTGTAACCATTCGGGCGCGTTCATATCCTGGTTCAAGCAATCGCGAATACACGCCAGAATGGCTTTAAAATTGTTCTCTTTCGGTCTTCTGCGAATGACGCAGTTGAAATTTTTGTACATCTCGTGCACTCTTGCGACATCTCCATCGAACGTTTCCAAATCGCGTTGGTACTGCGCGCAATCTACTTCTAATGTGAACACGCGATCGTAGCCGGACGGTTTCTTTGGCCCTTCGTCCATCGCATCCGGTGGCGGCGGAGCTTTGATAACTTTCGCATCTTTCAGCTGTTCCGGGAAACCTTCGTTGGCTGGGACTCCTTCTTCGTCGCGAATGTCAATAATTTCCGCACCTCGAATGTACTCGACGTTCTTCGCGTCACCATGTTTCGCATCTTGTTTCGCATGAACAAGAAACACCACATCGAATCGTTTCAACTCATCCCATTCTTTACAAACGTCGTCGCGAGTGGCTGAGAAGTTCAAGCGCATCTTGATTCGGACCTTGGACGGTTTTTCTTCACCAACATTAGGTTTACCAATATATGTGAATTCAATAGCCTCTTGTCGCGGGTCATCTTTTGCAATCGCCATGGCCATTCGCGCCCAGCCTCGAAAACTTTTACCGTCTTTTGAAGGTTGCATGCGTCGCACTGCGTCGGAGACGTCGTCTCGAATCTCGTGCGTCGCTTCCAAGCGAAACAGGTTGAAGTTTCGTAAGAGGTAATCTGAAAAGGTCAGAAATTGTAAGTTTAACTTTGGCAACGCTAACGGTAACGATTTCATCCTGTTCTTAGCACTCTTGTTGTTGTTTTCGTCCTTTTTCTTGATGTCGTCGAACGGAACGAGAGACTCGTCCCATAAAATGTCTTCGGTTGGATACAACGGTAATTTGTTCACCATTTCTCTTCTCGATCGACGTTTTTCAAAGTGAAACGAGATAACATCGATTAAGAATTGGTCCTGGTCCTTCTGCATAAACTCAACATCGTTGGAGTTATCGCTCGATGCTAACTTTAACTGATCGCAGCACAGTTTACGCAACTGGTCGCTTTCCAAGTTCTTCAAATGTTTCGTCAAACTCGAGCGCGTTTCAATCATTCTCGCGGAGGACAACGCGAGCTCTTTCAACTCATCCGGCCAATGCTTGAACAATAAGCGTTGAAACGCGTGAGTGACTTTTGAACGTCTGGATTCCATCTCTTCTTCGCTCAATGCGTCTCCCGTATGGTCGTCGACTTCGAAATCGTAGAAATCTTTTGCCATTTCCAAAAGCTGCTTCAACAAATTGACGTTTCCGTCGGCTCCTTCCTCATCGCTCCTCATCTCGTTTATTGTCAGGTTTGCCTTGACGAAGATGTTTGCATCGCCTAAAATCGCACGCACAAATCGTCTCGTGGGAAGTTGCGAGAGCAAATCGACGATGAATTCGAGGTAATACGCACAAAATGCCATCGCATTCTCGCTCGCGCGCGCAACCGGTAATGTATCCAAAAACACTGTGGTGAGATTGGTCAGCCACGAGTTTCGTCGTGATTGCATCTTCGTCGGTTCTTGCTTCGCTTCCTTCTTCATCAACTTTTGCCATTTCTTTTGCACATCGACCGGCGCGGAATTGAGTTCCATCTCCAACCTTTTTTCTTCCCGAGCTTTCCATATCTGAATAGACACTAAGGGCAACGCGCTTTTACGCGCCATATCGTTCTCTAACGCATTCATTAACACGTTTAAGAAGCGAACGACCGTGGTCATTTCCACAACAACTTCAGGACTATTCTTTGTGACGTTCTCGAACGCGACATTCGTCAACGTTTCCACAAGCATTTTCAACGCCAACGCGTTTTCGCCTTCCTCATTACCACCGTCGCCACTACCACTACCACTACCACTACTACTATTACTCAAAGTCGCGAACGCATCCGGTACGTTCATATTTCTCGCTTTATGCACGATACATTTCGCAAACGCTAACGCGGTATTCTCGTCTGGATGTTCACTTTTACTCGTCGACGCGAGGATTTGTGGCCACACCGACCTTTCCAGAAATCCTTCGTCGATGAGTTCTTCAACCACCTTGTCCTCGCACGCGCCTCTCTTCATGGTCGTCTCGTACGTTTTCCGCACGTCATCTAAATCATTATTCGCCGCTTTTTTATCCGCCGAAGTATTAGGAGGAAGAATAGGTATAGGCTTTTTTTCCTGCTTCGTTTTTTCACCTGTTTTACCTCCTCCCGTCTTCTCCTTCTCTGGCGGCGACGACAAAAGTCTCGGTTTCTTTGTCTTCTTTTCGTCCTCTTCTTCGTCTTCTCGAACGACGACGACATGTGTTGGTGCTTTTTCACTCTTCCCTCTCTTCGCTGTCTTCTTTTTCGTCGTCGTCGTTTTGGCTTCTTCTTCTTCTTCTTCTTCGTTTCCCTCCGCCGACGATCGAATCACATTCAATCGCGCGATTAAATCTTTCTTCAACCCATCCGTGGGTAACTTTTTCTTCTCCAGTAAAGATTTTAACTGTTTCACGGTCAGTTTGGACAATTCCTCCTTATCCTTTTCGTCGTTTTTCGAGGACGAAGGAGTGGTCCCTTTCGCCGTCTTCGTCGTCTTCGTCTTCTTTGCTGCCGCCATTTTGAGTGGTTTTTTATGCCGATTTCTCGGGAAAAAGCTTGAGAGAAAAAACGTTCGTTCTTCACATATTTATCCTACGACGCTTGTAATATTAGAACTAAGAAGAAGAAGAAGAATTTAAGAAAAAGAATAATAATACATGTCATCCGCGGCGGTCCTCGGCATAGGCTTCGCGGCGACCGCGTTAACCGCTCGACAACTCATCCTCGCCGGCGAAGCGTGGATGCTCGCACCACCAAAATTGAAGCAATTTTACAAAGGTGGATTCGACGACCAGATGAGTCGAAGAGAAGCGGCGTTGATTTTGGGGATACGAGAAAGCGCTGCGAAGAATAAAGTGATGGAAGCGCACAGAAAAGTGATGATGGCGAACCATCCAGACGCGGGGGGGAGCCCGTTCGTGAGCACGAAAGTGAACGAGGCGAAAGAAGTTTTGCTCGGGAAGAAGAGTAAATCCTTTTGATTGAGATGAGTTTATTATATAACAACAACTCGCGTCATCTCAATCAACATCAAATCGAGTCAATACGAAGATTTAGTAGCATTAGATGAGTAGGATGAGTAGCAGTAGCAGCGAAGTATAATATTCTAATAATTTAAAACCTATTCTATGGAGTACAACACAAACCTCTCTCTCTCTTGCGCGCGCGCGGATATGATGTGATGACTTAATTCTTCTTCTTACTTCCACCCGAAGTGTCTCTTGGTGGTTCCGTCTTTATCCCCCGTGGTCCTCCCATCTAACGCGTCTCTCCACCTCTTCTCTTGTTTCTCTAAACTCGCCCCGTCTCTTTGCGAGACTTCCTTTAATAAGACGCCCAGTCGTTGTTTGTTGACGTCGGAGACGACGCGCGCGTCTAACCCGCTTTTCGCTCGTAATTTTGCCATCGCGTGTGCATCCAATTGAGGATTGGTGAACTTCTGCGTGCCGTACCAGAGCAAGGTACTCGCGCCGAACGTGCTCGCGATGAAGGTGAAAAAAAGTGGACGGGAGTCTCGAGTGGATCGGACGATCGTTCGCCAAAGCGGAGAGGCTTCCCAAATGAAAGACATTCTTCTTCTCAGAAAGAGGAGAGAGAGAGAGAGAGAATCACCTAATACGAAATCTTGTGACGTCGTCTCGTGTGTGTTGGTTCTCACAACAACAGACAGTACGAGCGCGGCGAGAAGAAGTTTTTTTACGTGCACAGAAATATATTATAGTTACAACAACACAACGAATAACTTCACGCGCCGAGAACTAACTCGCAAATAAAATGCGTTACCGGCCAGCGGTAATCGTCCCACCGGGAATGACTTCTCTCGATCCGAAAACCTTACCCAACTCTACTAAACAAAAGAACACCGAAAAGAGAACGTAGAAACCAATCAAGCTCCATCCGAGTTTGGCGTGCAACGCGTACTCGTAATCCGATTTGCGAACGGTTAAGCTCAAGACCAAGAGTAAACTGGCGATGGAACCGACTAATAAGACTAGGACGGAGTTGCCGACTTGGACTTGGACGTCGCCGAGGACGATGTTGACGTAGACTAAACTGGCGGCTAAACCAACGAGTAAGTTGAACACCGGTCCAGCGAAGCACGCGGTGACCGCCATGGCCGCTTGGCCGGCTTTGGCAACAGCCATGTTGGACACTAAATCGCCGACGCAGTTGGCCCAGGCCAAGACGGTGGCACCTAAAAATTCTTCCGAAATGCCCGCAATTTTCGCCAACGCGTCGATGATCAAAACCAAGTGTTCTGCGGCTAAGTGCATCCAGACGATGGAGTTGATAAAGGCCAGCATCGCAATCGGTTCCGAGGCCGCTTTCGGGCCTTCTTTTTCCAACTGCAACTTGATGCCAGTCACGACAGAGCAACCTGCAGAGATGCACAAAATCCAAAAGTACGGAGAACCTGGGAAGTTATCGCGGAACATGGCAGTCGCCGACCCAGGCGCGGCGAGGAAGAACAAAGGGGCGAAGAACGCCAACACCGTGGTGTACCCTTTCCCTAATCGACCTTCACGAATGACTGGCATCGTCAAGGACATGACGAGAAAGATTGGTGTGGTAATTGGCGCCAACGCTTTTTGCGACGGCGTCATGTCGTCCCATTGCGCTTCGGACATGGCCCAGGCGAACGCACCTTCGAGTAAACCATCCGCGGGGCCTAATCGTAACATTTTCGGTTTCTTTCTTCGCGGTAAATCTGCGCCTTTGTTGTCGTCCGGTCCGCCTTTTTGCGAAGCCAAATCGAACAGCGGCACTTCGCGCGTTCGTGATTTCTTCTTTTTGTTACTGTTTTCCTCGTCGCCATCCAAAGTGAAGACGGGCGCGGAATCTTCGTCGTCGTCGTCGTCGTCAATGCCCTCGTCTTTGAACACCGCCAAGACGATGTACGCGGCGTACGCCGAGGCGAGTAACGTGGTGTGCCACAACGCAATCACACCTTTAATCATAATCGCAAAGACAGTTAAAATACCAATTAAGTACGCGTATACGTCTCTGTTATACGGTGCGGCGGAAACGAGGACGCCGGTTAACGACCCGTCCGAAGCGTTTTTCGTCCTGTCCATCAAAATGACAACCCCTAAGATGACCGTCGTGATGAACAAACCGGAACCTAACGCGGTAGAAACCGCCATATCGACGTCTGGCATGGTACCAGACGTGACTGCGGCGACTTGCGCGAAAACATCCGGGGCACCGTTTCCGAGTGCTAACAACGTAGCGCCGGCGACTTCGGGCGAAATTTTCAAAATCGTCGCCACTGTTTCAAGCGCGGGACAAAAGAACGCGTCCGCCACGAGCGCGAGTGCATACAAGGAAACACACAAACCAAACGCATAAATGACGGTCGGAATAACAATACCCGCGTTCGTGCAATACGAAAATTTTAAGTACGGATACAGGTTTCCGCCGCACGCGCGAGTGTTCCTGACGTGTTTGCACTGCGCCTCTCTCGTCAGGCGCTTCTTCGGTTCGCACTTCTTCGCTTTCGACCGGGCGCCTTGTAACGCCGAGCGAACGTCGTAGCCAGATTCCAAGCTATACATTGGCGTGTTTGCGACTGGTTTCGGTTCACCATTCGCGGTTGCCATTTGCTCTTCCAATTGCTCGCCTTGCGGGGAAATCCCGGTGATTGGATCCGCTACGTCCGCGGTCGGTTCCGCTAAATCAGTCGCTTGAATCTCCTCCAACGCCATCTCCATCCCTTTCTCCTGCGCAATCGCCGCTTTTTCAGCTTCAATATCTTTGATATCCTCTTTCGCCTCCTCGATGGTTTCTTCACCCGAGGCGACTAAATCAGCCGGCGAATCAAACCCGTCCCCGGTGAGCGCGTCCGGCGCCGCTCCGTAATCGTCCTCGTAATCCTCGTAATCGGCATAAAACGCCAACTCCTCCTGCGCTCTCTTCTCGAACCGTTCTTTCGCTCGGGTTTTCACGTTGGCGAAAAACTTAGCCGCTTTCTTCGCCGCCGATTTCGTAATTTTCTCGTCCACAGTTTCCCCGTCCTTCTCCGCCGCGTTCTCTTCGTCGGACTCGGCAATCACCGCGTCCGCAATCGCATTCGCCGCAGCTGTTTCCACCGCCAATTCTTCCGCGTTCTCCGATGCGTACTCCGAGTCCGCTTTTTCTTTCTTCTCTTCCGCGATATCCTCCGCACTTTCCTCTTCCGAGGTCACCTCTTCCTTCGTCGCCGGCGCCTCTTCGCTCACGTCCGCCGCGACGATAGCTTCCGACGCTTCCGCATCCGTATTTTCCTCCGATTGCTTTGCAATCACCTCCTCGACGACGGTTTCATCTTTCGTTTGCGCGGTTGGCGTGTGCGCACCAACTACTTCCGAGTGTAACAACGAAGCACGGTTGCGCGGTGGGTTGGTGTTCGTCGCCGCCGCCGAAGCTTCTCCTCCTGCGTCTTCCTCCTCGGTTTCCGTGGTCCCTTCCACGGGTATTAAATTTCTCAACTTTGCCTTCACCTCCTCCGCTTGCTCTTGATCTTCTTCTTGGAGTAAAAATCTGCTTCTTCTTCTTCCTCTTCCTTCAAAACGACTCCTGCCGCCTTCGCCACCGCCGAAAGCAGACGATGAAGACGACGATGCTGTTGTTGCTGCTGCCACTTTTATTGGTGAAAATCCTCCATCATCCAAAACAAGAAGACCAAGAAGGAGAAGAAGAAGAAGAGGAGGCAGAAAAACACCCCCAAAACCACCCAATAACGACGACGACAACGAAGACTTCTTCATTTTCGCGTTACCGTGTGTGTACGTATGCGTAGTAGTATATATATCTCTTCGCCTGTGTGATGCGTGTGAAGATTATTCTGAAGAAAAAATTAAAGTGGATCACACAAAACAGAACTTGAAGAAAGTGTTGATTTTCTCG
>Ga0114997_10002134_pt1 | contig 16126 bp, 14 predicted proteins | sample ArcticOcean_MG_C_2_FD_87045 | JGI IMG/M metagenome (GOLD analysis project Ga0114997, IMG submission 87045) | Marine microbial communities from western Arctic Ocean - ArcticOcean_MG_CB4_136 | ecosystem: Environmental > Aquatic > Marine > Oceanic | place: Arctic Ocean: Canada Basin | collected...
CTCATCACCTCTTACCTCTGGTGGACTTATTATTCACTTGAGCCGGCCATCAACTAAAAGCGAAGTGTCAAGGACTCGCCCCCCGCGTTAGGGGTTCATGGCGACATTTTCTAGTCATCCAGACCTCCCAGAGATTATTGAAAACCTTCTCGCTGAGGATGTTCATACCCTATTTCTCAAGGCGGATTGCCCGCCTCGAACCAAAGCCGGCGGGATTGGCAATCTGAGATTGGCCGAGGTTGAAGGCGCTGATGATGGCAATTGGGACACCATTCGTATGGAATCTATTCAAGAGCAGTTGATGGAAATCGTCGAAGAAAATCGCGACCGAAGCGATTGCTTTTTGGAAATAGACCGAAAGGGCTGCCAAGTATTCCAAATCGGAGATTTACGAGTAGCTTGTGCGTGGACACCGTTTTCCGATGCAAGAGAGATAACCATCGTCAGACCTGTGGCGAAATTATCGATCGGCGAGTACGATATAGATCCAAAACTTATCGCACGATTGTCCGATCACCACCGGGGGGTATTCATCTGTGGCCGACCGGGCTCGGGGAAAACCACCCTCGCCCAAGCGATCGCTGAGTATTTGGACGAGGAGGTTGGAGCTATGGTAAAAACCATGGAAGCACCCAGAGACCTCCAATTAGCTAAGCGGATCACCCAATACGCGCCCCTGGAAGGTGACCTTGAGAAAACCGCTGAAATTATATTTTTGGTCCGGCCGGATTTCGTAATTTTCGACGAGGTTCGCAGAGCCAGAGATTTCGAAATCTTTGCCGACGTAAGACTCGCCGGAGTTGGACTGCTCGGCGTAACCCATGCAAACTCAGCATTAGAAGCGATTCAACGTTTGATAGGCAAAGTCGAATTAGGGCTTGTAAGCCAAGTCTTAGATACAATTCTTCATGTTGAAAACGGTGCCATCGCTCAGGTATTGGAATTGAGGATGACGGTAAAACCCCCTAGTGGGATGCAAGAGGAATTAGCCCGCCCGGTAATCGAGGTAGTGGAATTCCCTAGCGGCCGAGTAACTCACGAAATGTTCGCTTTCGGTTCCGAAATCGCAGTAGTTCCAGTCCAAGGAGACGGCCTAGGCGGCGATTCGCCGATGGCAACTTTGGCAAAAGAGCAATTGGCACATCGGATTCGTCAATGGGTCGGAGTAGCATGTGCGGTCAGATTTACTTCCCAAAGTTCAGCAGAAGTCTTTGTACCAAAGGGGATGGTTTCAACCCTTATCGGCAAGGGTGGCGATAATATCAGATCTTTACAGGAGGAACTGGGCGGCATTCGCCTCAAGGTTTCACCCTATTCTGAAATGCCAGAAGGCTTAGAGGTCGTTGGAGATAATAATTCGGATATGCAAGACCATAGAGCGAGAGAATCAAATGCTTGGGACTATTCAAAACGCGGTAGAAAAGGTGGAAAATCCCACCGCCGCTAAAATTGATTCTTCCGACAATATCAAGAATGAAATGGGTTGTTGGAGTGAATATGGCGGCCATATTATTGTGGAGTATCGGCGCCAGCGCACTCACAGCAGTCGCGGATTGGGCTGGTTGGCATTTCGTTTGGAAACATGAGTTCGAGAGCGGAGAAGCGGTTGAGAGAAAACGGAATGCTACGAGTATTTTCATCTCATACTTTTTACCGTTTATGCCGGTGCTAATAATATTACTCGGCCCTGAAAAATTAAATTATTACGATGAAGGATTTGCGATTGCTGGAGCAAAGGTAATGTTTGCTTTACTCGGGGTTATGACCGGGGGCGTTGCGATGTCAGCTTGGTCATTTAAGCGCAAGGAAGACGAATCAAAAAATGCGAGAGAATTGATTGATAAAGCCGATACATTGCCCGAAGAAGCGCTAACTCACCTCGGTTGGACAACCGCGATGTTGGGAATTTCATCATTGGTTTGGTTTTCATTACTTGCAATTTGATAAGATGGCTTGATTAAAGTCCGACCGGCCGGCTTGACTGATGGCACAGGTACCCGATGGCTCTGGCAAAGGCCCAGTTTCCATTACCAAACCGACAACCTCGGTCACAAGCGGCGCGAGTGTTCCACAAAAACTGGTTTCCGCTTCGGCCGCATTTGCTAATGTTTTGCGAGGAACATTTGGCCCAAACGGTTTGGACAAAATGCTGTACAAAAGCAATGGCGAGACCGCGGTAACCAATGATGGGGCCAAGATAATCGCTGAGTTATTGGTGAAACATCCAGCGGCAAAAGCATTCGTTAGTTTAGCAGAAAGCCAGGAAAACGCCTGCGGCGATGGTGTAACAGGATGTATCTTATTTGCAGGCGAGTTGATGAGCGAAGCCGGCCGCCTATTGGAACGAGGACTACACCCACTTATTTTGGTCAAAGGCTACCAGATGGCATTGATTCAAACCCTATCCATTCTGGATGATAGATCTAAAACCCTCGACAATAAATTGGCCGAAGTAGCCCAAACCTCGCTGGTCGGCCGTTCGACAGAAGGTTCATCTCAACATTTGGCAAAATTGGTTGCAAAGGCGGTTTCACTCATTGAAGATAACGACTTTGAAAAGGTTAGGATGGTAAAAGACCGCCAAGGGACAGTAGCCGATTCCAGAATTATTCAAGGCATGGTTATCGACAAAAGAATTCCCCTCGACAGAATTCCAAAGAGCCTTCAATCGTGCGAGGTTGCGGTTTTATCTTGCCCATTGGAATTGGAAACAACGGCAAGAGAATCAGAAATAAAAATATCCACCCCCGAACAACTTGAAGCGTTCATAGACTCCGAGGAAGAAAACATCTCAGCGATTGCCAACGCGGTCATCGATAGTGGTGCAAAGGTTGTGTTCAGCGCCGAAGGAATCGATCAAAGAATCCTCCATCTCTTAGCCGATGCTCAAATCTTTGCCATGGGCGGAATTGGAATAGAAATTGCCCAAGATATTTCATTGACCTGCGGTGCTCAATTATGCGACCACCTAAGTGATCTCGGTAGTAGTTTAGGACTAATCTCAAATCTATCCCACCAAAGATTAGAAGGCGAAGATGGCATCAGGGAGAGAATCATAATCGAAGTAGAGCAAAACCCAGGCTTGGTTACAATTCTTGTAGGAGGGAGCGACGGGGTTGCTGCTGAAGAGACAATAAGAGGACTATTCGATGCTCTACGCTCTGTTTGCCTTGCTAAAGAGGACGATCAAATCATCTTAGGCGGCGGTAGCCTCCACATGGTAGCGAGTCTTTCGGTCAGAGAATCGGCAGAGACTTGTTCGGGCCGAGAGCGGCTTGCGATGGAAGCATTTTCGAGAGCACTCGAAGCCATACCGGCAAGTCTGGCTGCAAATACCGGAGCAGATAAAATCGACACCTTGCTAGAACTTCGTTCGATGCATCAGTCAGGAAATTCTGATGCAGGGGTAGACCATAACGGAAAGCCGGCCAAGATCGAGCAAGCATGGTTACCTTCGTATACCTTAGAACATGCAATATCGTCCGCCTGCGAGACCGCGTGCGGCTTATTGCGAGTCGACCAGGTCATATCTGCCCGCGGCGATTGATGCGGCACGTTCATGAGATAGACGCAAGTGGATTCTTTAACGGGAACTTGGAATGGATTCGAATCCCCGACCCCGTGTTTTGCTCAGCGTCTATGATAAGACCGGCATCGTTGAATTTGCAAAAGGCTTAGACCAACTTGGTTTTGAGATCGCTTCGACAGGAGGCACTGGCCGGAAATTACGTCAAGCCGGTATTGATTTCATCAGTGTATCAGATATTACCGGCCACCCGGAAATCTTCGACGGTCGAGTAAAATCTCTCCATCCGGCAATTCATGGACCGCTATTATGCCGACTCGAAAGCGAGGATGACGCTCAGGGATTGGCTGACCTCGGATATCTACCGATAGAAGTGGTCGCAGTGAATCTCTACCCATTTAGTGACGCCGCGGCTAAGGAACCAAAACTGGGCGACTCAGACCTACTCGAGATGATCGATATCGGTGGACCAACCCTTATTCGAGCCAGTGCAAAAAATCACCGAAACGTGATTATAGCCTGCGACCCAAGCGACTATCCCTCAATCTTAGAGGACTTATCGGGCGATTCGGTGCCGATTCAAAGACGCCGAGAACTGGCCTTAAAAGCCTACGAACATACCGCTGCTTACGATAGCGCCATCGCAAACGAACTAGCTGCCCGATGGGTAGGCCGACCAGAATCTAGCGATGATAGCGCCGAGCAAACATTGCGAATGCCTGCAACTATGACCGCGGCAGCCCACAGAATGCACACGCTTCGCTATGGAGAAAACGCACACCAAGCCGCTGCTCTATATGTTGATCCCGGCGCACCTGAAGGCTCAACTTTGGTAACCGCCTTGGTTGAAGGCGGCAAAGCGATGTCTTACAATAATTATTCAGATGCCGATGCAACCTTGCGTTTGTGCCGGTCTTTATCAACCGATGAATGGCCACAAGCACCCCATGCTTGTGTTATTGTCAAACACAATAATCCCTGTGGCGCCGCACTTGGCTCTACTCAAATAGAGGCTTATGAGATGGCTCTAGCCTCCGATCCTGAGAGCGCATTTGGCTCATTGGTTTGTGTCAATGAATCCGTGACGATGGAATTAGCCGAGGCCTTAGCCCCACTTTTCTTAGAGGTATTGATGGCCCCTGCTTATGATAAAGGGACAAAAGAGATACTGATGGCCAAAAAGAATCGTCGAATCCTGACCATTAAATCTCCAGGAAACCGTCTCGAATCATCGATGAGAAAGACTGTCCGCAAACCGATTGAGGGCGGCTGGTTATTACAAACCGAAGAAGCCCCAGTAATCGATTGGAATAAGGCCAAAGTCATGACTAAACTTGCACCGTCAGCAGACCAAATAGCTTCGATGAAATTTGCGGTCAAAGTGTGTGAACAGGTAAAATCCAACGCTATCGTCATGGTTCAAGGATTGGCAACAGTTGGGATTGGACCGGGTCAAACCAGCCGGGTAGAAGCTGTAAAAATCGCAGCACGCAGAGCAGGGGAGCGCGGCGAAGGTTGCGTATTAGCCAGCGATGCATTTTTTCCATTCAAAGACGGGATTGAACAAGCAGCCGCGGCCGGTGCTGCTTTAATTGTTCAACCGGGGGGATCGATAAGAGACCAAGAGGTCATCGACGAAGCCAATGCAAGAGGTATTTCGATGCTATTTACCGGCCATAGATTGTTTAGACACTGAGGATTATTTATGATATGGAAACACCCAAAAGCGATTGGAAAAAATTGGTTCACACATTTGTTGGGTGCTTGGAAGATGGCGGTCATATTCCAAATTGGGGCCATTCGCTGCATCGTCCACGGCTTAATTCCCGATTTTGATATTAATGCGGCAACAAATACTGCAGCCGCAGCGACTGAAATAATCCCGGAAGAAGATTAATCATTGGAGCGTTGGAACCTTCCAGCCAACAAACCAAATACCAATCAAGGCGACGATTGCGATCGTAGTTTGACCGAAACCGGGATCATTGGTTTTCATGAATAAAAAGTAAATTGAAACTGAAGACATAATTGAAATCATGCCGATAATCAACACCTTTGAGTGATAAGGTAAGGCTTTTCCATTTTGGTAATACTTCAATAAAACCTTACCAAATAATGGATTTGTTAACAACCACTTAAACATGCGTTTTGAAGAACGAGCATAACAAAATGCCGCTAAAACAAGCCATGAAACCGTTGGCCAACCCGGAACAAAAGTTCCGATATATGCAAAGACTACGAAAACGGAACCGGAAATTACCCAAAACACTCTAGCGATTGGGTTTTTGGTCGGCTTATGCTCTTCAAGCACAATTTCGACCACCTTCTCGGACGAAAGCCCGGTTATGTTCTCGCCCTCCATTAGGCCGTGGGCCACGCTACCCATTATCAATCATGAACCTAATCTGATGCGCTATACATATTGAGCAATAGCCTGTGGGCAGCATATGGGCGAGGACTGGGTATTACCAAGAACCGCCACTCCTGAAGACCCATTGAAGATTGCAATTCTAATCTCGGGGTCCGGGTCTGGAATGGAGGCCTTGATCAGGGGGCAACAAATGAGCGGTTCTTATCATCAGACCGTCATCGTCATTAGTGATAGAGCAAATGCCGGTGGTTTGGAAAAAGCCTTAAAATTAGGTGTAAAATCTGTTACCGTACCCGTTGTAGAAGTTGAGAATAATAGGGCAGTTCATGAGAAAGAGATCAATGAAATATTACACGATTTAGATATTGAATTGGTTGTGTTATCTGGTTATATGAGGATATTAAGCGAAAGTTTCGTCAAACCTTGGGCCGGCCGTCTATTAAATATCCATCCTTCTTTATTACCCAAATTTCCTGGTACGCACGCACACCGTGATGCAATAAACGCTAAAGCAAAAACATCTGGCTGTACGGTACACTTTGTAGATAGTGGAGTGGATAGCGGTCCAATTTTAGCCCAAGCAGAAGTTCCGGTTTATTCACATGATGACGAAAATAGCCTAGGCGCACGAGTAAAAACCGAGGAACATAAATTGTATCCGGAAATAATTAACCGTCTAGCTCGAGGAGAGATTCAATCTCCTTCAAATCCGCAGGATAATTGAAATTTCTTGCCTTTTTCCCACCATCGCAAGTTGGAATGTTTTCAAACATCTCTTGAATTTTATTGGATTTTCGCAACACTCCTTTGTCGGTAATTTTAGCCATCAATGGTTGACGATTTCCAAGATGGTCAATAGGAACTCCATCGATTGAAGCGAATAATTCAGCATCTGCCAAATATGCGTCACATGGGGCTAATTGGATTTCACCAGCTAAGTAATCAATTATTATCGCTAAGGATTCGGCCAAGCAAGAGCCGGAATCTACCAAGCAATCCTGCTTGAATAACCCCCGCCTGTCCTCGGAGCCACACATCACAAAAACCTGCTCACAACCAGATTCTTTCAACTCTGCTTCCAAGCGGTCTACAACCTTTGAAATCAAGGCTTTATCTCGTCCCATCCTGGTCGAAGAACCGCCAGCGAGGATGATTCCGGTTAGCAATTATAATCACCTCAATGAAGACGATCCAATCCATCAAGAGAGATTTCAACCTCGTTCAAGAGGTCGTGAACCCTTTCGAGCAAAGCCCGCCGTTCTTTGGAAGACCGGGCGTGGGGTAACCATTCTAGGAGTTTGCGAATATCTGTTGCATCACGCTCGACAGTCCAATTGAGAACATCTTCGAGGACCGGGTCGTCAGCCGGTAAAAAGCGGTCCGCCATAGCAATACCCAAACCACCGGGGCAGAATAACCTCACCCTTGGAGGGCCCTGGTCCGAATGCGTTCGAATAGTTCACCGCCACTAGGGGCGCTGGCGACCAAAGCTTTCAATTCGGGGTTAATCGATAAAGACGCGATCAACATCACTGCTTGGTGATGAATCTTTGAATCCGTCCACTTTGACAAGTACTCTAAAGAAGGGATATTCCGACCACCGCGTTGAATTTCTTCAGCGATTTCCAAAATAACTTCCACAGTTTCGGAGTTGTGTAATAGATTCAATAGCCGACCCCAAGGGTCCCCTTCGAGATTTGCAATTAACAGGCCAACCAATTTTTTATCTTCCCGGCCGCTTCTTTTCCACAGTTTTGGAATCAATCCCTCAATCCGGCTCAAATTTTCACTCAAGAGCCAAGAGGCAATTTTTCGCATATGGGGATCATCGCTACCAATTTGGAATGAATGGCCACTCTCAACTAATATTTTGTCGGTAATATAGTGGTTGACCATATTTTCAAACCCGATCGAATATGCCTTTTTCAAAAAAGGCAAAGCCTTCCGACCTTTTGGTAAACCTAAACCGAAAAGAGAATCAAGGCTATCAGCCATCTATTCCCCCCTCAAGCGGATTTGGTGCGAACGCTATCGAATAGGCTACCGACCAGCGAAACCGAATCTCTCAAAGTATTGAGTAATTTATCGACCACATTATCATCATCGCCCTTTTGGCGAATAAGGTCTCTCAGATCGGCTTCTATTTTCGCGTGGTCATCATCATCGATACTGAAAATATCCCGTAGATGGGCGAGAACCCTAAATTCGTCTCTAGATAAAGATGCATTGACTATTGCAATTTCGAAAACACGGGTGTAAACCAACCGTTGTTCATTAGGGGAGACCAATGCGCCGTCTTCGGTTACACCCCCCTCGCGAATAGCCGCGTAAACCGCACCGGGCTCTTCAGCGCTCAATCCAAGAGCATTTGCTAATTTGATGATTAATCGCTTCTCTTCACGGGTTAAAACCCCGTCTTCTAGCATCACTTCAACCGTTGACCTGAATACGGCCAAGCCCCCCACAGAATCTCCGCTCACACCCAGACCAGAATGATATCACACTTGAACCTCTTTGCGAATATTGAAAAATAGCCTTAATAGATTCAAACAAGGGGTTGGGTTCAAGAAGGATGAGTTTTTGGCTTTAGTTGTCCAAATCCAATTCACGACTATCCCAGCCGTCCAAATTTGGGCGCTGATAGTCACCCTGGAAGAAGGCCGAAAGGCCATCTTAAAGGAGTGGTAAGGCCAAGGATAGAAGAGATTAAAATGGCAAAAAATAGCAGCGGAGGCAACTCCCATAAAGGTAATTCAAAACCGCATAAGGCAATGAAGTACATGATTAGAGCAGACCTAAAGGTCAACGGAAACGTCCAGCGCAAGGACATCATAGGTGCGATTATGGGGCAGACCGAGGGTCTGCTTGGTGATGATTTGGAGTTAAGAAAACTTCAGCGTACCGCACGCATCGGCCACGTCGATGTGGAGATGGAAAGCAAGGGTGGAAAGATTACAGGAATGATTCTCATTCCAAGTTCAATGGATAATGTAGAGACCGCAATCATAGCATCAAGTCTCGAAACCATCGACCGTGTCGGACCATGTGCGGCAAAAATCACAGTAGTAGAAATTCAAGATGTCCGCTCGACCAAGGTCAATGCGGTCATCGATAGAGCAAAGGATTTGCTTTTGACTATGGTCAATAGCGGCGATGCAGCTACCAAGACCGTGATCGAAGAAGTTCGTAGCGTACTGACTGTTGGCACCGCCAAGAATTTCCACGGGTTGACCTGTGGACCAAATGTCGAAAGCAGCGATTCATTGATTCTTGTAGAAGGTCGAAACGATGTTCGAAACCTACTCAACTTTGGGGTCAAGAACGCCATCAGTTGTGATGGTGCAGGAAATATCAAACAGGAATTAATCGATTTGGTAAAAACCAAGGGAACGGTTATCCTTGCCATCGATGGCGATCGAGGCGGCGAGATGTTATTCCGCCAACTCAACGAGATGATGGATATCGACTATGTCGCCCAAGCACCGGTTGGCCAAGAATGGGAGCTATTAGCACAAAAGACTGCAACCAAATGCCTATCACAAAAAATCGAAGCTTCGAAATTTGCAGCCAATTTACCAGCAGATGCTGAAAAGACCGACAAGGATGCTTGGTTAGATGACGTGGAGAACTTTGAGCCCGTTGAAGCACCGGCAGAGATTCACGAATACTTTGACCATATCGAAGCGCTGAAGACAAACAACGCGATCTTTGTGATGGCTGATGGGTCCCTTTCAGATCCAGTTGGTGCTTCAAAGATTGCAAGCGCAGCCGAAGAGGCAGATGGCGTAGTTGCGATGGTTTACAACGGCGCAGTAAGCGACAGAATTCTTGAGATTGCTTCTGAAGCAGCAATAGAAACCGTCATTGGTACTAAGGAAGGCAAAGGATTTGCCAAGGTAGATGGCGTAACTGCTTGGTTGACCGAAAAGCACGCTTGATATTGTTAATCAATGTCAACGTTCATCAGTAAAGAAACCTCTGAGCCAAATATGGGCGAGGAAAACCAACCAGGCCAGAACACCCCTGCGCCGGCGGTAATATTGGCTAGAAATACTGGAGCGCAAATAGGACTTGCTCTTGTAGTGACGGGATTGATTCTGGCTACTATAGGGATACTAAGCGATGCATGGTTAGTACAACCCTCTTCTGATATTGAGGTTGGCCTATTCGATACTAGTGTTGGTGATGAAACCATTAATCATGGCGAAACCTATATCGAATGTTCAACCAATTTTAAAGAACTCGATTTTAACAAATCTGTAATCGAAGAGACCTGCGGCCCCCTCAAATCACTCCATGATGCTGGTTTTGTAGGCAGTATTTTGATTTGGTCCGGGGTTGCAACCTTATTGGTAGCGATGGTTTTCCAAATAAAATCATTTACTGGATATCGGAATAAACTCACTTCGATCACCTCCCTTTTAGGTGGAGGCTTGGTTGGAATTGGAGTTATTACGTGGTATTTGATGCTACCAGAATCTACCGATAACCCCGACCTTGGTTATGCTCTGTGGTTCTGTATAATATCGGCTTCATTTGCGGTTATCGCCGGATTTACAAATACTATACAATCATTATTGGATGGCCCGCCAAGGATGCGGGCAAACGGGGTTCGTTATGACGAAGAGATGGCAGAATTTGTTCTCAAGGAATCATCTTGTGGCGATAAGACCTTATCGATTCTTTGCGATGACCAATTGATTAGAGTGGTAAGAATTGAGAGAAAGGGGGCACTTCCAGAAGTTAGCGACCTATTGGCAACCAGGAGAGATGCATATACTGGATTCAGCCATCAGAGAATAGATTGGCTCGATGAAATGCGGGGAATCTGGTGGGTATTAGCCGGTGTAGGGCTGATGTCAACATTTGCCATCAATCCGTTATTTAGCATTCTTTTCATAATTGGGTTTTCACTAGCACTAGCACAACTCATGGACCCAGAGCGATTCGTAATCTCCACAAATTCAGGTAATCATTCGTTCATGATCAACCGATGGCGCTCGAATCGAGAATTGACCAACCTTTCGATGGATTTAGTCGATGAAGCGATGATAGCGGTCTTGCGTGGCGGGGATTTGGATACGGATAAAATCGATAACCGTGCCCAATTAATCGCCGAAAGATTCCGCTTTGAAACCGAACAAAAACAAAAGGAATTAACCCAAGAATCCAAACCAAAGCCGGTTGTAGAACCAGTTCCAGCGCCAGTACCAATATCTGTTCCCGTGCCGGTGCCAGAGTCTCCTAACCAACAACCAAGCGCACCAGTTCAAGCGCCAAGTTCCCAAGCACCGGAACAACCACCATCTACGCCAGTTGTGTTACCGCCTCCCCCACCTTTACCGGCCAGTTCACCCCCTAAGGTGGCAACTATACCTGCCCCGCCAACCATGGCTCCGCCAATGATAACACCGCCTCCTGCGGCTTTACCACCACCGCCGCCAACTATGGCTCCGCCAACCACGGCTCCGCCAACCACGGCTCCGCCAATGATAACACCGCCTCCTGCGGCTTTACCACCACCGCCGCCAACCACGGCTCCGCCAATGATAACACCGCCTCCTGCAGCTTTACCACCACCGCCGCCAACTATGGCTCACCCAATGATGACTCCAACTCCGGCGGTTTTACCACCGCCTCCGCCAATGGTGGTTCAAGCAAGTCCGAGAGAGGAGAACCTCTCAACCGACGAAAAGGACGGATTACTAGGCGATTTAATAGATTAATTCACTCCGCCAGCCCGGCTAAGTGAAATACGGTTTCCAAGGTTTTTAACCGCGACTTTTAATCCATTTAAATCATCGAATCCAGATAGAACTAACTCATCAGCCTCGAGAGGAATTGTGGTTCCCGGGCCGGGGATTCTTTCTAGGGCTAAACCTAATTTCATTGAGTCTTCGAGTAGGTTTCCAGAACCGGAATTGTGGCGCGCCTCCAATCTAATACGAGTCCAGGTCGTAAGCACCTCAGCCATAGTGGCCAAATCCGAGATTAGTGCGGCTCTCATCTCATCATCATCATCCCCCTTTGGCATCAGCCTAAGCGCTAACCTAAGCAGGCGGTCTACTCGCATATCTCTCGGTGTTAATCCAACATTAGAAGCTAGGCTTCGGCGGATATTTTCCCTATCTTTAATTCCTAATATTTCAAGTAAATCATGTAAAGAATGTGAAGTTGGTAGATCTATCGGTTCGACGATGGCTTCCCTTTCGACTTTTTTATCCTCGACGATGACTTCGTTTTCGATTTTTTTCTCCTCGACAATGACTTCGCTTTCGACTTTTATTTCCTCGGCGATGACTTCCCTTTCGACTTTTTTATCCTCGACGATGACTTCGTTTTCGATTTTTTTCTCCTCGACAATGACTTCGCTTTCGATTTTTATCTCTTCGACGATGACTTCGCTTTCGACTTTTATTTCCTCGGCAACGGTTTCCATATCTTCTAAGATTGCTTCCATCGCATCATCTTCGGTCGTTTGAGCAACCGGCATCAAGATAGAGAGTTTTTGTTTTCTCGGCCGCCAAGCGATGAAGTTGAAATGTTCGTCGACAATTTCTTTTTTGGCGAGTTCGGTAATTAATTGCGGAATACTAGCCGCCAGTGAGGCCAAGCGGTCCGGCCGGCCCAATTCTAGATTTATCGCAACAGATAACTCAGGGTCACGGGTCCAGTCGATAGATTCTAAACGTGCTCTCAAATTTTTGTGGGTTTCGATTGCTTGGCGAATGTTCGACATGCGTAATGCCAAATCCATCGGGCGTTGTTCAAGTTCAGCAAGAATTGCATCTACCGTGAAGCCGTATCCTTTCCACTCTTCGATTTCCGTTTTGATATTCGACTCCAATCTATCGATTGGAATTGCCCGGCGAGGTTTAGAATTAGCCAATAAATATTCAAATTGAGCTAAATTTAATGAAGCGGTATTTTCATCTTCAACCAACCCTTTTTGTAATTGAGAGATCCATTCTATCTCAAGCATACTTCGATGCCGAGCCCCTCTACGGGCTTGAGTTTCAATCCAATCACCCATCTCTTCGAGTAAATCATCGTCCTTTTCATATTCTTTTAAAATGGCAATTCTGCGTTCGACCTCGACCCCATTTTCGACTGAAGAATCAAGAATTGATAATTTATTTAACAATTCATAAGCGAGTTCATATCTTGGTAATTCAACATTTAACCAGGCCAAAGCGCTCCGAGGTTCTTCGCTAAACCTTTGACGCCATTGATCGACTGCAAAGCCACGGCTTTGCCATTTGTCGAGTATTTCCATCCCATCCAAATCCAACCGGCGCCATTCTTGCTCAAGTGAGTCGACCAAATCTATCAACTCCTCTGTTCGGTCCAAATGGCCGGACAACCCATCATCTTCAACAGAATTAGGCCAGAGTGTTTTGAAATCATTCAACCGCGTCAATGCTTGTAGATGAATTTCGATTATATTCTCCAATTCTTCCAATCCGGCTTCCCAATCGAGCAACTCGCCCGGTTTAACCAAATCAACATGTGGAAAAACAATCCCTTTGATTCGCCATTGCGAAATATTTTGGTTCAAGGTTGAAAGTCTATCATGAAAATTACTTGCAACCGCTTCGATTTGTTGAGTGGATTCAATCGAATCCTTTCCGGCCATTTTTTCGGCTAATTCCAAATCATACGGGCGTATTTCCGCTTCAATTTTGAGGCGATTTGAACGTCTGGTATCTGCTGTACTTTGTAGATTTGAAAGAAAATCTAGGCCGGAGGAGATATCCATTTCAAGAGCAGGAGAGCCATCGATATCGTCGGCCTGTAATAATTTGACCATATCATGGATGACCGATACTCTTCTCGATTCTTCCAGCTCAATCTCTGCGATTAAATTCGAGATCGCATCTCCTGCATCAGGGTCCCCAAATAAAATCAATAGTGGCTCAGTTGCGGGGATACTCGATGGGTCGAGACGATTGAGCCTTTTCTGTAATGACCGTAGTTCACCAGCATTTCCTTTTTCTTGCCAGCCATCATTATAGCGATGAATGAATGGTTCCCAAGGATGATGTAGATTAGCGTTCATCTCCCATTCTTCACCGACACTATCGGTAAGGGAAACCTCGTCTAAGCGCCTTAACCAATCGGCTCTTTTATCATTCGACATCGGCGAATCTATCACTCGCCTTCGCAGGGTACGATTACGTCCAACCATGGCTTCGTATTGTAATAATAATTCACTTGCGAGGGCCGGTTCTTTACTTAAATCGGCTCTAATTGCTTCTACATCGAAACCTTCGTCCGCCCACGCTTCAACGCGTTGAGCCCACCAGATTTCCTCAGCCATCAAAGCCACCCGGCCCGACACTACTTGGTCAACCATTTGAACGTCACCTAAAATTACCACTAATTATGGGCTGATTCGGCAGGTTGTATTGTGGTGCCGAATCGCATTATAGCACCCGTAGGGTGCCCAAGAGCATATAGCCTCAGGCAAACGGCTGGGAAGTGATGGACCCGATATCCGTATCGATTGGCCTTGGATTATTCGCTGCTGGTGGAGGTATGGGCTGGTGGCTCAGCCGCACCAATGCCGCAATGGAAGAAATTAGTGACGGCATGGTCCTTTTACAAGAGGCCCAAGCATCGACTTCAGCATTGATGGGAAAAAGGATTGATACGATCGATGGAAGCATTCACAGTTTGGTCGAAGGTTTTGAAGGCGTTAGAGCCGCTCATCCGCAACTCGACGGCACGATTTTAGCCTTTGAAGCGCTAAATGGGAATTCTGATTGCTTAGCAGCATTGGAAACACTAATCGCTAGTATCGAAATTACTGCAGATCACAAAACGGCACCACTATTGGACGCCGGCCCAGCAAAATTGGTACTTTCTTTGATGGAAAGTATAGATGATATGAGCACCTTAAACCCAATCGATTCGAGAAAGGTCGCTTTGGTCGCTTTGGAAACCGGTAGAATAAACCGGGCCCAGGAATTGCTCGTTCAATCGTATAATTCTTTACCAGGTGATGATTTAACCCTCTCAATTTTAGAACATTGTTCGATTTTATCCGGGGATATTAACCAGAGAAGGCATTGGCTCGAAGCGAGATTATTGTTAAATCCAGATGACGCAGATCTTTTACGAGCCCACGCCCATCTATTAGCAAACTTAGGGGACCACGCTGCAGAAAAGGATGTCAAGAGATTGGAAGCACTCGGCTTGGATACCGCGGCAGACCGCTCACTTCTTTCTGGCTTACGAGACCGAGCAGGTTCTCGATCTGAAGCACTTGAAGCGATTGAAAGCGCATTGGCAAAGGACCCATCGCGCAGCGATGATTGGGCCAAGAGAGGAGAGATTTTATTCGCACTCAACGAGATGCCAAAAGCGCTTGAGAGCGTCGATAATTGCTTGGAATTGGATCGACAAAACGGTATTGCATGGGCGGTTAGAGCAAAGATTCTCTCCCAAGACAACGGTCGCTCTTCTGAAGCCCTCAAAGCATCGATTCACGCGGTGGCTCTCGAAGCGGGTGGCTGTGAATTAATTATGTTAAAATCCGATTTATTCGAAGCGGCAGGCGAGACTGAAAAATCTGACCTCGCTTTAGAAAAAAGTCTTGATAACCATCCAAACGATGGCGAATTACGAGCAGCAATCATCGGTCGTAGATTGATGGAAGGACGTCATACCGAGGCATGGGATCTTCTCAATGCGACTCCAGAGGAGGTGTTACATGCGGATATTTTCGTTGTCGAGGGTCGAATGAACCTCGCCAAAGCAGACCGTCTTAGGGATGGTTCTGGAATAACCGACCAAAGCCTTTTGGCCGATGCAGCAACATCTTTTGAAGAAGCATTGGCAATCAATAGGGAATCGGGTATCGCTTGGTTAGGACTGGCGCGAGTTCAACGCTTATTGGGTCAAACCGAGAAAGCCGGGGAAACCTTGACTCGCGCAGTTCGACTGATGGATGATGAAGATCCGAGCGCGGCGGCAGAATCCGCACTCTTAGCGCTCGACAAGGGCGATCTCGAGCAAGCTACACGACATATCGACGCGGCTTCAATAAGAGGAGATGGGGCAATTATGTCTTATGTCAGAGGAAATATCGCAGCCCGAAAAGGCCATCTCAAGAATGCATTAATCCACTTTAACGAGGCGCTTGAATCAGACCATCTCCATGTTAGAGCAAGGCTCAACCGCTGTAGTTTGCACATGGGATTGGACAATGCGCAGGCAGCCTTAGA
>Ga0114997_10002135_pt1 | contig 16119 bp, 15 predicted proteins | sample ArcticOcean_MG_C_2_FD_87045 | JGI IMG/M metagenome (GOLD analysis project Ga0114997, IMG submission 87045) | Marine microbial communities from western Arctic Ocean - ArcticOcean_MG_CB4_136 | ecosystem: Environmental > Aquatic > Marine > Oceanic | place: Arctic Ocean: Canada Basin | collected...
AAGATCAAATGGTAAACGAACTTTACTTATATCTTAAAAAAAAAATTAAAAAAAATACACTTATATTAATCATTGAAGCACAAGTAGAAATAAAAAATTTAAAAAATAAAATTAACCTCTTAAAAAAAAATGAAAATAAATTAAAAAATGATTATAGGGTGTTAAAAAATAATTATGAATTAAGTTTAAAAAATAATGAAATATTAAAAATTAATAATGATTTGTTACAAGGTGATCTAAATCAATTTACTAAAAATGAAGAACAATTAATTATTAAAAATAATGAATTGGAAAATCATATAAAAAAAATCAAATTAAACCAAGATGCCGTTTTAGAAAAAAATAGGTATTTTGAAATTCATAATAGTGAAATTAAAAATACTATATCGAGATATATTGTTCATAATAAAAAACTACAAGAGCAAATAAATTTACTGAAGAATTCAAAAAATGTAAAATCAGAAGATGAAGCGAAAAAAGTAAAATTTTATCAAGATGAAAACATTAGACTGTCTAGTGATTTATTATCTGCTCAAAAAAATAATAAAACGATCAAAGAAAATTTAAATAATATTCAAACGGAAAAAGAAATTATATCAAGTAAAATTGAAGAATTAAATAAATCAATAGGACTGAATTCAAACATTGTCTCATCTTCATTTGATAAAAAATATCAGGATAATGACAAAAAAGGCATTAATAAATTAAGTGATACAGAACAAAAAAGTTTGGATGAAGTAATTAATAGAATTTTTTCAAATAAATAAAATTATTTACAAAAATTATTCATTAGCAGTTAAACTATTCTTTGGGTCCAAAAATTAAATTCAGAAATAGATATTTCCTCTGGTTCAATTATCCAAGATCTACTATCTTCTGTACTATGAGTAAATTTCAAAAATCCTTTTTGTTTAGCATTTTCTAAGATTAATCTTAGCGAAGGTTTTGATAGTCTAGTAGCTGTCGATATCCCTCTTGCAATATCTTCAATATTTATTTTTTTTTCATTAGCGTACGAGTCCATCACATATAACCAAATTAACATTGTTGTTAAGTCTTTTCTGAAAAATTTTATTGAACTATTTCCTTGATTAACTGTTATTAGATCAGCTAGAAGGTTTTTGCATACTTTTTTGGAATGTTCATCCAGATCCATAAATAGATAATGTATTATATTACACCTAATTAATATGTTAATAATTTTACATGAATAATGACACCAATAATATTATGAATATTTTAAAATAAGGTTCATTTTATTGATAAATTTACAGCCATAATGCTCATATTTAGAAATTTTTTAACAAAGTTTTTTATATTTGAAACACTATTAACCATAATATAAAATATAAATATCTGACTAGGAAAATTATTCAAAAAAACTTGCTTAATCATTTAAAATTATAGATAAATTTTACGTATGAAAAATATAAAAACTAAAATTTTCTGTGATATTGCTGAGTTAAAACTTATTAAAAAGTTTAATAAAAGAAATATTGTTAAAGGGTTTACAACTAACCCCACTTTAATGAAAAAAGCTGGTGCCAAAGACTATAAGGCTTACTCTAAAAAAATTCTTAAAATTTGTAAAGACAAACCAGTTTCACTAGAAGTATTTGCAGATGATTATCATAATATGAGAGACCAAGCTTTAAAGATTAATACTTGGGGGAAAAATGTTTATGTAAAAATACCTGTAACTAACTCAAAAGGATTATTTATGGGAAAAATAATTAATGAATTAAATGGTATGAATATTAAACTAAATATAACAGCAGTTTATAACTTCAAACAAACTCAAAAAATTCTAAAACTAATTAATAAAAAATCTAAAGTAATTATTTCAATATTTGCTGGTAGGGCAGGTGACACTGGGAAAGATCCAGTACCTGAATTTAAAAAAAGTATTTCTTTAGCAAAAAAATTTAAAAATGTTGAAATTCTTTGGGCAAGTGTAAGAGAACCCTACAATTATATTCAGGCAAAACAGTTAGGATGTCATATTATAACTATTCCACCAGAGACGATTGAAAAAATAGAAAAATTTGGAAAATCATTTGATCAATTAACAAAAGAGACTGTGAAGGCATTTTATAAAGACGCACAATCTGCTGGTTTTAAGATTTAATTTTTTTAATTTGTTTTCACATTTTATAATTATTATAATAAAAAATAATTATTAAATAATTGTATTGTAATAATACTAACTAATCCGACTGTTATCATTGCAATAAAACCTACGATAAAAGGTTTATAACCCATTGACTTTAAATCTTTCAAGTTAGTTGATAAACCAACAGCAGCCATAGCCATACTTAAAAATATTTTAGCACCATCCTTAATATTTGATATTGAGCTTTGCCAAATTTGCTGCGTATCTTCATTTAAAAAAAATTGATCTCCAATATTTCTAAAGATAATCATTCCAACAAATCCTAAAACAAAATATGGAAATATATCTACTATTGAGTAATTTTTAGTTTTAGTTGTATTTCTATTATATAAAAAAGCAAAGAGAGGAATCATAATAATTAAAAAGGTATTTCGAATTAGCTTAGTAACAGTTGCAACGTTTAATGTTTCTGGGCTATTAAACTGTTGGTCATAAATTAATCCAGCCGCTGCTACTTGTGACGTTTCATGAATAGCTGTTCCTAAAAATAAACCTACAAATAAAGGGTCACCATTAAAATATATGTGCGCAAAATAAGGATAGATCAGCATTGAAATAATTCCGAATACAGTAATATTTGCAATTGCATAAGCAACCTCACCTTTGTTTGCTTTGATAATGGGAGCTGTTGCCATGATCGCAGTTGTGCCACAAACGGTACTACCAATCGATATTAGGTAAGCCATTCTTGTTGAAATTTTTAATTTTTTTATAAGTAGCTTAACTACGATTAAAACACTTATTATGCAGACAATGATCAGTGGAATGGCAACTGTTCCAAATTTTAAAAATTCAAATGGCTTTAATTGAATGCCAAGACAAATAATTCCAAATTTTAAAATATATTTTTGAGTAAAATCTATTCCACGTAAAAAACCTTCTCTCATTTTAAATATGTTTCCGAGTATAATCCCCATCAGTATGGCAATCATTGCAGTAGATATTGGACTTTTAGTATAGCCTAATAGCTCAATACCAATAATATTATTTAAACCTTGCGATAAAGTATAGAGAACAAAAGCTAAAATAATACCTGGTACTACGACTAAGTATTTTTTGAATAGCATTAATTTATAAAGATGAATTTTTAAGCACTTCTGTAAAGTTTAGTCATAACAAACTCTTTATGACCTAAAGCTTCAGCGCATGTTAATCTACCGTTAGCAACTCTAATCATTGACTTGATTAATTCATCACCAGCTTCTGACATAGTCATCTCACGAGATAAAATTTTTGATACATCGCAATCAATGTGTTCACCCATACCTTTTACAGTAAGTGGGTTAGCGGTTAATTTTACAACTGGTTCAATAGGGTTACCTACAATATTACCTTGTCCTGTTGGAAATAAGTGAATGTTAAATCCTGCTGCTGCTTGAAGAGTAATACACTCGGCTGCTGCAGATGAGGTATCCATAAAGTATAGACCTTTTCCTTTGGTAGGCTCTTCTGCTGGTTCCAATACGTCAATAAACTTACAAGACCCAATTTTTTGAAAGTTTCCAAATGCTTTTTCTTCAATAGTAGTTAATCCACCAGCAATATTTCCAGCTGTTGGCTGACTATCAGAGAGGTCATCTGTTGCTTCTTTTAGAATAAAATCGTTATAGTCACTCCAAGTCTTCATAAATTTTTCAGAAGCCTCAGGTGTTGCACCACGTGTTGCACAAACTTTTTCAGCCCCTGTTAATTCAGATGTTTCACCAAAACATAAGTGAACACCTAATGGTTCTAACTTGTCCATTAAGTTTCCAACCGTAGGGTTAGCTGCAAGACCTGATGTGGTATCAGATTCTCCACATTTAACTGAAATCCATAAATCACTTAAAGGACACTCTTCTCTTTGTTTTTCAGAAGCCCACATAGCAAATTCTTGAGCTTTCTTAGAAGCCTTCATAATAGTTCCAATGTCACCAGTTCTTTCAATATGAAAACCTTCAACTGGTTTTCCAGTTTTAGCTATTTCATCAACAATTCTTTTTGTCCACTTAGGTTCAATTCCAATTACTATTACAGCAGCAACGTTAGGATTTTTTCCAGTCCCAATCATAGTTCTAAAGTGTAAATCTAAATCAGCACCAAATTGAAGTCTTCCATATGAATGAGGAAGAGCCATTGTACCTTTAATATTATTTGCTACAGCTTCAGCGCAAGCATTTGAGATATCATCTACAGGTAAGATGATTACATGATTCCTTGTACCAACTCTGTCATTTTCTCTTTTGTACCCTAAAAAACTCTTTGGAATTTCCATATTTGTTACCACTTCTTAGTTTTTACATTATGAACATGAACGTGTTCACCTTTTTTGATTGATTTAACTACTTTTCCTATGTCATGACCATATTTTAAAATGGTATCACCTTCATTAAGGTCAATCATTGCAATTTTATGTCCTAATTGAATTTCATCTGCTGATTGAATTTGTACTGTTTTGTCATTTTCCATAATCCAACATGCACAATCTTGTTTTGGAGTAATTTTATCAATAACGACCACTCCTACGTTATCTTTTTCGTCATGTATAATAATGTCTGTAGCCATAATTGTGTCGATTTGTTTGTTTGAAATTTTACAAATCTTATATATTAATCTTTCAGATTAACAAATTAATTTATAGAATCTTAAATAACTTAGATAGAAAGGCCAATTATTATGACTAAAATGACAACAGAGGAAGCTTTTGTAAAAGTTTTACAAATGCATGGAATCGAACACGCATTTGGAATTATTGGTTCAGCCTTTATGCCTATCTCAGACATCTTTCCTGATGCTGGAATAACTTTTTGGGATGTTGCTCATGAGACTAATGGTGGATTAATTGCTGATGGTTACACTAGGTCTACTGGTAAAATGTCTATGGTTATTGCACAGAATGGCCCAGGAATTACAGGTCTTGTCACACCAATTAAAACTGCGTATTGGAATCATACGCCTTTACTTTTAGTTTCACCACAGGCTGCAAATAAGACTATGGGTCAGGGTGGTTTTCAAGAAGTAGAACAAATGAACTTATTTAAGGACATGGTTTGTTATCAAGAAGAAGTTAGAGACCCTTCAAGAATGGCAGAAGTATTAAATAGAGTAATTGAAAAAGCAATTAGGGGGTCGGCTCCCGCACAAATAAATGTCCCAAGAGATTATTGGACACAGGTTATTGATATTGATCTTCCTCCGATCGTAAGATTAGAAAAGCAAGCAGGTGGTGTTGAGGCAATTAAAAAAGCAGCAGACTTATTATCAAACGCCAAGTTTCCAGTAATATTATCTGGTGCTGGTGTTGTAATTGGTGGAGCTATTGAAGATTGTAAAAAATTAGCTGAAAAGTTAGATGCACCAGTATGCTCAGGGTACCAGCATAATGATAGTTTTCCAGGAAGTCATCCATTAGCAGCAGGACCATTAGGATATAATGGATCAAAAGCTGGTATGGAATTAATTAGCAAAGCAGATGTTGTTCTTGCACTTGGTACAAGACTAAATCCTTTTTCAACCTTACCAGGATATGGAATGGATTATTGGCCAAAAGATGCAAGTATTATTCAAGTTGATATGAATTCAGATAGAATTGGTTTAACTAAAAAAGTATCAGTTGGAATTTGTGGAGATGCAAAATTAGTTTCTCAACAAATCCTAGCACAACTTACACCAACAGCAGGAGATGCAAATAGAGAAGAAAGAAAAAATATTATTCATCAAACCAAATCAGCTTGGTTACAAGAGCTGTCAAGTCTGGACCATGAAGATGATGATGAAGGTACAGTTTGGAATGCTGAGGCTAGAAAAAGAGATGCAGATAGAATGTCTCCTAGAGAAGCCTGGAGAGGAATTCAAGCGGGGATGCCTGATGATGTTATTATCTCAAGTGATATTGGAAACAATTGTGCAATTGGAAATGCGTATCCTACATTTGAAAAAGGTAGAAAATATTTAGCACCAGGGTTATTTGGCCCTTGTGGATATGGTTTCCCAGCAATCCTTGGAGCAAAAATTGGATGTCCAGAAACACCTGTAATTGGTTTTGCAGGAGATGGTGCATTTGGTATAAGTATGAATGAAATGAGTTCTGTAGCAAGACCAGAGTGGCCAGCGATTTCAATGGTAATTTTCAGAAATTATCAGTGGGGAGCTGAAAAAAGAAATACTACTTTATGGTTTGATGATAATTTTGTAGGAACAGAACTAGATCCAGAATTAAGTTATGCAAAAGTTGCTGATGCTTGTGGGTTAAAAGGTGTTACGGTTCGTACGATGGAAGAAACTACAGCTGCTATTAAACAGTCTTGTGAAGATCAAAAGAAAGGAATTACAACATTTATTGAAGTAATTTTAAACCAAGAACTAGGTGAACCTTTTAGAAGAGATGCTATGAAAAAACCTGTTAAAGTTGCAGGCATCAACAAAAGTGACATGCAAAAGCAACCTTTATTAATTTAATTTGATAAAAAATAATATAAAAACTGGTTCTAATAGAAGTTTTGGCATAGTTTTTTTTATTTTTTTTTTATTAATATCTTTTTGGCCTTTGCTAAGTAATGGAGAAATAAGAATTTGGTCTTTAGTTTTGAGTTTATTCTTTGTTACTTTGAGTGTGTTAAAGCCATACTTACTTACACCCCTTAATAGAATTTGGGCTAGGTTTGGAGTTCTTTTGGGAAGCTTTATCTCTCCTGTAATTATGGGAATTATTTTTTTTGTTATTGTTACCCCAACTGGCTTTTTAATGAGAATTTTTTCTAAAGATTTTATGAATTTAAAAAAAAATAATGATAAATCTTACTGGATAAACTCAAGTGATGAAAAAAGTAAAATGAAAGATCAATTTTAATTTTGAAATATTACATTAATGAAATGTTTAAAAAAAAAAATAAATAAAGATAATGGGATTTTTAAGTTTGAGATAAACGATAGTGAAACTAAAAAAGTTACAAACTTTTACAAAGAAAGTCCTTTTCCGAACTATAAATCTAATGATGATAAATCTACTATTTTAGATAAAGGTAATAAAAATTACCTGACATCAAAATTTAAAAATTTTATAGGATATAAAAAAGATGTATTAGAGGTTGGCTGTGGAACAGGTCAATTGGCAATTTATTTTGCTTTAGGCACAAATAACAGGGTAGTAGGTTTAGACCCAACAATAGAGTCATTAAAACTAGCAGCTAATTTTTCTAAAAAACACAATATTGAGAATATTGATTTTGTTAATGCTGATATATTTGATGATGTACTTACGGATAAATTTTTTGACTTCATTTGGTGCAATGGTGTTTTACACCATACAAAAGATCCTTATGAAGCTTTCAGAATATTAATTAAATCGTTAAAAAATGAAGGATATGTTTTGATAGGTTTATATAATAAAATGGGAAGAATAAGAACTGTTTTCAGAAGATATATGTTTAAGTTATTTGGATCTAAATTTTTAGACATCTTTGATCCTACATTAAGAAATTTAAAAGATAATGTAGAAGAAAGAAATGCCTGGATAAGAGATCAGTATATACATCCCATTGAAAGCTTACATACTATAGATAATGTCTTAGAATGGTTTGATAAAAATGATATTGAATTTATAAATTCGATACCATCAAGTAATTTTGATGAAGATGAGGGTGATTTATTTTCAAAAAAATCTAAAGGAGATTTATATTCAAGAATATCAAACCAACTTTCTATGATCTTTAATAATTTAGGATCTGATGGTGGACTATTTATTGTTATTGGAAAAAAAAATGTTTAAAATTAATTTAAATTACCAATTCTTATTAGTAAAGTTTCCAATAATTTTTCCATTAATTTATGCTTTTATTCTCTATAAGTTTCCGAGTCTAGAAACAGGATTAATAATTTTAACAATTTTAATCTTGGCAGAAACACATTTTGGTGCTACTTGGCCATTTTTACTTGATAAGAGTAATTTTTCATATATTGAAAAAAATAAGATAGCTCTAATTATAGTGCCGATCGTTATTGTTCTTTTATCGTTAGTCGGTTTTTTTTTGATTAATAAATTATTTTTATTACTATTTTTTGCAGCAAATATGTTTCATGTAACGAGACAAAGTTTTGGTGTTTGTAAGCTCTATTGTAGTGAGATTAATGAAAATAAATTTCAAGAGATATCAATATACACATCGGCCTTTATCTTTTTTCTTATAGGGTTTTTTAGATTTTATTTACCAATTATTGAAGAAAAATATATTTTATCCCTAAATATAGTTTTAGGGCTAATGTTCATTGGTTTATGTTTTTATTATTTATATAAATACAGTTATAGCGAAAATTTTTTGGTTTTTGTAACTGGGTGCTTAATTTTTTATCCTATGTGTTTTGTTAATAACCCTGTCCATGCAATAATTATGGGAGTTACCATGCACTATACTCAATATATTTATCTTACATATAATATTTTTGACTTAAGAAAAAAAGATCAATCTGTAAATAATAAAAAAACTTTTTCAACCAGATTTTTTAATTATTTTTCAATTATTTGTTTATATGCATTTGCAATGGCAGGATTTTCACTTTTTGGAAAGGTTGAAAATATATACTACCAACAATTAATAATTATACCTATAATAGGACAAATGCTTCACTTTTATTTAGATTCTCAGCTATGGAAATTCAGTGATAAACATAATAGAGATAACACCTTATTTTATTTAAAAAAAATTATTAAATAACTATGGATTTTATTAAAGAATTTTTAGAGTTTCTAAGAGTAAGAAAAAAGTATTGGTTATTTCCAATACTATTAACACTTGTTTTATTCGGTGCGTTGATAGTTTTAAGTCAGGGATCTGCAATAGCCCCTTTTATATACACAATATTTTAAGGTGATTTCAATCTTAGGTATTTCAGCTTATTATCATGATAGTGCTGCCTCTATAATTGTAGATGGAAAAATTGTTGCAGCTGCGCAAGAAGAAAGATTTACTAGAAAAAAACATGATTCTAGCTATCCATTTAATGCTATTGAGTTTGTTTTAAAATATTCTAATTTGAAATTATCTGAGGTGGATCATATTATTTTTTTCGAAAAACCTTTTTTAAAATTTGAAAGATTATTAGAAACTTATGTGGCATTTGCACCAAAAGGTTTTTTATCATTTTGTAAAGCTATACCAATTTGGTTAAAAGATAAGTTATTTCAAAAAAAAATGCTCTTCAATGAGTTAAAAAGACATGATAATAATTTCAATGATGGTAAGAAGATATTTTTCTCAGATCATCATTTGAGTCATGCTGCAAGTGCATTTTTCCCATCCCCTTTTGAAGAGGCTATAATTCTAACAGCTGATGCTGTTGGTGAATGGGCAACAACTACCGTAGCGATAGGAAATAAAAATAATCTTGAAATAAAAAAAGAAATTCACTTTCCACATTCACTTGGATTGTTGTATTCTGCCTTCACTTATTACACAGGTTTTAAGGTTAATAGTGGTGAATACAAACTAATGGGGTTAGCACCCTACGGCAAACCAATCTATCAAGAAAAAATTGTTAATAATTTAATTGATATAAAAAAAGATGGAACTTTCCGCCTGGATCAAACTTACTTTAATTATGCAACTGGGTTGACGATGACTAGTAAAAAATTTCATGATTTATTTGGACAAAAACCTAGAAACTCTAAAACTGATCAATTAACTCAATTTCATATGGATATTGCAGCTTCAATACAAAAAGTTACTGAGGATATAATGTTAAAATTAGTTAAATCACTTAAAACAGAATTTAATATCTCTAACCTATGTTTAGCCGGTGGAGTTGCTTTAAATTGTGTTGCTAATGGAAAAATTCTTAAAGAAAAAATTTTTGATAATATTTGGGTACAGCCAGCTTCTGGTGATGCTGGTGGATCATTAGGCGCTGCTTTAGCTTTGTGGCACATCGAACAGAAAAATCCAAGAACAGTAAACCCAAATGATGATATGAAGGGATCTTTTTTAGGTCCTGAGTTTACACAAAAAGAAATAGAGGATGAGCTAAATAAAATTGGTGCTAAATTTGATGTATTAAGTGATGAAGATATAATTGAAAGAACGGCAACAGATTTATCTTTGGGTGAAGCTATAGGGTGGTTTCAGGGTAGAATGGAATTTGGACCAAGAGCACTAGGGGGAAGATCTATCTTGGCAGACCCAAGATCATCAAAAATGCAAAAAAGATTAAATTTAAAAGTTAAATATAGAGAAAGCTTTCGTCCATTTGCACCATCAATTTTAGAGGAGGATTTATCTAAATGGTTTGATATCAATGTCGCTAGCCCATATATGCTCATGGTTGCAAATATTAATAATAATAAAATTATAAAAATAGATAAAGCTCAAGAAAAATTATTTGGTATAGATAAACTAAATATTAAAAGATCTGAAATACCTGCTGTTACACATGTTGATTATTCAGCAAGAATTCAATCTGTTCACAAAGAAACAAATGAAAAATATTTTAATCTTATTCAAAAATTTAAACAGAAAACAAATTGTCCTGTAATTGTAAACACATCTTTTAATGTACGAGGAGAGCCAATTGTTAATACACCAATAGATTCCTACAATTGTTTTATGGGAACAGAATTAGATAAATTAGTTATAGGAAACTGTTATTTAGAAAAAAATGCTCAAGATGTGTCTTTGAAAAAAGACTATACAAAAGAATTTGAATTAGATTAAATAAACTAATGAAATTTAAAACCCTTATTACTAATTTTATTGTATTTATTTTTTTATTTATTTTAGCTGATGTTGTTTTTAGTAATTTTATTTTCAAAAGAAGTGTTGATAATAAGTGTTATGAACATATTGATGATGGTCGTTTTTACAGGTTAAGGAAAAATTGTTTTGCAAATATGAGATTTGTTTCAACTGTAGATTCTTATAAAGTTTATACTGATCAAAATGGCATAAGGTACTCTGGAAAAAAAAGAACATTAAAAAATCAAAATTTAGTTTTTCTAGGTGACTCTTCTACTTTTGGACTTGGTGTTGACTGGAACGATACATTTTCAGGTATTATTGAAAAAAAATTTCCTGAATACAATATATACAATTTAGGAATGCCCTCTTATAGTCCAACTGTTTATAAATTTATCTTAGAAGAATTTATAAAAAAAAATAAAATAAAGATTAATAAAGTTTTTGTTTTTATAGATTTAACAGATGTAAGTGATGAGGGTACTAGGTGGATAATACACAATGGAAAACCAAGCCTAACGACTAAAAAAATAGTCCAAAAAAGTCCTTCAAAATTTTCTAAGTTTAAAAAAGAAAATTTCAAAGGCGCTTATTTTGCTGCATCAAAAATAAGATCTTTTTTTAGAAACCTTAAAAAAAAATCAAAAAAAAATGATATTAAAAAAACTAATCTGACTGATGGAACCTTTGTGGGTGGATTTCTTTATACAAACCATAAAAAGCTTTCTGGCTGTTATGAAGAGACTCAAGAAAATCAATTTTGGAAATGCGCGGGTGTAGATAAAGGACTAAAAAAGATAGAAAAAAAGATTACTGAAATAAGCGAAATTGTCAAAAGCATAGATTCAGAGCTATATTTAATAACCGCACCCTGGCCAGATACACTTACCTTTGGTCAAACAGTATTTAACTGGGAAGATTTTAACAAAAAACTATGTTTGGAAAATAATTGTGATGGTTTGATTAGTATGTTTCCTATATTTAATAAAATTAAAGATAATGAGAATAATTGGCTTGAAAATATTTATTTAAAGAATGATGTACATTTTACACCACGTGGTAACAAATTATTTGCTGAAGAAATAATTAAAAAAGCTTTTTAATAATTGAGCTCTATGCATGTAATTAACGATAGAAATTGTGATTGGATAAATGATTTACCTCAAAGAGATAATATCAAATCTTTACTTAACGATGTATCATGTGATTATTTAATTATAGGTGCTGGCTATACAGGTTTGTCTGCAGCAAGAAAACTTTCAGAATTAAACCCTAATGATAAGATTATTTTAGTTGATGCACAATTAGCAGGTGAGGGGGCTAGTGGAAGGAATTCTGGTTACTTGGTTGACACAACACTTAATGATGGTTTTACATCAAATAAAGAAATTTTTGATTATAAAAACAAAACTGATATTTATAAGCTAGGCATTAATACTGTTAAGAAATTTATTAAAGAGCATCAAGTTGATTGTGACTGGAATGAATGTGGTAAGTATTTTGCATCCTCACAAAATAATGATGAAAAAATTTTAATTAATTTTTCTAAAACATTAACCAAACTTGGTTTTAAACATAATATATTTAATAGAAAAGATTTAAAAAAAAAAATAGGTACAAATTTTTATTCTATAGCGCTACATACAAGTGGAGGGATCTTACTTAATCCAGGAAAATTAGTTAGAGCTATGATAGATACATTGCCTGATAATGTTGTGTTGTATGAAAATTCTCCGTTACTTAGTTGGGAAAAAAATATTAACTCTATTTATTGTAGTTTTAAAGAATTTAAAATTATTACTAAAAAAATTATATTTTGTACAAATGGTTTTTTAAAATCCTTAGGTTTAAAACCTAACTATAATTTTCCCCTCACTTTAACGGCAAGTATGACAAGATCTTTATCTGATAGTGAATTCAAATCCATAGGAGAGCCAAAAGAGTGGGGTGTATTACCTGTTAGACCAATGGGTGCAACAGTTCGAATGACAAAAGATAAACGAATTTTAATTAGGAATACAGCCGAAGTTCACAACCCATTTAAGATGTCAGATGATGAACTGAAAAAAAGAGCCAGCAATCAAAAGATTGGAATAATGAAAAGATTTCCAACATTACCAAGTGATATTATTCAATCTAGTTGGTCAGGCATTGTATCAAGAACTAGAAATAGTTCTCAAATTTTTGAAAAAGTTGGCAATAATATATTTATTGCAGGCTGTTATAATGGATCTGGCATAGGTGTGGGCACCTTATTTGGTGAACAAATAGCAATTAATGCTAGTGGAAAAAATAGTTCTGAAATTGAACTGATTAACTCAAAAAAAAAACCTAACAGATTACCACCACAACCATTTTTAAATATTGGTATAAAAACAAGACTATTTTATGAAAGATTAAGAGCTAAATCGGAGATATAATTGACTTTAAGGTTATCTTTGATTTAGTTGTAGGACTTTTCTATGCTTGTTGCCTTTGTAGCTAGCCAAAGGTCTAATCAATTTATTAGCAGTATGTTGCTCCATTATATGAGCTGACCATCCTGTAATTCTTGAAATCACAAATATTGGAGTAAAAAAATCAGTATCAAATCCCATTAAATGGTACGTAGGACCAGTAGGGTAATCTACATTAGGATAAATATTCTTTTTTTCAATCATAACTTTTTCAACAATGTCATAGATTTTTTCAAAAGTTTTATCTTTTTTGATAATTGCAACTCTTTTAAAATACTCTCTCATAGTAGGTACTCTTGAATCTCCACTTTTATAAACTCTGTGGCCAAATCCCATTACAACATCTTTATTTTTTAGTGCATTATTAATCCATCTAAAAGCATTTTCTGGTTTTTTAATTTTCTTCATCATATGCATCACTTCTTCATTTGCTCCACCATGCAGAGGGCCTTTTAAACTTGCAATTGCCCCTGTAATTGCTCCATGAATATCAGACAAACTACTCGTAATAGTTCTAGCGGTAAAAGTTGAAACATTAAAACTATGTTCTGCATATAAAATTAATGAAACATCAAAAGCTTTGACAATTTCTTTATCGGGAACCTTTCCAAAACACATATGAAAAAAGTTTTCAGAAAAAGTAATTTTTTTATTTGGAGATATAATTTTTTTTCCTTTTCTAAGTCTGTAAAAGGCCGCTAACGCAGTCGGTGTTTTTGCAAGAATTCTAACTGCTTTTCTTAAATTTGCTTTTGGTGAGTTATCTTTAGTTTCTTTATCTTCAAGACCCATAACACTAACTGCAGTTCTTGCAACATCCATAGGATGAGATTTTTTTGGCATTTGTTTTAAAATATTTATTAAATTTTTTGACAAAGTTATTTCTTTAGATAATTCTTTCTTGAAATTTTTCAGCTGTTTTTTATTAGGCAACTCTTTATTTAAAATTAAGAAAGCAACTTCTTCAAAATCACATCTTGCACATAAATCTTGAGCCGCATAACCTCTATAAGTAAGAGAGTTAATTTCAGGCATAACTTTTGAAATTTCAGTTTCATCAACAACTATACCTAGTAAACCTTTTTTTATTTCATTACTCATTATTCGTGTCCTTCCGTACTAAAGTTATAAATTTTTTCATCTAAAGAGTTATATTTTTCATACTCCACTAATTCATAAAGTCTCTTTCTGGTTTGCATTTTATCAATAATATTGTTCTGATGTCCATTCGCAAAAATGTCTTTAAGTCCATCTTCTACACTTTTCATGGCTAATCTTTGTGTTGTTACTGGATAAATTACAATATTGTAGCCAAAATTTTCTAATTCTTTGTAATTGAAAAGCTTTGACTTTCCAAATTCAGTCATGTTGGCTAACAGGTAACAAGAAAGTTCTTTTCTTACTTTTTCAAAATCTTTTTCATCATGTAGTGCTTCTGGAAAGATGATTTCAGCTCCAGCATCAATATACGCTTTACACCTATCAATCATTTTGTCTATACCTTCAACACCTTTAGCATCAGATCTTGCTATAATTTTAAAATTTTCATCTTGTTTTGCAGCAACACATTCCTTAATTTTTTTTACCATTGCTTCAGTTGAAATTAATTCTTTGTTATCTAAGTGCCCACATCTTTTACGCTCTACTTGATCCTCTAAATGAACTGCAGCTACTCCAAATTCTTCAAAAGTTTTAATAGTTTCCTCACAAGATTTGAAACCTGTATCAATATCAACAATTGTTGGTAAGCTTGTAACTCTTGAGATTAAGTAAGATCTAGTGCTTACATCTTGTAGTGTTGTTAAACCAATATCTGGAAACCCCAAGTCATTTGCCATAACCCCACCAGATACGTAAACAGCATCATAACCAATTTCTTCAATTAATTTTGCTGTTAAAGGATTGTAGGCACCAGGAACTCTTAAAATTTTATTTGATTTTAACTTATTTACAAAGTCGGTTCTTTTTTGACTCGGTTCTTTATCGACAAAGTGCACTAAAAAATTCCTTTTTTTATATTTTTCTTTATTTGACTTCTTTTTACCTGAATATTCAATTTATTTAGCTCACCTGACTTTAAATTTTTCAGATTTTGAACAGTCTTTAGAAACCTTGAGCTTTCTTTTTTATCTAAAATACCATCCGTAAGTGTTAAAAACTTTTGAATATAATTTTGTCTACTAAATGGGCGTGCACCATAAGGGTGGGCATCAGCTCTATCAAGCTGTTCTATAATTTTTTTACCATTATTTAATGTAACAACTACTTTGGCTCCAAATGATTTATTTTTTGGATTAGGGTCGTGATATTTTTTAGTCCATGCTTTATCTTCGTGAGTTACAATTGATTTCCATATTTTGATAGTACTTTTTTTGTTAGCTCTTTTTTTTGCATAAGATTTAACATGATGCCAATCTGCATCCTCTAAAGCGACAGCAAAAATATACATAATGGAATGATCTAAAGTTTCTCTACTTGCATTTGGATCCATTTTTTGAGGATCATTTGCACCTGTGCCGATTACGTTATGCGTATGATGGCTAGTGTATAAATCAATTTTTTTAATTTGATTGAGATTTGATATTTTTTTATTTAATTTTTTAGCAATATCAATTAGTGCCTGAGCTTGGTATTCAGCCGAATATTCTTTCGTATAAGTTTCTAGAATAGCTTTTTTACTTTCACCTTTCTTAGGTAGAGGAACGTTGTATAAAGCTTTTTTACCATCTAGGATTCTAGCGATGACACTGTCTTCACCTTCATAGATAGGACTTGGTGCACCTTCTCC
>Ga0114997_10002139_pt1 | contig 16108 bp, 12 predicted proteins | sample ArcticOcean_MG_C_2_FD_87045 | JGI IMG/M metagenome (GOLD analysis project Ga0114997, IMG submission 87045) | Marine microbial communities from western Arctic Ocean - ArcticOcean_MG_CB4_136 | ecosystem: Environmental > Aquatic > Marine > Oceanic | place: Arctic Ocean: Canada Basin | collected...
AATCAAATTTAAAAAATTTTCAACATTAAATTCTATAATTTTTTTTTTTTGAATTTTTTGACCCACAACAGACAATTTGCTTGCTTCTCCACCACAAATTTTAACTATTAACTCTGCGGCTACCTCCAAGCCTTCTTGAATTGAATTTGGATCTATTCCTCGCTCAAATCTATACTTTGCATCTGTATTAATATTTAATAAACGAGCTGTTTTTCTGATTGAAGATGGTAAAAAATAAGCTGATTCTAATAATATATTTTTAGTATCTAACTCTGTTGAAGTCTTAGTTCCTCCAATTATTCCTCCTAGGCCTAAAATACTGCTTTTGTCCGCAATAACACACATGCCTTTTTTCAATTTATATTTCTTTTTATCTAAGGCTTCAAATTCTTCACCATCTTCTGAATTTCTAACAACTATTTCTTTGTTTATTTTACTTACATCATAAGCATGAAGAGGACGATTTAAATCAAACATTACATAGTTAGTAATATCAACTACTGCAGAAATTGGTTTTAGTCCCAAGGTTAAGATTTTATTTTTTAACCATTCAGGACTTTCTTTATTGATGATATTTTTTATGTAACAGCTTCCAAAAGATAGACAACCTTGATCTTTTTCTTTAGAAATTGAAACTTTCAATGGCTGGTTCAACTTTTGTTTTAAGTTTTTCTTCTTTAACTTAAAAAGACTTCCAAGCCCAGATGATGCTAAATCTCTTGCTATTCCTCTAACTCCTAAACAATCAGCCCTGTTAGGTGTGATAGATATATCTATCAAATTTTCTGAATTACTTTTAAAATAACTTTTGCCAATATCTTTTTCTTTGTTTTTTAACTCTACAATGCCGTTGCTCTCATTTGATAAATTTAACTCACTTTCAGAACAAAGCATTCCTCTAGATTCTACGCCTCTAATTTTAGCCACTTTTAATTCAAAGTTTGTTTTAGGAATAACAGCTCCTGGAGGTGCGTAAATTGTTACTAATCCGTCTCTCGCGTTGGGAGCTCCGCAGACTACCTTAATAATTCTGTTATCACCTAAAGTTACATCGCAAACTTTTAGTTTATCTGCATTAGGATGTTTTTCAGTTTTTAAAATTTTTGCAACCTTGAAATCACCTAGTTTTCCCGAATTTTCTGTAATACCCTCAACTTCAAGTCCGACACTTGTTAGTTGTTCGATTATTTTTGCTTCGTTAGCTTTTGTTTGTAAGTGTTCTTTTAACCAAGAAATTGTGATTATCATTTACTTAATCCTCTGTAATTTGTTGGAACGTCTAAGGGATCAAAGCCAAAATGATTTAACCATCGATAATCACTCTCAAAAAAAGCTCTTAGGTCGTTAATGCCGTATTTTAACATGGCCAATCTATCAATGCCCATTCCAAATGCAAACCCTTGGTACTTTTTAGGGTCAACTTTTACATTTTTAAGAACATTTGGATGCACCATTCCACAACCTAAAACTTCTAACCATTTATTTCCTTCTCCAATTACAATTCTTCCATTTTCTAATCTGTAACCAATATCAACTTCAGCTGATGGTTCGGTAAATGGAAAGTGGCTTGGTCGAAATCTCATTTTAATATTCTTAATTTCAAAAAATTCCTTAATAAAGTAATCCAAACAACCTTTTAAATGGCTCATAGTAATATTCTTATCTATGTGCAGCCCTTCAAGCTGGTGAAACATTGGTGCATGAGTCTGGTCACTATCACAACGATATGTTCTACCAGGAGCAATAATTTTAAAAGGTGGTTTTTCATTTAACATTGTTCTAATTTGAACTGGTGATGTATGAGTCCTTAATAAATTTTTTTTATTTTCATCTAAATAAAATGTATCGTGCATATCTCTTGCTGGGTGATCTTGTGGCGTATTTAGAGCTGTAAAATTATTATACTCTGTCTCTATATCTGGGCCTTCTGCCACTGAAAATCCAATTTCTGAAAATATAGATGAGATTTCATCAATAACTTGTGATACCGGATGAATCCTTCCTTGCCTGAAAGGTCTTATAGGTAAAGTTACATCAATTTTTTCATTTTTTAATTTATTATTAATTTCTTTTGTTTCAATTTCTAAACTTTTTTTGTCTATTTGTTCAGATATTATATTTTTTAATTTATTTAGCTTTGAAGCAAATTCTTTTTTTTCATTTACGGATAAGGAGGCTAAATTTTTAAATTGACTTGTAATTAGACCGTTTTTCCCAAAAAATTCTGTTTTTAAATTTTGTAATTCTTCTTTTGATTAATAGAATAAATCAAAGACCCTAATTAGTTAAGGGAGGATTGTACTTTTTTTACTATTGATTTAAAGACTTCTGGGTTGTTATACGCCAATTCTGCTAATACTTTTCTGTCTAATTTAATTTTTGACTTAGTGAGACCGTTAATAAATTTAGCATAGGTCAAACCTTCTGCTCGAACTCCTGCATTGATTCTTTGTATCCATAAAGATCTAAATTCTCTTTTTTTAGCTTTTCTATCTCTATAGGCGTATTGCATTGCTTTTTCCATTGCTTGACGAGCAATACGAATTGTATTCTTTCTTCTTCCATATTGACCTTTAACGGCTTTTAAAACTTTTTTATGTTTTGCTCGACTAGTTACACCACGTTTTGTTCTTGCCATTTTAGCCTCTTCTTTTAATTATTGTAAGGCATGTACGATTTTACAATTCTAGTGTCTTGCTTTGACATAATCGTAGTGCCTCTAAGTTTTCTTATTTGCGAATTTGTTCGTTTAATCATACCATGTCTTTTACCTGCTTGCGGTCTTTTTACTTTTCCAGAAGCGGTAAATCGAAATCTTTTTTTTGCAGAGCTTTTTGTTTTTAGTTTAGGCATAAATCTTGGGGTTTTATACAGATAATAAATTATCTTTACAAGGCAATATTAGCTCTATTAAACAGGCTGAATTATCATAATCATTTGTCTACCTTCAAATTTAGGGTGTGTCTCAACTTTTCCTAATTCTTTGGTATCCTCGATAATTCTATTCATTAAATCTTTGCCTAGCTGGATGTGCTGCATTTCTCTACCTTTAAATTTAACAGTAAATTTGACTTTATCTTTATTGGTTAAAAATTTTTTAGCATTTTTTACTTTGAAGTTGTAATCGTGAACATCAGTACCGGGTCTCATTTTAATTTCTTTTAGAGCGACTACTTTTTGTTTTTTTTTAGCAATATTTGCTTTTTTTTGTAAATCGTACTTATACTTTCCCATGTCCATAATTTTACAAACAGGTGGATTGGCATTAGGTGAAATCTCAATTAAATCTAAACCCTCTTCTTTTGCTATCGCTATTGCTTTATTAAGTGGTAATGTTCCCAGGTTTCCTCCATTACTTCCAATTACCTGCACATCTATCGCTCTTATTCTTTCATTAGCCCTTGGGCCTTGTGGCTTGCTTCTTCTTTGAAAGTAATTAGGTTTAAAGCTAGACACTTAATTTAAAGGAAGTTTGTTCGCTGTAAGAATATTTTTAATCAAATCATCTCTATTAAAAGTTTCTTGTTTATCTGAACCTAGCCTTCTTACTGTTACAGTATTTCTAGATTCTTCTTTTTTTCCACAAACTAATATCATTGGAACCTTAGCTAAGGAATGTTCTCTGATTTTGTAATTTATTTTTTGATTTCTTAAATCCACTTCACATTTTATACCTTCTTTAAAGAGATCTTCAAATAACTTTTTTACATAATTATTGTTGTCTTCTGCTATCGGACATACCACTGCTTGTATTGGGGCTAGCCAAAAAGGTAGTTTGCCTGCATAATTTTCTATTAAAATTCCAATAAATCTTTCTAATGATCCAAATAAAGCTCTGTGCAACATAACTGGAACTTTTTTAGAACCGTCTTTGTCTATATAACTAGCTCCCAATCTTCCCGGCAAATTCAAATCAACTTGTAAGGTTCCACATTGCCAGTCCCTTCCAATTGCGTCCCTTAAAACAAATTCAATCTTTGGCCCGTAAAATGCGCCTTCGCCTTTATTGATAGTATATTCTAGTTTTGATTGTTTAATAGCTGCAAGCAAGGCTGCTTCAGATTTATCCCAAACACTGTCATCGCCGACTCTTTTTTCAGGTCGATCAGAGTATTTTAAAATTACTTTATCGAAACCTAAGGCTTTATAAATTTCTAAAATCAAATTTGTTACTATTAAAGACTCTTGAGTTATCTGATCTTCAGTACAAAAAATATGGGCATCATCTTGAGTAAATGCTCTTACTCTTAAAAGGCCATGTAGTGAACCAGATGGTTCGTATCTATGAACTTTTCCAAATTCAGATAACTTTAAAGGTAAATCTCTATAACTTTTTAAGCCTTGATTAAAAACCTGGACGCACCCAGGGCAATTCATGGGTTTTACGGCAAAAGTTTTTTCATCTGGAGTTTCTGATGTAAACATGTGTTCTCCGAATTTTTCCCAATGACCAGACTTTTCCCATAAAGTTTTATCTAAAAGTTCTGGCGTATTTATTTCCTTATATCCTGCTAGTCTTTGTTTCATCCTCATGTACTCAACAAGTCTTAAGAATAATATCCATCCTTTTTCATGCCAAAAAACTGAGCCTGGACTTTCTTCTCTAAAATGAAAAAGATCCATTTCTTTTCCTAATTTTCGATGATCTCTTTTCTCAGCTTCTTCCAGTCTATGCAGGTAGTCTTCCAACTCTTTTTTGCTGCTCCAGCAAGTCCCATATATTCTTTGAAGCATTTCATTATTTGAGTCTCCTCTCCAGTATGCTCCAGATACTTTTGTAAGCTTGAAAGCCTTGCCTATTTTACCTGATGAAGACAAATGAGGACCTCTACAAAGATCATGCCAAGTCTCCCCATGATGATATATTGAAAGCTCTTCATCTTTAGGAATACTCTCGACTATTTCGGCTTTATATTTTTCACCAATTTTTTTAAAATGTTCTATAGCTGTTTTTCTTTCCCATACTTCTCTTCTAGTTTTTACGTCTCTATCAATAATTTCAGACATTTTTTTTTCTATTTTTTTTAGATCTTCACTTGTAAAAGGTTCTTTTCTAGAAAAATCATAAAAAAATCCATTTTTAATAACAGGACCAATAGTTACTTGGGTTTCTGGATACATTTCTTGGACAGCCATTGCCATTATGTGAGCTGCATCGTGTCTAATAACTTCTATTCCTTCTTCGTCCTTTGCTGTAATAATTTTTACCTTACAATCTTTCTTAATTAGAAAGCTTAAATCTTTTAGTTTTCCATCTACTTCCATTATTAAGGCCACTTTTTCAAGTGATTTACTAATTTTTTTTGTTAGTTCAAATCCATCTATGGATTTGTCAAAGGGAATTTTTTTTCCATCTAAAAGTTCAACGTTTGGCATTTTATTAAGTTAATAATTTTTTATATTCTGAAAAAGTTGTTTGACACATTTTGTCTACATCAAATTTCTTAGTTACGTTTTTTCTACCTTCGTTTCCGATGGAATACAATGTTTCTTTATCTAATTCTAGAATTGTATTTAAAGCCTTGGCTAATTCCCGGGGGTCTCCTGATTTAAATAAAAAGCCTGACTTTTCCTTAATAATAGTTTCATTTGATCCACCAATATCACTGGCTATAATGACTTTCTCCATCGCTTGCGCCTCAACCGCAACTCGACCGAATGCTTCTGGCTCTATTGAACTTGAAACAACTATATCTGAGATAGAATAAGCCAAAGGCATTTCTTTACAAAATTCAATAAATTTTACTTTATTGTTAAGTTGATATCTCTCTACTAAACTTAATAGTTTTTTTGAATAAACATTTCTGCCTTGATTAGAGCCTACTATGATCGCTTGGAAATTATTTAGATGATAATCTTCTGTTAGTATATTTAATGCTTCGATAAATATTTCATGCCCCTTCCATCGTGTAAGTCTTCCTGGTAACAAAATTTTAAGTTTATTTTCATCAACTTTCCATTCTAAGGTTAATTTTTCTAATTTCTTTTGTGAAATATTTTGATTGTTGTAATAATCTAAATTTATTCCTCTAAATATTACCATTAATTTTGTTTTTGGATTAATGTAACTGCTGTAATTCGCATTTATATGTTGAAAAATAAAATTAGAACCTGCAATTATAAGAGAAGATTTTACCATAACACTATTATAAAATTTTTTTATTTTCCCAGAAAAATTGTATGTACCGTGAAAAGTCGTTACAAATTTTCTTCTTGTAAGCAAACAACTTAAAAAACATGCCCAAGCAGGGGCCCTGCTTCTAGCGTGTATTATGTCTATATTTAAAAAAAAAACAATTATAGAAATAATAAAAGAATTTAATAATATTATGAGTGGATTTTTAGAATTAACTGGAAGACGAATAATTTTAACTTTTTCTTTTTGTACATATTTTAATAAATCTCCACCGCTTGTAATTATATATGATTTACATCCTTGCTCGTATAAATAATGGGCAAGATCATAACAGCCGGTTTCTGCGCCACCGAAACCTAATTTTGGTATTACCTGAAGAATCTTTAACTTCATTTAAATTATTTTTTCCCAGTTTAAAGAAGATTTCAAAATATAATTTAAATCATTATGTTTTGGAATCCAATTAAATTTTTTCTTAAATTTTTCACTACTAGCTACAGAATGTGGAATATCACCCTCTCTTCTTTTTCCTATTTTAATATTTAGTTTTTTATTTAATATTTTTTCCATTTCCGTTACAACCTCTAAAATTGAAAAACCGTTACCATAACCGCAATTAAATATATCAGTTTTTCCACTTTCTTTAAGGTATTTAGCAACAACTAAATGAATATCAGCTAGATCGCTTATATGAATAAAGTCTCTCACTGGTGTTCCGTCTTTAGTGCTGTAATCATTGCCGTTGACTAAAAAATTCAACCTTTTATCTAAAGAAAATTCACAAATTGCTTTAATAATATTTTTTGAATTTCTTGACATCATGCCTGCTCTATTTTTTTTGTCTGCTCCTGCTACATTAAAATATCTAAGTATAGCACAATTGATTTTTTTTTTATTTGATAGATCTAATAAATATTTTTCAATTTCAACTTTATTTTTAGAGTAAGGGCTCTGTGGGTTTAGTGTTTCATTTTCTTCTACTTTATCTTTAAAAGAGTTTCCGTAAACTCCAGCTGTAGATGAAAAAATTATTTTATTTAATCCAGAGCTTATACAATATTTAAAAAATAATTTAGCTTTATCAACATTGTATAAATTATATTTATTGGGAAATTTAAAAGATTCTTCAACGTTTACAAGTCCTGCGAAATGCATAACTAAATCAAATTTATTATTTTTCAATAAAATTGAAACTTTTTCTTCATCTGCTATATCTGCGTTTAGAAAATTTGCTTTTTTAGGAATAAATTTATCATTTCCTGTAATTAAATTATCTATAACTGTAACTTCATGTCCTTCGTCTGTAAGAAAAAGTCCGACTACACTTCCTATATATCCGGCGCCACCGGTAAGTAAAATATTCATTAAATAAATTTATATTCAAAATTATAGAATATTAAACAATAAAACTATATATTTAACTTTGTGAAAAAATATAAATATTTAAAAATATCGAAGACAAAAAAACTAAGATATTTAGACAATTATTACAAAAAAAACCTATATATAATTTTTTTACATGGTTTCATGTCTGATGTTGAGGGTGAAAAGCCACAAACATTTAAAAGCTACGCAATTAAAAATAAGTTAGGTTTTCTTGCAATGGAATATTCGGGCCATGGAAAGTCATCAGGTAAATTTACTAAAGGAAATTTGAGCATTTGGAGTAATGATGTAAGAGCTTCAATAAAAAAAATTGTAAAAAAAAATAATTTTATCTTAATTGGATCAAGCATGGGTGCATGGATATCACTAAACCTTTTTAAATATTTTAAGCATCAAATTAAGGGATTTATTGGAATCGGAGCGGCACCAGAATTTACTTCTAGAATTTTATGGAAAAAATTTAACAAGTTACAAAAAAAAGAAGTTTCAAAAAAAGGTATTTGCAAAATAAAAAGTGGTGAATATGAATATCCAATTAGTTATCAGCTTATTAAGGATGGGTGGAAAAATAGAGTATTATCGAAAAAAATTAAAACACGAATTAACGTGACAATGATACATGGCGCAAATGACGAAATAATACCAATTTCTTTATCTAAGAAAGTTTTATCAACTTTTGTTGGTGCTAAAAAAAAACTTTTAATAATAAAAAATGGAGATCATAGTCTTTCTAAAAAAAGTAATCTTAAAAAAATTATTAATGAATTAAGAAAAATTATTTTTGATATAACTTAAGCCTTCAATATAAGAGGGGTATTTCAATTCATATTCAAAAAAAGCTTTCATTTTTTTGTTATTAACTTTTTTTGAATCTTTATAAAAATTTTTTAACATTTCACTTTCTATTGATCCAACATCAATAGTTTTAGGCCTATCTAAATTTAACAATTTGCATCCAAATAAAGCAACGTCTTCTGAAGTCGCAGGTTTGTCATCTGAAATGTTATAAATTTCATTCGGTTTAAATTTTGATAATGATTTGAATAAAATATTTGCTATATCATCAACATGGATTCGAGAAAAAAAGTGTTTTTTTTTATTTACTATTTCTAAATTACCAGATTTTAATCTTACTAAAATATTTTTTTGATTCGAGTATATGCCAGATAATCTAAATATTTGTAATGGTAGATTTTTATTAATAGATAAATTTTTCCAAGAATTTTCTACTTTCAGTCTATTTATTCCATTTGTAGAAGTTGGGTTAGTTTTACTTTTTTCGTCAACCCATGATCCTTCGTGGTCCCCGTAAACACTTGTTGCCGATAGATAAGTTAGCCACTTTAGCTCGTTATTTTGAATAATATTTTGAAAATTATTGATAACTATATCTTCTCCATCTATTGGAGCAATCGATATTAGAATATGATCTGATTTTTTTAATTCTTCTAGTAGAGCTTTATCATAATTATTTTTAGTAAATAGAAAGTTTTTATATTCTATCTGATCAAATTTTTTTTTTTGTGTTATTTCTCTCGAAGTAACACTTAGATTAATATCGTATTTTCCTGAATAAATTTTTTTAACAAAGTTTTTTGCTACTTGTCCAAAACCAAAACAAAAAATATTTATTTTTTTCATTTAACTTACTTTTTTAACTATAGTTTTTAGAGTTATTGGGTTATCAAGTTTGTCTAACATCTCTATAGGACAAACTTGTTTAAAATTTTTTAATTCTTCTTGAAAGTTTTCTAATATTTTTTTTGTAATTTTTGATTTTGTTTCTTTAAAAAAATCATCTAAATTATTTTTTAAAAAATTTATCCAATAAGTTGTTTCTGGTTTTTGCCATATTATTGAAGACGGATTAACGAAATCTTCAAAATTATCTGCAGGATCATAAATAAATGCCATCCCACCGGTCATGCCTGCCCCAAAATTATCACCTACTTGTCCAATAATAATTGCCACACCACCTGTCATGTATTCACACCCGTGAGCGCCACATCCCTCAACAACTGCTAAGCTCCCAGAATTTCTAACTGCAAATCTTTCACCGGCTTGACCAGATGCATAAAGTTTACCAGACGTTGCGCCGTATAAGACAGTGTTTCCTATGATTACATTTTCATTAGAAATTAGTTTGCTTTTATTTGAAGGGTAAATAATTATCGTCCCTCCTGAAAGGCCTTTACCAACATAATCATTAGTATCACCTTCTACTAATATTTTTATTCCCTTGGTTAAAAAAGCTCCAAGTGACTGTCCTGCTGAACCATTTAATTTAATGGTTATTAAATCTTTATCTAATTTATTGTTTCCAAATTTTTTATATATGTAGTGAGATAGTCTTGTGCCAACTGATCTAAATGTATTTTCTATGCTGTATTCAAAAAAACTTTTTTCACTTTCTTTTATCTTATTTTTAATATCTACCCAGATTTTCTCATCTAAAGTGTCTGGTACCTTATTTATTATTTTATCTTTACAGTATCTTAAATTTTCACCAGGGTCAGCTTGAACTAAAAGTGGGTTTAAATCTAAATCATCTAGATTTGATGCACCTTTACTTATTTGAGCTAATAAATCAGTCCTGCCAATAATTTCATTAATAGATTTGTATCCAATAGATGCCAGTATTTCTCTAACTTCTTTAGCGACGTAAGTAAAAAGATTTACAACTTTTTCTGGCGTACCATTAAATTTGTCTCTAAGTTTTTTATCTTGACTGCATACGCCTACTGGGCAAGTGTTGGAGTGGCATTGTCTAACCATTATGCACCCCATTGCTACTAAAGATGAAGTCCCCATACCGTATTCTTCAGCTCCCATCATGGCAGCAATAACTATATCTCTGCCTGTCTTCAAGCCTCCATCAGTTCTAAGTGTAACCCTATGTCTCAAATTGTTTAATGTTAAAATTTGATTAACTTCGGTAAGTCCCATTTCCCAAGGTATGCCAGCATACTTAATACTTGTTTGTGGGCTAGCTCCAGTGCCTCCAGAATGACCTGATATTAAAATTATATCTGCTTTTGCTTTGGCAACACCTGCTGCGATGGTTCCTATTCCAGTTGAAGCTACGAGTTTAACACCTACTCTTGCTCCTGGATTTACTTGTTTCAAATCATAAATTAATTGTGCCAAGTCTTCTATTGAATAAATATCATGATGAGGAGGAGGAGAAATTAAAGTTACACCAGGCGTCGAGTGTCTAAGTCTCGCAATTTCATCTGTAACTTTAAAACCAGGTAGTTGCCCTCCTTCTCCTGGTTTTGCTCCTTGTGCCATCTTAATTTCTATTTCATTAGCATTGTTTAAATAATTAATTGTGACACCAAACCTTGCCGATGCAATTTGCTTTACTCTTGAGTTTGCTGAGTCTCCGTTGGGTAGTCTCACAAAGCGTTTTTCATCTTCTCCACCTTCTCCACTACAAGAAGCTCCTTTTATTCTATTCATTCCAGTTGCTAAAGTTTCATGCGCTTCAGCAGAAAGAGCTCCGTGGGACATGCTTCCGCTACCAAATCTTTTTAAAATTTCTTCTACTGACTCAACTTCCTTAATATCAATAGATTTTCTTTTATTATCAAATTGCAATAAATCTCTTAAGTTAATTGGTGGAAGGTCTTGGATACCTTTTGAGTACTTTTTGTAATGCTCATAAGATCCAGTTCCAACAGCATGCTGAAGCACATGTATTAAATTACCTTGGTGTTGATGATCTTCGCCAGTTTTTCTATACTTGTAGAGACCACCTATTGGAAGAGTAATGATATTTTTTTCAATAAATTTAGAGTGAAGTTCTTTTATTTTTTTTTCAATTCCCTTTATTCCAATTCCTGAAATCCTAGATACCATCCCGGGGAAATAATCTGCCACGATAGCCCTGCTTAAACCTACGGCTTCAAAATTACATCCGCCGCGATATGAACTTATTACAGATATTCCCATTTTTGACATAATTTTCAAAAGTCCTGCGTCTATAGATTTTTTAAATTTAAGTACACAGCTTTCAAAGTCAGATCTTCCAAATAATTTTTTTTCATACCTTTGATATATGCTATCGATTGCTAAATATGGATTAACCGTAGTTGCTCCCACCCCGATTAAAACTGCGAAAGAATGTGTGTCTAAAGCATCAGAACTTTCAACGTTAATAGAGCAATAACCTCTAAGTCCTAATTTAACTAAATGAGAATGAACTGCTCCTACTGCTAAAATTGTTGGTATGCTTGCTCTAGTATTAGAAATATTTTTATCAGACAAAATTAAAGTTGTTCCCCCTTCTCTTACAGCTATTTCAGCATCAGTTTTAATTTTTTCCATTCTATCTTTTAATGAAGAAACTGTTTCAAAGGTACAGTCTATAATTTTAATTTTTTTTGCAAAAATATTTTTAAATTTCTTAAATTGTGAATTTGTTAAAATTGGACTATCTAAAACGTAGATATTATCTTCTGTTAAGTTGTCAAAATCTAAAATATTGCCCAGATTGCCAAATCTAGTTTTTAGACTCATAACTTTATTTTCTCTTAAAGAATCAATTGGTGGGTTCGTAACTTGACTAAAATTTTGTCTAAAGTAATGCGCCACCGGCCTAAAATGACTTGATAAAACTGCTACTGGCGTATCATCCCCCATAGATCCTGAAGCTTCCTTACCTTCTTCTGCCATAGGGTGGAGTATTAATTCAAGGTCTTCAATACTTAAGCCTGAAAGATACTGTCTACCTCTTAATTTTTCTCCAGTAAATTCTGCCTTTTCTTTTTCGCCAGTAATTTTTTTATTTAAGTCGATAATTTGTTTATTATATTTTTTATAATCTTTAGCTATATAATCTTTAATTTCTTTATCTTTAAATAATTTTCCTTCTTTTAAATCGATAGCGATAATTTGACCAGGTCCCAATTTACCTTTAGAGGTTATTTTTTCCTCAGGAATTTTAATCATACCAGATTCAGATCCAGCAAAAAATAAATTATCAGATGTTGTTGCGTAACGTAAAGGTCTTAGACCATTTCTATCAGTGGCAGCTAAAATCCATTTTGCGTCCGTTGCACATATTGCTGCTGGTCCATCCCAGGGTTCAATTGAACTATTTAAAAAATTAAATAGGTCTTGATGATTTTTAGGTACTGTTTTACTTCTTTTTGACCAGGCATCTGGAATCATCATTAATTTTATAAGTGGAGCTAATTTTCCTGAATGAGTAAGTAATTCAAAAACATTATCTAAAGCTCCTGAATCTGAGGAACTACGAATTACTGGCTTCAAGTCATCAACATTTTTAAATAAGGGGCTAGACATATCTTGCTCATGTATTTTCATCCAATTAATATTTCCTTTTAGCGTATTAATTTCTCCATTATGAGCGAGAGTTCTGAAAGGTTGGGCGAGATCCCAACTTGGAAAGGTATTTGTTGAATATCTTTGATGAAAAATTGCAAATCTTGATGTTAAATTCTTATTATTCAAGTCAGGGTAAAAATCAGCTAATGATTCTGCTAAAAACATTCCTTTATAAACAATTGATCTAGAGCTAAATGAACAGATATAAAATTCTTTTAATTGATTTTCTCTAGCTAATTTTTCAATTTTTTTTCTTGAAACAAATAACTCTCTCTCTAAATCGTTAGTTTGCATTTCCTCATTTTTCTTAAATATCACCTGAGCTATTTCTGGTCTATTTTGATCTGCTGTCTTTCCCAAAACTTTAGGGTTAACTGGAACTTGCCGCCATCCATAAATGTAAAAATTTTCTTCTAATAGAACTGATTCTATTATTTCTCTACATTTTTCTTGATCTGAGTAATTTGTTCTAGGTAAAAAAATCATTCCAACACAAATTCTTTTTGTTGGATCAGGATCGTGCCCAGTTGCAATAATTTTTTCCTTAAAAAAATCTGGTGCAATCTCAAGCTGAATACCTGCGCCATCACCAGATTTTCCATCTGCATCTACTGCTCCTCTATGCCAAATTGCTTTTAAAGCTTCAATTCCATAATCTACTATCTTTCTTGATTTTTTACCGTCTGTGGACGCTACCATACCAACTCCACAAGCATCGTGTTCCATATTAGAATTGTATATATTGTTTTTTTCTAACAGTTTTTTATTTTTAATATAATTTTTCATAATTTTACTTCAGGCTGCACAAATACTTTTTTCTTTCTTTAACTTATTTTGAAGAAATGTCTTAATTTGAGCCGCTGCGTCTCTACCATCTTTAATAGCCCACACAACTAAAGAAGCTCCTCTCACTATATCTCCAGCAGCAAACACGCCGTCTAAATTTGTTTGCATTGTATGCAAGTCAATTTTAATAGTTCCCCATTTTGAAACTAATAGTTCTTCCGCATTGAATAGTTTAGGAATATTTTCAGGGTCGAAACCTAAAGATTTGATAACTATATCTGCATTAATTTTATATTCAGAATTTTCTTTGATTTCTGGTTTTTTTCGGCCTGAGGTATCTGGTTCACCTAACTGCATTTTATTTACTTCAATACTTGTAATTTTTTTTTTTCCTATAAATTTTTTTGGACTTGTTAACCAAATGAACTCTACACCCTCTTCTTCTGCATTTCCTACTTCTCTTGTTGAGCCAGGCATATTTTCTTTATCTCTTCTGTATAAACATTTTACTGATTTTGCTTTTTGTCTAACTGCAGTTCTTACACAGTCCATTGCCGTATCACCACCACCAATTACTACAATATTTTTACCTTCTGCATTTAAAGTTCCATCATCAAATAGTTTTACTTCATCTCCAAGACCTTTTCTATTCGAAGCGGTTAAAAAATCCATTGCTGGGAAAATATTCTCAAGGTGATTTCCAGGTATTTCAATTTCTCTGGCTTTATATACTCCTGTTGAAATTAATATTGCATCATGTTTTTCTTTTAATTCATTTAAAGTTTTATTTTTTCCTACTTCAAAATTTTGAACAAATTTTATTCCACCATCTCTTAGTAATTTAGTTCTTCTTTCAACTACAAATTTTTCTAATTTGAAATTAGGAATTCCATAAATTAAAAGTCCTCCCGCTCTATCGTATCTATCGTAAATAGTTACTTTATAACCAGATTTTCTTAATTCTTCTGCGCAAGCCATTCCTGCAGGGCCAGCACCAATTACTCCAATGGATTGATTAATTTCTTTTTTAACCTTAATTGGTTTAACCCAGCCTTTTTCCCAAGCTGTATCTGTAATATATTTTTCTATAGAGCCAATGGTGACGGTTCCGTGTCCTGACTGTTCTATAACACAATTTCCTTCGCACAATCTATCTTGAGGACAAATTCTACCGCAAACTTCTGGCATATTATTTGTGCTCTGGGAAATCTCATAAGCTTCTTCTAACCTTCCCTCAGCTGTAAGTTTTAACCAGTCTGGAATGTTGTTGCTTAAAGGACAATGTATTTGGCAAAAAGGCACTCCGCATTGCGAACACCTACTCGACTGCTCTTTTGCTTTATCACTTATATACTCACCATAAATTTCATTAAAATCTTCCTTGCGTTTTCCCGTCTCTCTTTTAGAGGGAGTTTGCTGATCAAGCTCTGTAAATTGAAGCATTTTTTTTGTCATAACTTCGATTAACTTATTCGAAAAATACATAATTTTAAAGTAAAAATAGGTAAATAGTACTTACTTAAATTATAAAAAAACCATATTTTGGTGATAAATATACGCATACCTGTTATGCATATAAAATAGTCACGAAAAAAACAATCTTCAGTTTTATTATTAAAAATTATGATTGAAATATTTATTCTATCTATCATCCAGGGAATAACTGAATTTTTACCAATAAGTTCTTCTTCTCATTTAATACTAGCATCAAAATATTTTAACTTTGATAATCAAAGTTTATCTTTAGATGTAAGTTTGCATATCGGATCATTTATTGCAGTAATTTTTTATTTTAAAAAAGATATTTTCAATTTTTTTAAAAATAAAGAATTATTTTTTAAAATTATAATTTCTTCTATACCAGTAATGATTGTTGGGTACACCCTGGTAAAATTAAACTTAATAGAGCAAATACGAAATGTAAAAATTATTGGTTGGACGACTTTAGTTTTTGGAATTTTATTATATTTTAGTGACAAGTTTTCTACGGCAAAGATGATTAAAAATAATTTTAATTATAAATCAGCTTTATATATAGGATTTTTTCAAGTTTTATCTTTAATTCCAGGAGTAAGTAGGTCCGGTATAACAATAACTGCCGGTAGATTTCTAGGTTTTAAGAGAGAAGAATCTGTAAAGATTTCTTTTTTATTGTCAATACCTACTCTTGCAGCTGTGAGTATATTTGGAATTATAAATTTATCTAGCTCTGATAATCTAAATATCTCTTTATTAAATATTTTATCAATATTTTTATCTTTTATATTTTCATTAATAACTATTAAATATTTTTTAAAATATATCAAAAACTTTAGTTTAAATATATTTGTTATTTACAGGGTTGTTCTTGGGATAATTATTTTAATATTAGCGTACTTATAGAACTAATGTTAATGCTAATAATATTGCAAATACCATAACAAAAAAAACTATGACGGCTTTCTGTAA
>Ga0114997_10002140_pt1 | contig 16101 bp, 19 predicted proteins | sample ArcticOcean_MG_C_2_FD_87045 | JGI IMG/M metagenome (GOLD analysis project Ga0114997, IMG submission 87045) | Marine microbial communities from western Arctic Ocean - ArcticOcean_MG_CB4_136 | ecosystem: Environmental > Aquatic > Marine > Oceanic | place: Arctic Ocean: Canada Basin | collected...
TAAAACTCAAGACGAGGTTAATTTAGATTTAGCCGCTGGTAGATGTGATGTTGCTTTAGCAGCAGCTGTAGCCTTTACTGATTATGCTGAAAAATCTGGAAAACCCGTTGTACTAGTTGGACCAACTTTTTCAGGTGGTGCTTTTGGTAATGGTGTTGGAGTTGGATTAAGACAAGCCTCTCAACTAGGTGGAACATTAGGAGCAAGAGATGCTGAGCTTTTAAAAGCTTTTAACAAAGCAATTAAAACTGCTAGAAAAAATGGTATCATTAGCAAATTAGCGATCAAGCATTTTGGCTTTGATGCTTCTATGTAATTAATATTTTGAAAAGGCGACTGTTTATTTAGTCGCCCTTTCGATATGGATATTTTATCTTTCGGAAAAACTGGCTGGGGTGATGAGTTGTTTTATGCAACTTTGATGACTATTGCTGTTTCAATTACAGCAATGTTAATAGGTTTTATATTTTCAATAATTTTTACCCCTCTTAAAATATCAAATAACAAATTTTTAAATTTGATAGCCAACTCTTACACTACAATCATAAGAGGTGTTCCAGAATTGCTAGTAATTTATCTTTTCTTTTTTGGTGGAAGTGGAGCCATTATGTATGTGGCATCAATATTTGGTTATTTTCATTACATAGAGATTAATGCATTTATTACAGGGTCAGTTGCAATAGGTATAATTTCAGGAGCTTATTCAACTGAAGTTTTTAGGGGAGCTATTCAATCAGTAGACAAAGGCCAGTTTGAAGCCTGCAAAGTTTTAGGATTTAAAAAACATATTTATTTTTTAAAAGTAATTATGCCTCAAATGTTAAGGTTAGCTATTCCTAATTTAAGTAATGTTTGGCAGATAACATTAAAAGATACATCGTTAATTTCTGTTACTGGTTTAGTAGAGATAATGAGACAATCTTATATAGCAGCAGGATCAACAAGAGATCCTTTATTTTTTTATTCTTTTGCGGCAATTTTATATTTAATGCTTACTTTTTTAAGTATGAAATTAATTAACAGACTTGAAGTTAAATATAGTAGGGGGGGGTAATGGATTTAGACCTAATATTCACAAGCTTACCAAAATTATTAAGTGCTGCCGTTGTAACTTTAAAGCTATTGTCACTATCTCTATTTTTTGGAATATTTATTGGTCTTTTATTTGCAATTTTAAGATTAAATAAAAACCCATTAATAAATAAATTTGCTTATGGGTATTCTTACATATTTAGAGGAACCCCATTGTTAGTTCAAATATTTATAATTTATTTTGGTTTGGGACAAATAGAATATTTTAGATCAACTTTTCTTTGGGTCATTTTTAAAGAACCATATTGGTGTGCAATTATAGCTTTTGCATTGAATACTGGAGCCTATACATCAGAAATTTTAAGATCAGCGTTTCAAACCATTAAACCTGGAATTATTGAAGCAGGTAAAAGTTTAGGTATACCAAATAAAATTATTTTTTATAAAATTCAGATACCTATTGCCATTAGGCAATCTTTACCAGCTTATGGTAATGAAATTATACTAATGATGAAGGGTACATCTCTTGCAAGTACAGTAACATTAATGGATATAACTGGTGTTGCTAAACATATAGTCTCAACGACATATAAACCATTGGAGATATTTATATTAGCTGGAGGTATTTATTTATTTATGACTTTTTTAATTCATAATTTAATAAAATATCTAGAAAAAAGATATGCTTACTAACATGTTAAAAATTATTATAATCTATAGATTACAAGATAAACCTGATTTGATTTTATTCTTAAAGAAAGTAAAAGATTTTTTTATGTAGGAATAAAATTTCTTTTGGCCAATCGAATTTTCGATAAACCCAATTAATAAAATCAATATTATGGGGTAAAATGAAATCCTAGTTGCTCTTAAGTCCCAATCTAAAAATTCTCTTAAAAATTGTATATTTAATTGATCACCGTCTACTAAAAAGACTAAAAAAGTTAATAAAGTGTAAAAAAAATATTTCCAGTTCCAAAATACAGCTAAGGCAATTAATGGTATAAACAAATATTGAGTATACATCATTGATGAAAATACAACTACAGCCATTAAATACAGATATAAACTTTCTTTCAGATTTTTCTTGATGAAGAAAAAACCTAATCCAATGAGGATAAGACTAAATAATGTTTGTATATCAAAATACATATGAATAATCTTTGGACCAAACATTCCCCAAAAAGGACCATCAAAACGCATGCCAAAGGTACCTAGTTTATGAACAATATGTTCAAAGTCATTAAATAAGAAAGGAAAAAAACTAAATAAAAAAATTGAATACGGTATTAGTAAAATTAAAAATTTCTTAAGAAATTTTTTTTCTTTAAATGCCCACCACAAGGGAAAGAAAATTAAAATATGTTTTATAGAAATTGAAATACCCATAATAATTAAAGGTATAATAAATTTAAAATCTAATTTATCTTTTTCATAAAGAAGAACAGATAAAAAACCAAACAAAATAGCAAAGTTATTAAATTGATTGTGATGGCCTGTAATAATAATACAAATAGGATTTAAAAAATATAACAATCCTACTTTTAAAGAGTAATTTCTATACAACAAAAAAAAAATAAAAAAATCAATTAAACTTAAAAAAATTACTATTTTCATTCTATAAAAAGATCCAGGTATATTTTGTACAAAAGAATTATTTTCTAGAGGAAGAAATGAAATTGAATCAAGAAAATACAATGTACGAATCCAAGGGGTACCATAAGAATAATTGCCAAATTCATAAATACTTTTATCTTCTTTGAATAACTCTAAGTTGAATTGCCACATAGCAAAATCAAAATTAGATCCAAATTGGGATACCCAGATTCTTAAAGCAAAACCCAAAATGACAAAAAAAGTAAATATTATTAATTTGTTATTTTTTTTAATAATTCTATTCATGTTTATTGATAATCAGTGTATTCTTTGATTTCTTTAATTTTAGAACCTGTATGATTATTTATTTCTAGTTTAATTTTAGCACGATCATCATTTAAGAAATGAATATCTCTTGATAGCTTAATAAATTTTTCTGAAAATTCTGAATTTTTTTCACACATTCTTTTATCATCCTCAATAACCCATAATTTAGAATTAATTTCTTTTAATGAAGTGAATAATTTATTAAGTTTGTCATCTGAATTAACATTTTTATCTTTTTGATCTCTTAAAATAGCATGCTCATCGTTAATAAAATTCAACTTATCTGGATCTTTAATTTTTTCTTTTTTTATCTCTAAAATAGAAATTTTATCTAAAAGCTCTCCAACAGATACTTCAACTAGAATTTTATTCATAAAAATTTATATTATGTTAAATTATTCAAATTATGTCTAATATTTTAATTATCAAACATGGTTCTCTTGGTGATATAGCCCAAACAAGTGGGGCAATTCAAGATATTTCTGAAAACCATAAAGAAGACCTGATACACTTATTGACTACAAAGCCTTATTTTGAATTATTTAAAAAAAATCCATTTATTCATAATATTATTTTAGACAAAAGATTATCCAGATTTAATCTTATTTATCTTTATAAACTCACTAAAACTTTAAAAAATTTCAATTTTAAAAAAATATATGATCTTCAAAATTCATCAAGGACTACTTTTTATAAAAATATTCTATTTCCAAAAGCAAGATCTAATATATGGTCTAGTTCATTGACTACACTTCCAATAAATACTCTTAAGAAAGAATTTGATAAAATTCCTGTTCTAGACAGATTTGACCATCAATTAAAAACTTCAGGTTTAAAAACTTTTAACACTTTACAACCTAACTTTACCTGGGCTTGTAACAATATTGATCATGTAAAAAACAAATATAATTTAAAAGAATATATAGTCTTATTTCCTTTTTGTTCAGCACATCTACACATTAAAAAGTGGCCCTACTATAATGAATTAATTGAACTAATTAAAAATAAATTTAAAGATAGATATCAAATTGTTATAGCACCTGGGAAATCAGAAATTAATGATGCAAAAAAAATAAACGCAATATCAATACTAGATGATAATAAAATTTTAGATATTTCTCAGTTATCTGCTTTAATTAATGATAGTTCTTTTATAATAGCAAATGATACTGGACCAGCACATATGGCTGCTCACCTAAATGCAAAAGGAATAACTTTATTTGGCAAACACACAACGGCATATAAAGTCAGCATCGAGAGAAAAAATTTTAAAGCTATACAGGTGGAAGATCTAAATAAATTAAGTGCTGAAAAAGTTTTTGAGAGAATATTTAATATTTTAGTTTAGAATTTTTATATATTTGTTAATAATTTTATCCCATTGAAATTTAGAGGAGTTTTCTTTAGCAGCTTTTCCATACTCCAAATATTTATTGTTTTTTAACATTAAATTTATAGAGGAGTAAACTGCATCTAAATTATTTCCATCACAGATTAAACCAGTTTTTTCATGTTCAATTGCATCAGAAGCACCACCATCTTTTCCACCAAGAGAAGGTATTCCATATTGTGCAGCTTCAACATAAGCTATACCAAAACCTTCTACAGATTTTTTATAGATTATAGAAGGCATGACAAAAATGTTAGATTTTGCTAAAAGTGAATTTTTAAGTTCATTTGATATTTCTTTAAAAAACATTACTTGTTCTTGTAAACTCAATTCAGCAACAAGTTTTTTTATATTTTTTTCTTCATCACCATAGCCAATACAAATATAAACAATATCAGGGTAAATTTGTTTTAAATTTCTGAGGGCCATAATCACTTTTTCATGATTTTTTCTCTTATCATATCTTGAGACTGTAATTAATCTTGGAGACTTATGTTTTAATAAGCTTTCAACTTTATCTATTATTTTACTGTTCAATTCTTCAACAGGATTAACTCCAGGATTAATTATAGTAATTCTACTCTCATCAACACCACATTTAATAGCTAAATTTTTAGTATATTTTGAATTAGCAACAACTACCTCTACATTATTCAACACATTTAGAACTCTCTTGTTAAGGTTTGTATTTTTTTCATGATTTATTTCCTTAGAGTGGATTAAACATATTTTTTTCTTGTTTGTTTTAATTAATTCAAGACTTTTCCAGTGATCTGCAATTATGCCCTGTACCTTATTTTCTTTTATAAACTCATTAATAAGTTGAGCTTTTCTATATTTCCTTAGTAATTTAATTCCACCAACTCTTTCAATTGAAAAAGAAACCTGTTCATCAAAATCTTTATGATTATCATGATAATTAGCAAAAACCTTAATCATGAAGTTTTTTGAAAGTTCATTAGCTAACCCCCACATTAAATTTTGCATTCCACCAATTTCAGGAGGAAATGATCTTGTGACAATTAAGTACATTAATTACTAAACCACTTTATTCCACATCCCATGCTAGGAATCTGTTCTTTTGGACCCCTGTTAGTTTCAGATATTTTTTTCATGGCTTTGTATAAATCACTCTTACCATCTCTCACAGGTTTTAAGTCTTTCAATTCTCTAATTCTTCCTCTGTACTGTAATTCTAAATTTCTATTATAACCAAAGAAATCAGGTGTGCACACTGCATTATAATTTTTAGCCACTTCTTGTGTTTCATCAATTAAATATTTGAAGTTAAAATTATGATTATTAGAAAATTCAATCATTTTATCAAAGGAGTCCTCAGGGTAATTTACTGAGTCGTTTGCACATATTGCCACTGCATTAATACCTAATTGTTCTAAATTTGTACAATCCTCTACAATATCTTTAATTATAGCCTTAACATATGGGCAGTGATTGCAGATAAACATGATTAATGTGCCATTATTTCCCCGTACATCATCTAATTTGATAATTTCATCTTTAGTTGATTTTAACTTAAAGCTTTTAGCTTTTTGTCCAAAATCACATATTGGAGTTTTTATTGGCATGTTATGATAATATATAAGTTATGTTTTATGATTTGGAAGATAAAAAAGTAAAAAATTTAGGTGAAAATTGGTCTGCATCTAATGCATCTATTATTGGTGATGTTACTTTAGAAAAAAATACCAGTATTTGGTTTAATGTTACATTAAGGGGGGATGTAGAAAATATTCATGTTGATGAAGGGTCCAACATTCAAGATGGAAGTGTCTTGCATACCGACCCTGGCTATCCTTTAAAAATTGGAAAAGATGTAACCATAGGTCATTTGGTAATGCTTCATGGATGCACGATTGGAGATAATTCTTTAATTGGCATTGGTGCTGTAATTTTAAATGGTGTTAAGATTGGTAAAAATTGTATTATTGGAGCTAACGCACTAGTTACAGAAAATAAAACAATACCTGATAACTCTTTAGTTATTGGATCCCCTGGTAAAATTGTAAGAAAAGTTACTGATGATGAGAAAAAATCAATTACTAAAAATGCCATTCATTACCAAGAAAATTGGAAGAAATACTCTAAATTAGTAACTTAGTTATTTGTATTGTAGTTTATAAATTAATATAAAAAGACTTAAGACTAGAGTTACTGCATTAGCAAGAATAACAGGAAGATTAGAAATTATAATTCCATATATTAACCAAGATAAAACACCAATCGTAAATATTAAAAACATATATAAAGATATATCTTTAGTACTTTTAGATTTATAAACCTTAATTGCTTGAGGAACAAAAGCAATCGTTGTACAAAAAGCAGCAAAAAAACCCACATAGTTAATTATTAATTCTTTAATCATATTAAGGAACCAGCCAATTTTCTTTATTATTTTCTAAATCAAATTTAGCTCTTCGGTGCCCTTTAGCTGCTAAATAAAGCCATTCCATACATTTGATTTTACACTGTATAACAGTAAAGTTTTTATATCCTACTTCACTTTGTTCCATTGAAAATTTGAAGTTATCTAACTCAGGTTTTAAACCAGAAGTTGGGGTAAGAGACACTGTTCCAGGTCCATTATCAACTAGATAACATTTTCTACTCATATGTCCTGTTTTTAACCAAGATTCTTTTGTTATTTCATTGTCATAATTAATGGTGCATTCTACTTTTAATCTTACCTGGATTTTTTTTTCTTTGTCATAAAATAATATTGAAGCATTTTTATTACTTTTTAATTTAGCAATTTTATTTGACCTAATGTCACTATGGTATTGAATAAGATTGTTTGATTGATCTGACTTTCTAAGAACTATAATTCTTCCATCAAAATCATCTTGATTACCACAGATGAACACAGGAGTTCTAAATGGAGAACTTCTATCTTTAATAGCATTATCCAGCATAGACCAGATTTTATTTTTGATCTCAGTAAAATCCCCGTAGTATGTTGGTTGCATTTGAGATTATTTACTTAATCTTCTGATTAGACTAGAAGTGTCCCAACGGTTTCCACCCATTCCCTGAACTTCACTATAATATTTATCAACTATTTCAGTTACAGGTAATAGAGAGCCATTATTTTTTGCTTCTTCCATTGCAATTTTTAAATCTTTCCGCATCCAATCAACTGCAAAGCCATGCTCAAATTTGTCTTCTAGCATTGTTTTATATCTATTTTCCATTTGCCAAGATTGTGCAGCACCTTTAGAAATAACTTCAATTACATCCTCCATATTCAGTCCAGATTTTACCCCAAAATTAATAGCTTCAGATAAACCTTGAACTAAACCTGCAATACAAATTTGATTAACCATTTTTGCTAGCTGTCCATTACCAGCACCACCTAACAACTTTATTTTTTTACTATAACAATTAATAATGTCTTTTGCTTTATCGAAATTACTCTGGTCTCCACCAATCATTACTGTTAGAGCACCATTTTCAGCTCCAGCTTGACCACCTGAAACAGGTGCATCTAAGAAACCAAATTTATTTTTTAATGAGTGATCATAAATCTCTCTAGCAATCGTTGCAGAAGCAGTAGTGTTATCAACATAGATAGCACCCTTTTTAATTTTTTTAAAAATACCGTTATCTCCAAAAGTAACTTCTTTTAGATCGTTGTCATTACCAACACAGGTAAATATAAAGTCAGCACTTTCAGCAGCTTTTGCAGGTGTATCTGCTTTTGAACCTTTAAATTCAGTAACCCATTTATCAGCTTTTGTACTTGTTCGATTAAAAACAGTTACATCATGTCCTGCTTTTGATATATATCCAGCCATTGGATAACCCATGACACCTAAACCTATAAATGCAATATTGCTCATAAATTATATTTCCTATGTTTAAAAGTTTGAACTTTAAAGTAATTTTATTTGGATTCATATTTACATTTTTTTCAAGCTTTGGACAGAGTTTTTTTCTAGGCTTATTTAATTCTAGTATAAGAGATGTTCTTTCTATTACCCATGGACAATTTGGATCAATCTATGCATCAGCAACTTTATTAAGTAGTTTTATTCTTGTTTGGATTGGAAAAAAAATAGATGATATTAATATTTTAAGATTTGCATTTTATGTAGTCACCTTATTAGCCATTTCTTGTTTTCTGTTTTCTAAAATCTCATCAGTAATTTTCTTATTTTTTTCTATTTTTTTAATGAGACTTTCAGGTCAAGGGCTGATGTCTCACACAGCAACCACAACCATAGCAAGATTTTTTGAAAAAAGTAGAGGCAGAGCGCTTAGCACTACTTGGCTGGGCTTGTCTTTAGCGGAATTTATTTTACCCTTGTTAATTATTTTTTTATTAACCTTTATTAATTGGAGAAATATTTGGATTGTAATTTCAATTTTAGTTATTGCAGTACTACCAATAGTTTCTTTTTTACTGGTAAAAAATATCAAACTAGATTCAAGAGAGACTGTAAATATAAAAAAAGTAAAAACAAAAGATATAAAACAATGGAAAAGAAGTGAAGTATTAAAAGATTATAGATTTTATATTGTTTGTTTAAGTATGTTAGCCATGCCTTCAATCGCTACAGGCACATTTGTTTATCAATCATTTATAGTGTCTTCTAAAAATTGGGGACCTTATGTAATCGCTCAATCATTTATGGTGTATTCAATTTTATCTGTAATTACTTTATTTTTATCTGGTTTTCTAATTGATAAATTTAGTAGCAGAAAATTATTAATCTATATGAATATTCCTCTACTATTTTCTACATTTGTCCTTTATTATTTTAATACACCAACATCATCTTTTTTCTTTCTTGGGTTAATTGGTATCTCAAATGGACTAGCTAACGTTTTAGGTTCTGCTACTTGGGCTGAAGTTTACGGTGTCAAATACATAGGATCCATCAAAGCGTTAACAACAGCTTTGATGGTATTTTCGACTGCTTTTGGCACAGCACTCTTTGGAATTCTTATAGATAATGGCTTTTCAATAGAACAAATTGCTCTAGTTTCAAGTTCTTACATATTAGTTGCACTATCCCTGTTATTTTTAATAAAGAATAAGTTGAATCCTCATTATTTATAAAATTAACCTTGATTTTATTTTAAGCATTGTATAGATACTGCCCATGGCTAGAGTAACTGTAGAAGATTGTATAGATAAAGTAGATAGTCCTTACGAATTAGTATTGGTTGCAAAAGAAAGAGCAGTTCAATTAAATTCAGGTATAGAGCCTACTCTTGATAGAGACAATGACAAAAATACCGTTATTGCATTAAGAGAAATTGCAGAAGAAACCATTAAAGTTCCAGATTTAACTGAAAGTGCAATTCACAAGCTTAGAAAACATGTAGAACAGGTTGATGATGGTACAGATGATGATGAAATTATTGGTGATGATTTTGACAGTATGTATAAAGGAGAAATTTCTAAAAGTGGAACTCCTATTTTGCCATCAAAAAGAGCAAGAAAAATTCCAGAAAAAATTTTAGTATCTCCAGATGATCTTGAAGAACTTACAGCTAAAGCAGAACCTGAAGTAGAAGTTAACCCAGAGTTAGAAGTTGCTGCTGAAGAAACCGAAGTCTCTTTAGATCAAATAGCTGAAACGGAAAATGAAGTTGAAATAACTGAAGTAAATCCTGAAGATTCAGACACTACAAATAACTAAAGAAATAATATAAAAGTTAATCATGAACAGGAAAGTATCTGTTGCCCCCATGATGGATTGTACTGATCGTCATGAGCGATTTTTTTTAAGATTAATTAGTAAAAATACACTTCTCTATAGTGAAATGGTTGTCTCTGAAGCAATTCATAGAGGTGATAAAAAAAAGTTATTAGAATTTAATATTAATGAAAAACCTATCGCACTTCAAATTGGTGGTTCTTCCCCAACTCTATTAGCAGAAGCTACAAAAGCAGGTGAAGATTTTGGCTATGATGAAATTAATCTAAATTTAGGTTGTCCTTCTAAAAAAGTTGAAAAAAATAAATTTGGTGCATGTTTAATGAAAGAGCCAAACCTAGTTGCAGATTGTTTAAGTAAAATGCAGTCAGTTACAAAATTGCCAGTTACGATTAAAACTAGGATTGGTTATGATGACACTGAAGACTATGAAAACTTACATCATTTTATTTCAACATTAAAAAGTACTGGTGTTAAAACTTTTATTATTCACGCAAGGAAAGCTATTCTTGGAAAATTTACCCCTAAACAAAATTTAAATATTCCACCTTTAAAATATGATTTTGTTTATCGTTTAAAAAAAGATTTTCCTAAAGAGGAAATAATTATTAATGGTGGAATTACTACAACTGATGAGATGAAAAATCATTTAAAAAAAGTAGATGGCGTAATGATTGGAAGAGCGGCCTATCACACACCATATTTGTTAGCTGATATAGAAAGAGAAATATTTAATAATGAAGATGTGCCAAGTAGACAGGAAGTTATCGAGCAGTTGTTGCCCTATGTAAGAGAAGAGATAAAAAAAGGGACACGATTAAATCAGATTATGAGACACACACTTGGATTGTTCCATGGGCAAATAGGTTCTAGTTTCTGGAAGAGATATTTAAGTGAGAATATGTGTGTTCGAGACGCAGATGTTAAAAAAATTGATCATATTATGGATAAGATTAAATTTAACAATGTTGATACATCAGTAGGACAATCTGCTTAGCTCCTTATTATCTAACGAATATATTTATTTTAGCATATTAATGGCCTTAACAGCAATACCTGTTGGTTTTGTTGCGGGGTTATTTGGAATCGGAGGAGGTTTAATCACAGTACCTTTTTTGTTTTATATATTTAACTCCTTAGGTATTGATCAAGATTATGTAATGCATTTGGCTGTTGGAACTTCATTTGCAATTATAATCCCAACTTCAGCAGTGTCTGTTTTAACACATCACAAATTTAAAGCAGTAGACTTTGATATTGTTAAAATTTATGGAATATTTGTAGTAGTAGGAGTTATTTTTGGAACACTTTTCGCAGCAACTGTTAAAACAAAGACATTAGTTCTTTTCTTTGCAATCGTTATATTTCTACTAAGTATTTATTTATTATTACTTAAAGAGAAAGAAAAAAATATTACTCTTAAGATTAAATTACACTTAAAAATTATTTTAGGATTTTTAGTTGGCTTCATATCAGCGCCAATGGGTATTGGTGGTGCCGTAATGAATGTACCGATATTAAAATTCTTTGGGTACTCAATTAATAGAGCAATCGGGAGTGCAGCAGCTATCGGTTTTTTGATAGCACTATTTGGTGCACTTGGATTTTTAATTACAGGCAGCTATTTAAAGACAAATATTTCATTAAGTATTGGTTTTTTAAACATACCGGCTTTTTTAATTTTTATACCTATCACGACATTTATGGCAAGAATTGGAGCAAAAACGGTTCATACAATCGATAAAAAAAAAATAAGTAAGTATTTTGGAATCTTTTTACTTATTATAGCTTTTAAATTTTTACATGAATACTTTAAACTTTAATAAAAAAATTAAATTTTATGTTTAATCTGAAACAAATAATTTCACTAATTGCTGACGCTGGTCAAAAGCTGTTTAATAAAAATAATATTAAGGAAAACGATGTGGAATCGATCTTATCTTTATGTGATGATCTAATTTCAAATAAGGGTGCAGCATTCGGTATCGCCGTTGCAAGAGCTATTACAAAACACTATGAAACTCTTTCTACAGAAAATAAATTATTATTCTTCAAACGAATTAATGAAAAATACAAACCTAGCTTCACAAAAGTAAATGAAGCTATAGATGTTTATAAAAATTCACAAAATGAAAAAACTTTATCTGATCTATTTAATGTCTCTGAGGGCAATAGAAGAGAATTATTTAGAAGATTAAATATGGCACCCAATGGAACTTCTATTATAATTACTTTAAGAGAAGATTTATTAAAAATTTTGAATAAGAACAGTGAGCTCAGAGCCCTGGATGATGATTTAAGACATTTATTTAGAGCTTGGTTTAATCCCGGGTTTCTTAAGCTTGAAAAAATCACATGGGATACAAAAGCTGCTATTTTAGAACGAATAATTAAATATGAAAGAGTTCATCAAATGAAAGATATGAATGAACTTAAAAGAAGATTAGGTGAAGACAGGAGATTTTTTTCTTATTTTCATCCCGCACTAGAAGATGAACCAATTATTTTTGTTCAGGTAGCCTTAACTAAAGGTTTAGGTAAATCTATACAGGAATTAATGAAACCATCAAATAAAGATTTAACAAGACATGATACAGCAACATTCTATTCAATTAGCAACTGTCAAGAAGGTTTATCTAGGGTCACGCTAGGTAACTTTTTAATTAAAAGAGTTGTATACGAAATACAAGAAGAACTTCCTCATATTAAAAATTTCGGAACTTTGTCACCCATACCAGGCCTTGTTGAATGGTTTTCATATTTAGAAGAAAGTAAAATAAAAAATATTTTAGGTGATTTAACTGACCAAAATTTATCTTTTTTAAAATCACAAGATCTGAAAATTGGTGATAATAGAGTTATTAAAAATAAAAATGCAATAATAAAGTTAGTTGCTCATTATATTATTAATGAAAAAAATGAAAAAGGACTTCCAATTAATGATGTTAGTAGATTTCATCTAGGTAATGGAGCAATTGTTGATGATGTAATTATTAATGCTAATATTTCTGAAACTGGTTTTAAAAGATCTTTTGGTGTTATGGTTAATTATCTTTATGAACTTAAAAATATTGAAAAAAATCATGAAGATTATATGAATAACAAAAAAGTAATTTTTTCAGACAAACTGAAGAAATATCTTTAATCAATTAATGAAAAAAGTTAATAAAAACTTTCTTAAAAGCTCTTATCATATTGCAAAATTAAAATTATGCACTATTAGGCTAATAGATAATTCTAGATTTCCTTGGATAATTTTAATTCCAAATAGAAAAAAAGTATGTGATATCACTGACCTTAAGCAAAAAGATCAAATTCTACTTATGGAGGAAATAGTTATTTGTAGCAAAATAATGAAAAAAAAATTTAAAACAACAAAACTTAATGTTGAAAAAATTGGGAATATAGTTCCTCAATTACATATTCATATAATAGCTCGTTCTAAAAATGACAGTACATGGCCATTATCCGTTTGGATTGTTAAGGGAAAACCTTATTCAAAAAAATCTTTAGAAACTATAATTAATAATTTAAGAAAAAGTTTTTAGTTATGGTTGGTCGGGGTGGTTTCAGTCTCCCTACGCCACCCTTGTACTACTTGTAATTGATTCTCTTGAAATAGTTCTACACTTAATAATTGAAACTAGACTTTATCAACTGCTTGCTTTACTAAACTAGTTTATAACTTGATTTATAGATAATTAAAATTTTAAGGTACCTTTGATTAAAACAACACTCTCATCATTTGCTAAATCTATTGGATTCAATGCGCAAGATTATATTCCAAAAGAAGGTGCATCCTTCTCTTTGTTTAGAATTGAAGTTTTATCTGGATTAACAGTTGCTCTAGCCCTGGTTCCTGAGGCGATTGCCTTCGCTTTTGTTGCTGGAGTTGCACCTTTATCTGGTCTTTACGCAGCATTTATTGTTGGTTTAATTACAGCTGTGTTTGGTGGGCGTCCTGGAATGATTTCGGGAGCAACAGGTGCATTGGCTGTTGTGATGGTTTCACTAGTTATGGATCATGGAGCTCAATATTTATTTGCAACGGTAGTTTTAATGGGAATTTTACAATTGTTAGCAGGAGTTTTTAAACTTGGAAAATTTATAAGAATGGTTCCGCAGCCAGTAATGTTGGGTTTTGTTAATGGTCTTGCAATAGTAATTGGTATTTCACAACTAAGTCAGTTTAAAACAATAAATGCCTTAGGCGATTCTGTTTGGATTACAGGTAATACATTGCTTTATTCAATTATATTTGTTGCGTTTACAATGTTTGCTATTTGGTTCTTACCTAAAATAACAAAGTTGTTACCCTCTACATTGATAGCTATTTTATTTACAACTATCTTAGCTTTAACCTTAAAAATTGACATACCAAATGTCGGTGATCTTGCCAGCGTTAAAGGTGGTCTTCCAAATTTTTCTATTCCAAGTGTTCCTTTTAATCTGGAAACACTAAAGATTATTTTTCCCTACGCATTTATACTGTCCTCTATTGGATTAATAGAAAGTTTATTAACTTTAAATTTAGTGGGAGAGATAACCAATAAAAGAGGTGGCGCTAGTCAGGAATGTTTAGCACAAGGGTTTGCCAACACCATTACAGGTTTTTTTGGAGGAATGGGTGGTTGTGCAATGATAGGACAATCAATGATTAATGTCAGGTCAGGTGGAAGAACTAGAATAGCTGGAATTGCAGCTGCATTATTCTTATTAATTTTTATTCTGTATGCCTCTTCTTATATTGAAATGATCCCAATAGCAGCCCTAGTTGGTGTGATGTTTATGGTTGTGATTGGAACGTTTGCCTGGAACTCAATAAAAATATTATTTTTTGTACCAAAGAGTGACGCATTAGTTACAGTACTTGTAACTGTTGTGACTGTCCTAGAGGACTTAGCAGTTGCAGTAATAGTAGGAGTAATAGTCTCTGCTTTAGTTTTTGCATGGAAGTCTGCCTCAAAAATTAGAGCAACTGAAAGACCTTCTAAAACAGAAAAAGGTGCAAAAGTTTATGAAATAGAAGGAGCACTTTTTTTTAGTTCAACCAATAGTTTTTTAGAATTATTTAAACCAGAAGAAGATCCTGAGTTAATTATTATTGATTTTGCAGCATCAAAAGTAATTGATCAATCAGCTTTAAAGGCGATTGAAGATATTGCTGATAAATACAATAGTTTTGGAAAAAAAGTTAAACTTAGACATTTAACTCGTGATTGTCATAAGCTGCTAAGTAGAGCTGGTCAGCTTGTTGTAGATAGTGATGACGATCCTGATTATGGGGTGGCAGTTGATTACGATGTTAAATTAGGTATTTTTGGAAAATAAAATGAATAATGAGATTAAAACCAATGATGTTATTTTTAATTTTTTTAAACAAATTTGTGATGAAAAAAGTGATGACAAATGTGTTGAGCTTGGTAATAGTTGGATTAATGCAATGAAAACCAATCTTACTAACATGGGAAAAAAACTAGAAAAAGATGATAAAGTCAAGTACCAAGAAAATATCGATAGCAATATAAGTCATCTTAATAATCTGAAGGATAAATCAGCTAATGAATGGCGTGAATATGCAACCCTGTGTATGGTGGAGATATTAGATCATAAAAGCAACTCTTGAATTTTTTTAAAAAGTTATTTTCAAGCAGCAATTTAGAATTACAAATTAATGATGGAGGTAGATCTGCTGCTGGGTACAAAGGTATAGCTGGAGATTGTGTGGTTAGGTCTATTGCAATTGTATCAGGCCTTCCTTATAAAAAAATTTATGATGACCTCTATAAAGCTAACGAGGAATTTAGAACTACATCAAGGACTAAACTTGCAAAAAGTTTAAAACAAAAAAATGATAGTCCAAGATCAGGCACACATAGAGTGGTACTTAAAAAATATCTTGAAAAGCTAGGATGGAATTGGAACCCAACAATGTTTATTGGGCAAGGCTGTAAGGTTCATTTAAAAAAAAGTGAACTTCCAATGGGTACTTTAATTGTATCTTGTTCAAAACACATAACAGTTGTTATAAACGGTATTCTTCATGACACTTATGATTGTTCAAGACGTGGA
>Ga0114997_10002146_pt1 | contig 16067 bp, 8 predicted proteins | sample ArcticOcean_MG_C_2_FD_87045 | JGI IMG/M metagenome (GOLD analysis project Ga0114997, IMG submission 87045) | Marine microbial communities from western Arctic Ocean - ArcticOcean_MG_CB4_136 | ecosystem: Environmental > Aquatic > Marine > Oceanic | place: Arctic Ocean: Canada Basin | collected...
ATTCACCCCTAGTGAATCTGAGATGTTTGATAATTATTTTTCCCAACTCAAGGCCGCAGACCGACTAGGGTTCGGGGTTGGATGGCTGGCTCAAGCCCATCTTTCGACCCAAACTCAAAAATTAAATTCCCAGCCAGTAGTCCCTCATTGGCAAGGCGAGGTTGGGCTTTGTACCGATTTTTATCAATTGGCAGTGATGAGTTTTCAAGCGACCTCAAACATTGATATCGGTTCGGCTGTAGTAAGTATTCTAGCGAGCGGTGGTCCGATTGCAAATGCCGAAAGAGTTGCTAATACAGTTCAATATCTTTCAATGATCGATTCACAAAGAAAGCTCCACTTTGGCTTTGCTGCCGGACGATTTGAATTTATGGCCCGGCCCTATGGAATCGTGCCACGCACCCCGGTTGAGAAAGCAGCATGGCCGGCTTTGAGAGGACAAATATTCATAGAAGCAAGCGAAATTTTCTTGCGGCTTTTGCGCGGTGATACCATCCGAGCCAATGATATTGGCCCAACTATATTGACCCGAAGCAATTTCCGCTCTGATGATGATTGGGCTGCGGTTCAAGCCGCCGCTGAAAGCGAGGATGATGAAATCGAGATCCAGAGACGATATGAATTTGAGGACATATCTATAGTTCCAACACATTGGCCGAGAGAACAATTGGAGTTAATCGCTGGAACTCACGACCCAAAAGCCCAAGAATTCGTTAACAAAATATTGCCGGTCAAGGTGTTCAATCTATCGATTACCTCGCCGGAAATCATCGATGCAACCCACGAAAAAATGACAAAATTATACCATCCTGATGGTGGCCAATGGGAACGCCGAAATATGCCGAGAACAATTTTTGTATTCTTGAACGCTGAGCCGGGACTAAGTTCAATCGAACGTTCACAAGCAGCGAAAATAGAAGCCAAAAACGCATTAGGCGAGTATTGGAAAGCATTAGAGGGGACAATAGATCCATCGAAAGTCGAAAAAGCGACAAATAATGCACTAATTGGGAATCCTGCTGAGGTCGCGGCTCAAGTCTTGGAAAGATTTCACCCTGATGACCGCATTATGTGTTGGTTTGATTTCTTTAATCACGATAGTGACCGAGTCATACGAAATATGGAGGCTTGGTGGAACGAGGTCGTTCCATTGTTGGAGGCGAATTGATGTCTTTGCGACACGATGCTAACTCAGCGGTAGCGCCTGGGAAACCAGGGTCATCGATATTCCCCGATTCCCCTTTAGGTGAAGAGGTCGATGGAATTCCTACCGGCCGTCAAGTCGAATGGGAACCGTTGGTCGATTATCGCCGAAACGGAGTCAGCGAAAATACCATTCACGGCGCGGTCGCTTGGGCACACGGTGACGAGGTAATCCACTCTTTTGGTGGTAATGTTTTGTGCTACGGCCGGTCGATGATGAAGCCATTTATGCTCAAGGCTTTCACCGAAGAATTAGCCGATTGTTCCTGGGAGCAAAAAGCGATTGCGGTAGCGAGCCATAATGGCGATACCGAACACGTTGCGGCCGCTCAATCACTTTTGAGCGAGGCTGAATGGCCATTGATGCTGACACCTGTCGATGTGCCATTGATCCAATTTGGGCGCCAGGTCCGCCGCCCACGCAGATGGTATCACACCTGTAGTGGCGAACATGCTGCAATTCTCCATGGGTGCCGGAAAAAGGGTTGGAACAGAGCTGGTTACACCTTACCTTCCCACGAAGTTTTCGCGGCTTATATGGAACAATTAAGGCGTTATCTCGGCCAAGATTGGAAACCTGCAAGAATTGCAAAAGATGGTTGCGGATTACCTACGGTGTCCAATACGGTCGCCGAATTAGCCCAGATTTATGCCGGCTTGGTTCGTGAAAAAGACGATGATTGGATTTGGGAAGCGATGTGCCTTCATCCAGATATCGTCGGTGGATTCAACCGATTGGATTCAACTATTCTAAAAGCCGGCGAAGGCCGAGTCATCGCCAAAGAAGGAGCGGATGGTTTGCTCGGTATGGCTATCGAGCATCCTGATTATCCTAAGGGGCTTGGAATTGTGGTCAAGATTGCCCACGGTTGGAATTCACAAGCGACTTGGTACGTCGCTCGAGCGATTCTTGGCAGCTTGGGAATCGAATTGAGAAATCCATATCCACTTCACCGCCAAAAAGCATTCATCGTTCCAGGAATTGTACCCGATAGTCTGCACGAAATCCTCCAAACCATCCCAACATGGGATGAATGGGACCCGGACCAAGACCGTTGGCAATATGAGGTGGACCTGTGATTACTGTCGAAAATCTGATCGGCGGTAAATTCTCGACCACCGAGGAATTACTCGATGATATTTCCCCGGCAAGCGGCGAGATAATCGCATCGATCCCACGAACTAAATCTATTGATGATGCGGTATCCGCTGGGCTTGGTGCACTAGAATCTTGGGGAGGTCTCAGTATGAATGAGCGTGCTGATTGGCTCGATAAAATTGCTAATACCCTAGAATCTAGAATCGATGAACTTGCCCGATTGGAAGCATTAGATACCGGGAAGCCGATAGATATTGCACTAAATATCGATGCGAAAAGAAGCATCTCTAATTTCAGATTTTTTGCAGATTTTGGCCGGAAATTACCTGCTGAAAACTTTGTGATGGATGATGCGACCAACTTTGTAATCCGAAAACCGGTCGGCTTAGTCGGTCTTATTTCCCCGTGGAATTTACCTCTTTATTTACTCAGTTGGAAAATAGCCCCCGCACTATTGATGGGCAATTGCATCATTGCAAAACCTAGTGAAATCACCCCTTTAACCGCTCATTTTCTGGCCCGAGTATGTACTGACATGGGTTTGCCAGACGGCGTACTGAACATCGTTCATGGCCTTGGACCAGAGGTAGGACACGCTATTGTGTCCCACCCCGACATCAAAGCGATTTCGTTCACAGGTGGTACTGCGACAGGAAGGATTGTCGCAGCTACCGCTGCTCCAATGTTCAAAAAATTAAGTTTGGAATTAGGTGGAAAAAATGCTAGTATTATTCTAGATGATGCTGACTTAGCGATTACAATCCCGGGAGTGGTACGCGCTTCTTTCCTCAATAGTGGTCAAATTTGTTTATGCGGTTCGAGAGTCTTGGTCCACGAGGATATTTATGAGGAATTTCTTCCAAAATATCTCAAGGCGGTGGCCGATTTCAAAATAGGCCCAGTAATTAATGCTGACCATGCACAAAAAATTCTCTCCTATATCGAATTAGCAAAAGAAGAGGGTGGTATCATTCTTGCTGGAGGGAACCGAATAGACCAGCCCGGTTCATGGATTGAACCAACTGTAATCGGGGGCTTATCCCATCTTTGCCGAACTGCAACCGAGGAGATATTCGGTCCAGTTGTGACGATTCATAAATTTTCAAGCGATGATGAAGCGATTCAAATGGCAAATTGTACCGAGTATGGACTTGCCGGATCGGTCTGGTCACAAACCAGAGGGATGGAGGTCGCAAAGCAAATAGAATCGGGGATGGTTTGGGTCAACACTTGGCTCCACCGAGACTTGAGAGTGCCCTTTGGTGGCATCAAAAATAGCGGAGTCGGTCGTGAAGGTGGCATGTGGTCGATCGGGTTTTTCTCAGAAGCAGTCAATATTTGTGAGATGCAACATTGAAGTCTTAGACCCCTGTGGGTCGGTTTGGTAGGAATTAGAATGTCAGTCCATTCACAGGCCCGTAAAATCACCACCCATACCTTACAAGAGATGAAAAGAGCCGGTGAAAAAATCACCATGCTCACCGCTTATGATTATTCATTAGCAAAATTAGTCGATCGCGGTGGCGTCGATGTCATCTTGGTCGGTGACTCTGCATCCAATGTAATGGCGGGCCGTGAAACAACGGTTCCAATGAGCCTAGATCATATGATTTATCACGCTCAATGCGTTGAAAGAGCGGTCGAAAGGGCGCTGATAGTCGTCGATATGCCTTTTGGTTCTTACCAAGGAAATTCACGTACTGCTCTGGAAGGCGCAATTAGAATCATGAAAGAATCGAATGGTCATGCGGTCAAACTCGAAGGAGGAGCGGAGATAGTCGAAAGTGTTCAGAGAATCTTGAGCGCTGGAATTCCGGTAATGGGTCATCTTGGCCTCACCCCGCAATCGATTTTTAAATTCGGAACCTATACCGTCCGAGCCAAAGAAGATGAAGAAGCAGCCAAATTGATTTCGGATGCGAAATTATTGCAAGATGCTGGTTGTTTTGCCATAGTTTTTGAAAAGATTCCAGCCAATTTAGCAAAAAAGGTTAGCAGAGAATTATCTATTCCAACCATTGGAATCGGTGCGGGTGGAGAATGTGATGGCCAAGTATTAGTTCTCCACGACATGTTAGGAATTACCACCGATTTTAGTCCGAGATTCTTACGCCGATACCTCGACCTTGAAACTCAAATAACCGGGGCTGTTGAATCATATTGTGCTGATGTCAGAAGTGGGGATTTTCCTAATAAAGACGAATCGTATTGATCTTATTATTTCACTTGTCTAAATCGTGAGATTATCAAAATAATTTTGCGTATAACATCGCACCAGGCAAAATCGAAAATGCCAAACCGTAGCCGTGCCAAAGCCCATACCTGAATGGCGGTAATTTGAGTTTACTCCATGAAATACTTAACCAGGCCCAAAGGAAAAACGGTATGACCGTGTTGAAAAAACTTGGACCTGCTAACCAGAGTATACCATTTGGAATACATGCGGCTGCAACTCCCAAAGAATAATCCCAGCCAATTTTAATCTTGGTTATTTTCCCGATTAATGGTGATACTAAAACAGCTATTACCATCGATAAAAACATCGGTGGAGCAATTTGCGCCAATAATGCCCCACATATCATCACCAGAACAATTCCAAACCCAGATGGATAGGTCACATGACGAAACTTGAGGTCGGGCTGGTCCTCCATATTTGGGCGACATGCCTCCGATGCATAGAAGATGCGGAACCTTTTGGTTGAATTTATGGGCAAAGGGAGCATCGTGGCCGGATGTCTAGCACCTCATCCTCCACACTTGGTTTACGCCGAGAATCCGCCGCAAAACGAACCGGTTTCCGAAGGTGGTTGGGAACAACTTCGCTGGGGTTATGAAAAGCTCCGAGCCTCACTCGAAAAGATCGATTACGATGTACTGGTAATCCTTTCTCCGCATTGGCAAACCTATGTCGGAACCCATTTCATCGGTTTAGAACATTGTGCTTCCAAGAGTGTTGATCCGGTTTTTCCAAACCTGTTTAGATTCGATTATGACATGAATATCGATGTAGAATTGTCGCGTGCCATCCACGATGAAGCTCAATCGTCCGGCATGGCCGTCAAGATGATGGAAAACCCAGATTTCCGAGTAGACTATGGAACCATAGTTGCCCTTCACATGACCCGACCGGCATGGGATAAGCCGGTCGTGGTAATCTCTTCCAATAGAGGATTGTCTTATTATTCACCTGAAGTCATGCAAGAAATGATGGCTGAACTTGGCCGAGCGACAGCAAAGGCAATTGAAGCGAGTGGTAAAAAATGTGTTTTGATCGCTTCCAATTCACTATCGCATCGTCATTTCACCACAGAGAATGATATCCCGGAGGACATGAGTAAGGAGCATATCGAAAGCCATGCTATGCACCTGTGGGATATGAGAATGATCGATTTGATGAGAGCAGGAAAAGCACAACAAATCTTAGATGAAATCCCTGAGTTTTGTGAACAAGCGATCTCCGAAGCCGACGGTGGCGGCTTCAGTTGGATTTTAAACGCGATGGGAGTTCCTGACCAACCGGCAATTCTACATGGCTATGGCACGATTATCGGCACAGGAAATGCAATTATGGAATGGCCATGCCACCAGTGGGGTGAGTTGTGATGCCTGGTGAAATCGTCATGTCTTTGGTTGTTCCACCTCATCCTCATCCGGTTCTTTGTCCCGAGAAAAATGCCGGTTGGCAGGCGATTAGAGATGCTTATGACCAAGCTGCTGCTAAAATCGAGGCGAGCGGTGCTGATTTAATCATCATTTATTCAACCCTCTGGCCGAGTATTATCGGTCATCAAATCCAGGCCCAACCCCACCCTGAATGGGTGATGGTCGATGCAGACTTCCACGATCTCGGCTCTATTCCTTACCGTTTGAGTATCGACACAAAATTCGCTCATGCTTGGAATGATGCGAATCAAGCCCGTGGTTTGACTTCAAGAACTGTTGATTACGAAGGTTTTCCAGTCGATGTAGGATCTGTTGTCGCATTGGAATTATTGAATCCTAATAACCGCATACCCGCGGTTATCTGTTCGACCAATGTATATTCGAATCGTGCCGAAACCACAGTATTAGCCAAAGCTTGTTTGGACGTCATAAAGGCTCAAGGGAAAAAAGCGGTAGCGGTCTCGGTTATGAGTCTGTCAAATCGAATGTTTACCGAGCCCATCGAGCCCGAGGAAGATCGGATTCACTCGCTAAAAGATGATGAATGGAATCAGAAAATGCTTGAATTGATGGCTGATGGTCGACTTGAGGATGTCGGACAATTGAGTCGAACGATTCATGAGCAAATCCGGATAAAAAAAGTGGTTGCTTTCAAGCCGATGTGGTGGCTTTCTGCGATGAATGATAATCGAAATGACCTGAGCGGTGAAGTATTGGCTTACGAAGCGATTCATGGCGCTGGTGCTGCTGTAGTGGTTCTAAATCCTGATTCTTGTGGTACAGGTGACAAGGAATATGACGAGGATAATATCGAATTTTACGGTGGTGACAGAGGAGTTCTACACAATCCTGAACCGACAGAAGACCACGGGATTGCTTTGCATGAACCGACGACAAAAGGCGATTCCTTCAACACCGATTTAGCACCAAAACCGGTCGGTGCTTATCCTCATGCAAGACGAGAAGGTGACTTACTCTACCTTTCAGGAGTAGGCCCGCGCCAATCTGGAGATAACTCAATTCCGGGTGGCCCGATCAAAGATGCTGATGGCAATCCACTCGATTACGACATCAAGGCTCAAACTAGAGCAACTATTGACAATGTGTCTAAAATCTTAGAACAGGCTGGGTCGTCTTTGGAAAAAGTCATCGATGTGATTTCGTTTTTGGTCGATATGGACCGGGATTTCGCCGGATATAATGAAGTCTGGGCTGAGACTTTAGGAAAGATTGGTCCAACTCGGACAACCTTGGCTATTCAAGCGCTTCCAACCCCTATCGCAGTAGAACTCAAAGTAATCGCCAAGGCCTAAGCATCGACGAAATCTTCATCATCGAAAATTGAAACTCGTTTTTGAACCGGAATCTTTCTCATTTTTATTACGGAACTTATCATCGGGACACTCATCGTCGTCAAGATGAAAATTGAGGCCAATATCAATTGTGGAATTCCACCGAACCAACCCGCAAATGGAACCGGTTCGATATCGATATGAGCTTGGCCGGCCACATCTCGCCATCGAGCATTTATCTCGTGCATTTGCCCAGAATTATCCGCACTTAAGATGAAAGTATTTGCGCTAAGGTCTACCTCTCCTGCACTCGAGAAAACCGAAACCTCTTCGGCATTTACCGGGATTACTCTCCCTTCAGAATCGATTGCATGAATTGTAAATTGGACCTCTTGTCCTTGGGATGCAAGCCCTTGACAGGTTATTACCAATCGATCAGGACTTGAAGCTTCGACTAGTGGCAGGCTGAGTAGGAGTAAAACTCCGACCCACATTAGGGTGGTAATCTTCGACATGATTACCGCCTCAGGACAATTTCGTCCATTCCCCGGTAGCCGAAACTTGCCAGGACGTCAACTCGCCATTGGTATCGACATACCAACCGGTTTTTCCTTGTTCGGTTCCAGAGGCTGCCTGCATAATACCGGTTCGTTTTGCCTCTTCAGCAAGGATCTTTTGCATCGCCTCTGAACTTTCTTTTTCCTCGTCAACGACCGGAACAAGATTTGACTCCGTGGCTTGTATCTCAGCGACTTCTTTGACGAATTCAAAGAGATTTTCAGGCTCTAGTTCGGCATCTTCACCGTCCCATGTGTCATCTCCACTGGCCGAATTACCCATTCTTTTTATCATAACAATCATGATTGCCAACACCAAGAACACTATCATCAGAATCATGGATAGAGCAGAATTAGTACTCCCTAAGCCTCCACCGAATAAAACCGCGTCTACATCAAAGAACTTCTGGGCTACCAATCCATTCCAATTAACATTACAGGATTGGAATTGACCTGCTTGATCGACTTCTACCTCGTAAGTATCGCCAGTAATATGCTTGGCTGAACCCACAGTACAGGCGATTGTCAATTCTGAGTTTGGAACTTCTACTCGATTACCAGATTTATCGATAGCGTGGACTCTGAGTATGAAAGTACTACCCTGCTCGGGGTTTCCTTCTGGAACCTCTGCAATCAAACGAACCGCAGGGCCTGGATTGACAATTATCGAAATATCCGAAGTGGTGTTTCCAATGATTAATCTTAGATTCCATTCTCCGGTTTGGCTTCCAATAATCATCCAATGACCCGCGCCCTTTGGCGAGGTTATCACTTGGCCAAGTGGGTCTTCGAATACGAATTCGACAGAATTTGCCAAGGCATTATTTCCATGAACATCGACCGTCGAGACGGTCAATTCGGTTTCTTCGCCACTTGCAATTATCAATCCATCATCACCATTGGTCAAGATATTTCGGGCAGAACCCGGAATTACCTCCACCTCTAATATTGCGAAAACACCAGCACCCATCGCTCTGATCTCATGAAGTCCTAGCGATGATGGTGACCACTTCTGCTCAGCAATTCTAATCTCCATCGTTCTGTCTTCGCCATCTACTAACCAATTGATTTGAATCGGCCCGAGCACATTACCATATTCGTCTTCAAATCTCGGATTTAAGTCGAGGATTTCATCTGATTGAACTTGAAGACCAGATTGTGCAAGAATTATCCTTGCCAAGTTCCCCGGGATAATTTGAATCTGTTCGGTCACATCGTGAACAGTTAACGTTTCATTATCGAACCAAGTTGCTGCAATCGAGAAGTTTCCAACCTCTCCGGGACGAATTAAAATCCAACCACCATGAACTTCGTAATCGATTTCAGAATCAACTGTCCAAGCGGCGCTGACCGCCCGGTGGTTTCCTGCTCCGTCCATTCCATTCAACGAAACAACAATCGAGTCACCAGACATCGGAGTTTCGGAATCGAGAATGATTTCAACATCGGCGATGATGCCCTGAATTACCTCCACCACCATCGTGGTAGACAAGCCTTGGTCGACCACGCCTATCGTCCAAATTCCAATTCTCGATGGCGTCCAAATAGCAATATCTTCACTTATTGATAAAGAGCCGGTCGGAACGGTCCAATTATTGAGAGAAACCGGAACTACGCCTTCATTGCCAAGTACATCGGTGCGAATCGCACTTAGATTGACCGGAGAACCAGCCCGAAGAATTGTATTGGATATTCCGATTTCCAAACCGGTGCCTTGAGCCGGCAAAACCCTAATTGTTCCTGAACCAAAAGCCCCAGATGTGCTGTTAATACTAATATTCCATAGACCCGGACTATTGCCGACATAAGTGCCAGACTGAGTGATACTACCATTTTCGACCGACCAAGTTAGAACTCCAGCCATTGAAATTTCCACTTCGTTGCCGTATGAATCACGTACAATCGGCACGATGTCGAGGCTCGAACCGCTTTGAAGAATCATCCCTACTGGGAATTCAATTGAGTTCGGTTCTCCTGCTGAAACATTTATTTCTATTTGGGTTTCAATCTGCGACCAGATAGCCCTAATGGTTGAATTTCCGATTTGGCTTGGTATCCAGGTGAAATTGGCATTATCGATAATTCCATCATTGCTTCGCCAGGCGACATCTCCTACGACAAAATTGCCGGCTCTATCCTCTAAATGGGCTGATAAAATGACTATCTCATCGATGGATATCGAAGTTTTGTTAATATCGCTGACCACCATGGTCGGCCAACCCGGTATAACCGTGATATTCATCGTGGAGTTGATGGTTCCACTAATTGCAGTTACGTTGACAATACCTGCGATACTAGGTGTGAATATACCATCTTGAGATATTTGTCCCGAATCGGTACTCCAAGCAACCGATTCATCGATTGGATTGCCCGAGCTATCCTTTATGATCGCATCGAATTGCAATGCGCCATCAGCGCTCACCTCCGCTGCGGATGATGATATTTCTATACTAGCCGGGGTGGCTGCGGTTACTGGTGAAATCACTTGAACCAATAACACGGACAGGAGTAAGGCGGTAACTGTTTGATTGTTCATCTCGCATCAACTATTCCTGCTGAGTTTGCTCAAACCGTATCAAAGAAACGGCTCAATCGACCCATTCTGCCCATTCGCTTGTACCTTGATCACGGTACCACCAGGTGCCGTGTTCATCCTCTGCCCATTCGCAGCCATCGTCGTCGACTCTATGTTCGATCATCCAAGATGTATCTTCTACCGGATCAGGTTCTTGTGGTGGAGGGCCACTAGGACTAGAACTTGGTCCGCCTCCGTAGCCGCTGTCATATCCACCATCGTAACCACCATCTCCATCGTAACCACCATCATCGTCATCGTCATCGTCATCATCATCGTCCCATTCGTCCGAAGATCCAGATCTCAAAACCATAATCATAACCACAAATACAACCAATATGATCATTATTACTAATAATGCGCCAGCATAGTATAGAGGACCACCGGATTTGAAGAATCCCATTAAGTTCCCCTCAACCGTTATTTCTCCATTCACAGAAGCGTCGTTAACCGATACGGTAATGGTTTGCTCACCTTCATCAAGGGTTAGTATTTCCCAATTGCTAGTGTTGAGTTTTGTCGCTTGCATTCTCCCGGTCAATTCGATCTCGGTATTTGCAGGAACTGGTATCTCGTTATTCCATTCATCATAGGTTTGGACCCAGATTTCAAACTTGGTATCTTGAGCGGCTGTCTCGGACAAAACATGAAGAATTATCGTATTGACCGTTGTATGATAATTGACCTCCACAGTCCACTCGGAGGTTGCACCCGATGGTGCACGGTAGGTGTAGGTATGACTTCCTGCGGAGGTTGCACTCCAATTGTAAACTCCATCTTGTCCTTCGATAGTTGAAGCAGGAACTGGTTTTCCTTCCACAGACCACAGGACCGATTGAGGGAAGGTGTTACCATCTTCATCTTCACCGGTGATGGTTAATGTATACTCATCACCCGCAACTGCCGAATTTGCAATAACTTGGTGAGTAACGATTACTGGGCTACCATGACTGACCGTGACGGTTACGTTTTCAAAGATTTCGTAGCCTTCGTCATTGATCGCCCAAGCGCTAATACTCCAATTTCCGACCGTCGAAGCTTGCCAGATTCCACCGGAGTCCACGATGGTAGAAGTGATGTCGGTGCTTATGCCCGAATCGATATTTGTCAGTCGGTAGGATAGAATACCTACATCGATCATATTACCATCTTGGTCGGCCAGTTGGGCGGTAAATGCTAATCCTTGGTCAGCGTTGAGATTTTGGTCCAATACCGTCGGTTGTAACAAAGTAACAGAAGTCAAGTCTCCTTGGCTCACGGTAATATTGAGAGATACTTCAAGGGAGAAGTTTCCACCATCAAATAGCGCATATAGAGTATATGCACTATTGCTCGAATTAACTGGTGCGAATAAAGTTGTACTTCCATAAGTCATACCTTGTAAGACAGATTGGTCATTGAACAATGCATGCTCTATTCGCCAATTAACATTTTCAGTCCAGCGATTACCATCCGAATCATGAGCCTTAATCTTAACAGTCAAGTCATCATCTGAGGTCATATTTTGGATGGTCCAAGTCGAATCTTCTGAATCGATAACCAAAACCAAGCCAGTAATCGCTCCAGATGAAACCTGAACATCGATCTGAGCGGTCGTACCGGCATATTGGGCACTAATTGTCTTGGTACCTCTGGTTTGGGCATGCCAAAGTGCTGGCTGTCCAGCAACCATCAATCCATCGTTTACCGTCCAGTTTCCAAGCGGTAATTCAACCGATAAGCGATTACCCATAATGTCCACCCTCGTGGTATTTAGATATACTATATCGTCTGCAGTAATATCTTGTGCTGATGCATTTATCTCAAGATAATCTATTGCACCGTGGTCGATTTCAACAGCAATGTGATGGCTGATTCCACCGGTTGACATCATGGTCAAATTATATTGGCCAACCGTCATTGCGAAAAATGTACCATTTGCTTCGGTGAAAGTTCCTCCACTAGCATTCCAAGAGATTCCACCACCCAATGCTATATCCAAAATATTTCCATGTTGGTCGTGTAAGGTCCAAGTCAACGAACAGGTTTCGCCCGCATTGATGATTTGGTCACAGCCAGTAGTAGTATAGTGAGTTGGCACACCGCCATTCACATCGATGATAACATCGATGGTTTGGCCATTCCAACTCGCAGTAATGGTTTGGGTACCATTGGAATACGGCTCAAAGGTAGAACCGTTCATCGTACCATTGGTTGAGGTATAGGTGATGATTTGTCCAGTAACGGTATTTCCGTGCTGGTCTTGAACTTCAGCGGTAATTGTGTAGGTTTCATCGGCGGTGATAATTGCAAAGCTATCTGGGCTTACCAATGTGGTTGGCGCTCCTGGATTGACCGTCAAATTAACGGTTTCACAAATTACTCCGAAACATGCATTAATATCGATCAAACCAGCATTGTATGGAGTGAATAATCCCGACGAATCAATACTGCCATCGCTACTAGACCATACGACATCTCCCGATAAGAATCCGCCGGAATAATCCTCTAAAGTATGAGAGAATTGAACCATCGAATCCGCATCAGTAGTCGAACCTGGAGGTGAAACATTAACCTTGTTCACAGTCGTATAATTTAATTTTACAAGCGGGCGAACCGAACTTGCAGACTCGCTCGAATAGAATTCCATCCACGCACTGGTTCCAGTAGCACTTGAGCCGATGATGACCCATCTATTATCGGAACTTATCGACATCGAGTCGTGACCTAGGTCGAGCCAAATTTCACTAACTCCTGCCATTACGGTAGTGGTTGAAATAGCCACAGATTCGTATTCAACTCCAGCGGTCATTCCACCGGCAGACCAAGCATTTCCAGCCGAGGAGGAATTCCAAGTTGAACCGGATTGACTCCAAGCTGCCGTGATTAATCTATGAGCACTAAATGTGATCATATTCGCACCATTAAAGCCTTGGTCCGAAACCGAAAGGCGTAGTGAAGCCGAATGGATTTGTGCGTTTGGTGGTAAAGGTATCTGAGCATTATTTACTCCGAGAATCATTCTACACTCGGTCACACTTCCTTCACAATCTGTTCCAACCATCAATTCATCTGCGCCGTGATTCGAATCTGCATTTCCGCTGCCGATATAAGAATCACGGATATTGGTATGGCCGAGATCTGCGACCTCGTTTCCGGTTTGGAAATTATATGTCCAGGTATTATCACCGTTATCCATATTGGATTGTGGGTTGCCCAAAGCGAATGCTCGGCGAGCCGAGGATGGTCCCGGGATACTGCCGTTAATCGCCTGTACCCACCATTCGTAAACTTGGCCGGTGCTCAAAGTATCACTAAAGGTATAGGTTGTACCATTGATCTCGGTATCGACCCCTGAGCGGTATTTTTGCACACCGTTAATATCTGAAACCGTAACTACATATCCAGTTGCATTGGTAACTGGACTCCAAGTCAATTGGGGTTTGTCCATACTTGTGAGGACCCATTCGGTCGTATTGTATAGAATCGCACCATCTGCCGGTCCGGTCAAACTTGGTTGAGCAGGAGGTACAACTCCGTTAACGTTATCGACATATTCGAGTAATAAACGCGGCCGATAGGTCTCATTGAAATAATCACTAGAATAGAATGAGCTACTAGCGGCAGGTATTCCAACCGCTTGAAGCATTACTGATAGTGTATTATTTCCATTGGCAACATTCGATTGGGCCAAGGACGTAATATCCCATTCTACCCAACCGGTCGGTGGAACTACTAGCATTGTAGATCTTGTAACCTCTGAGGTTGAACAAGTAGGTTGATTATTCCAACTAGCACTACTCTCGCTGAAAGTATCACAAGCGTGAACGCTGACGGTTACCGATGAGGTTCCCGTCACATTGTGGCGATATAATTGTAATAATGTGGTTGTTGGTGTCATCGCAGCAGGGAATGGTAATTCGCCCAAATCAAATGTCATCAATATACTCGCTTGACCCGAACCGCTCGCGGCGATTCCTAAATCGAGGTAATCGGAACCACCTTTTGTTGAATTTGGAGCGCTCGAATCCAATGTTGTATCTGGGACCATTGGAAGTGATCCGGTCTCAGCGAATACCGAACCGTCGTATAATGTGATACTGTGATTTCCAGCGCCATCATCGAATCCATATGAACCAGGCACCCGATACGAATTTGTCGAAGACCATTGCCCTAATCGGTGGTCTTGCTCTGCGCGCACTCGCCAATAGACCCAGTTATCACCATAGGTGAGATTTGATGGAGCGGTATAGGTTAAATTGGTTGAATCCCAAGTTCCATTATAACTTGAAGTATCTGAAAAATCATAATTTCGTGTGGTCGAATCCAAAAACCGTGAATCGTCTGAAGATTGACCAATCCACCGAGTCTCATTGGAAACCGTTGAGTTGAAACTATGGCTAACTCGGTCTGCCCCTCTAGGTCGAGATGCTGACGCATTCCAAACCGTATCGCCATCCACCGGCATAAGTCCAGTAGGTTGGCCGGGTAACCATTGGTTGCCGATTCGCCATGTTAAATCTAAAGCAGGCCGTTTTGTTTCATCGACAATATAATTTGAAGAGGCAAAATACCATGAATCGTTAGTATATGTCTCGATTCTGAATTTCAAATCAATCGAATCTGCTCCCGAGAGATGTGCTCTTTGAACCGCGTAGGTGATATCAAAGGTTATTGTTAAACCGTTATAATCAATGGTTGAAGTATCGATTGGAACATCGCAATCATCCAAACTTTCCGCACCTTGGACATTCCAATAACTATTTGCGCCCGCAGGGTTATTCCAAGTTACATTTTCAGCCCAAGGAGTCATCATCTCACATACTGAAATCGTGATAGATTCTTGGTTTGATTCTCCGCCAGACAATCGGGTCAACGTGATATTTGCATTGATCATCTCATGATTACCAGGGATCGGAAGGCTTGACCAATCGACCTTGAGAAGTGAAGAACTCATATATGTAGAACTGCTGGTGACCGTGGATTTTCCAATCGCGAGATTGGCAGAATTTACAAAATTGGAGGTGCCGGAACCCGAATCGATGGTTGAATCTTCAAAAATCATTGGATAATCTAATAATGAAACCAATTGACCTTCTTGTAGGGTTATCTTTGCATCAGTTGAATTTATTTCTTCACCGGTTTCATCGGGGATGTGGAATCTTGTCGGTGAACTTCTAGGGCTCAATATATTCCCTGAGATCGCTTGTACCGACCATGTTACTGTCTCACCGTCGTTGAAACCGCCGCTTGCTTGCCATGTATTATTGGTTAAGTCCCAACCGGCTGAAGAAACTCTAGAATCATAAATGGTCCAGCCTTTTCTGATGTCATCAGGGTCGTTTTGGATGTATAATCTCCATGCGTCGAGCGAAGCCGAATTAGAATGGTTGAATTCGATTGAAGGGCTTGTTGCCGGTAATAGTGCATGGGTGGAAGAATCCCATTGGATGCTATCGTTGAGCGGTAAGTAATTCGAACCAGCTACTGGAATCGAAGAAGCATTTCCACTAACCCAAGTCATATTGAGCCATGGGTGGTCAGAGCCGGTTCCTTCTACTGTAGTCATGGTTGCCAAGCCGACCCCATCGGTTCCTTTGAATAACAAATTTACATGGGAACTTCCTTGATCCCTTGCGGATTGAACCAATGCAGTAATATCAAAACTCATCCATCCTGCAGATTTTGCTGCCGAAATA
>Ga0114997_10002147_pt1 | contig 16061 bp, 21 predicted proteins | sample ArcticOcean_MG_C_2_FD_87045 | JGI IMG/M metagenome (GOLD analysis project Ga0114997, IMG submission 87045) | Marine microbial communities from western Arctic Ocean - ArcticOcean_MG_CB4_136 | ecosystem: Environmental > Aquatic > Marine > Oceanic | place: Arctic Ocean: Canada Basin | collected...
TCCCAGTGTCACATCGGCACTTGCCGTCAGAGTAGTGACTGCTGCGGTGTTGGGGGTTGAGGTACCAAGAGCACCCGAGACACCTTTACTAGCCGTAATAAGCTCAGCGAAAGTTGAGGTACCATCGGCATTGAGTTTAATGTTACTATTCACATCGAAATTACCACCGATAGTCGTAGCATCTTTAACATAAAATCCACCATTCACACTGAATGTGGCGCCGGTGGCATCCACCAAACGTCTGGCATTGAGATGTCTGACGTGCTCGGGCGAGGGGTCAAAGAGGTGTACGTTGCCACCATCACCGACAGCCATGGGAACAGTGCCGCGTAAAGCGAAAGCAGTTGAAGCGAGTGTAAGTCCAATTATCTTAAACATATTTTTATAATAAAACAAAAGCCTTTATATATAGTGTATTTTTTTAAAGTGGTGCGCAGGAACTTTGTTCTGAAATCACCGTATTGAATTGTACTTTTAATGCTTCGGCATCATCGCAATTAAAGATGGACGATGAACACCGACAACCATTCAACAATTGTTCGATGGTAGTTAACCTGTCATAAATATCTCTCAACGATATGTCTGGTTTCTCGCATGCAGCATGGTCTTCATGGTCTTCATGATGAAGACCATCGTGATGAATTTTTCCACACCCATGAAGAGTGAGATCTCCTGCTATGTCCAGATTGCCATCAAAATCCAATTCCAGCGCATTTGATCTGTCTGTTTCGGCATGTCCATTTCCTACCACAAACGCCTGACCTGTATGTTGATATCCATGCAAATCATTTCCCTCGTTATTTATTGTATTGTAATGACCGATGACTAACGAAGCAAAATCATCAGCCCGTGTTCCAACGCCCATCGAAATAGCATTATCTGCCGTGGCTATAGAGTCGGTACCGAATTGTGCCGACCTAATATTTGTAACGTGCGCGGCTGCTATGGAAGTAGATATTGCAATGGTTACAAGTCGTAACATATTTGATAAAAGAAGTTTATATTTATAGTGTAATCTTTTAAAATTGTGTCACGCGTCTGTGTTTTAGATTACTTTTTTAGATTACTTTTCTAAATTACAGATCAACTCTTAAATTTTCACGAAAGCAGTTGTAGGGTTTCAATATATGATCATTGTGAATTGCTACGGGCAGTGTGGACTATTTACTCAACTAGTCCGAAAGAATCTGTCCGAACGAATCGGCAATATTATATCAATGGTGTGACCCTATAAAGCTATGCGATATTTGAGTCAATATGTCTGTGTTAAACAAACATTCTTCATGGGGCAAAAAAAAAAAGCGAAGAAAACGAAGATCGGATATAACAAAAGAAAGACCATTGTTCACACGTTCAAGAGGAACTCCGGATAATTATGGAATAGCAGAATCAAAATATAATGAATTACAATGTAAAGGTGAATTGAGCCGAAAGCAAATAACTGAAAAAAGGAATGAAATTAAGTTGGCTTTTCCGACGGCCGATCCCGATTTGGTAGATTCGTATGATTGTTTGGATCAGGGGCCCGATGGAGCCTGTATGATTGCAGCGATATTTAATTTATTGAACATTGTTGGCAAGAATAAACACCACGGGTTAGGAAAAAATAAAAAAGAGAAATCTTGGACAACATTAAAACAGTCACGCTATTGGAACAGGTTGTATGTGGAAGTTGTTATAAATGAAAATGGCAATTGTGCGGAGCCAGCTGGAGATTACGACCAGTTGTTGATAAATGGCGCCACTAAACCCCCATTTGTAAATATGTTGAAAGATCCTTCTTTTCGATATGTACCGATATTAAGTGATGGACGTGAGAACAATTTCAATAAAGACGTCGTCTATTTACATCCGGACGATCCTATCAGAGGAATACGAGAATTTATAGAAGGTCTGTTGGATAGAAAAATACCAATAGCAATATCGTGGAATGGACATGCCCGCGTAGTAATTGGATATAACGAGTCCAAATTGTTATTTGCCGATAGCTGGGGTAATAATTGGGAGGAGTTGAATGTTATGACGGTAGTTGATTCTAAAGGAAAACGCCAACAAGTTGAAGATCACTTTCGTGCTGGGTTTTCTTCAATGGACAAACGTTTTATTTATCCAAACATACGAGATTGTATGTATTTTGAGAATAGAGCTGAACCCCCAGTGCCAGAAGAAACTTCAAAACCCTGTAGAACGAAAATACTTCTTCCAAAAAAGGCGTCTTTGCAATCAAAACCCCGCAGAACGAAAGCAACAAGAGTTCGCAAAAAAAGGGAAAACTTTTCACCTGAACTGTTTTCTGTTGTCTTAAAATTTTAGTCAAAATCTAACTTGTTCTACTATAAAATATTCAAATTTTGTTGTTGTTTTATAAACATTTATATCGTTTTGTTGGTTTGAGAAAAACAATATCATATTATTTAAGTGTGACTCCAAAGCATAAAATGTCGAATGCGTGTTTTGAATCACACAATGCTCCCGGTCAACATTGTTCGGATACTACACGAGGTTCTTTTAATATCCCAACAGGTGGCCCGTTTGTAGATATTGGTGCGGGCAAAAAACGTTTAAAAGTGACGTATTTTAAATTTGCAGCCCGCCGGTCATACACTGTTTTATACGATAACCGCGAATCGATAGATGATCGCCCAATCTGGGAATGTAATTGTCCAGATTTTGAATTTAACGACAGACAACAAAACCGCACATGTTGTAAACATATACAGGCGTGTATTGACAAAGCCGAAGGAACAACACGCACAGGCGGCAATTATGAACAATTTTTAGTAGAACACATTACATAAAACAAAAATTTATTTTGGATTTAAAACAATGTGCAAAACATTGCCGAACCAATGATGTTTGACAATCGATGAACAATGGAAAGATTTTACGCAATCGTCGATCATGAGTACATTGCAGGAGCAGACAACACAGAGGATTTATTGGATGACAAATCTATAATGAACTTTTGGTCTTATAACGGAGTCTGACACTGAAAATCTAGTAAAAGAATTGAGTGGATTTCTGGCAAATATGTGTTTAAATTGACCGATTGGAAGGTGAAAATTTTAAGACAATATTACCTTAGACTAATTGTAGACAAAGATTGTTAAATTTGAAGTCAAGCGTATTTTTTAATAGAACTTATAAACAAAAATTATCACTATATAAAGCTTATTGGATTTAAAAACATGTACAAAACATTTATGGCGGCTGAACCAAAAACCGGCCCGTTTGACCCGAGTTGGGATAAACAATGGGCGGATTTGATGAAATTGCCGATCATGATTAAATTGCAAAAGATAGCGAACAGTTTGAAAAAATCGCGTCACCGGATAAATCCCTACAAAGATAATCTTATAACAGAGGAAGAAACCGACTATCTTGTGAAAGAATTACACGAGTGGGTTTCTGAACGTTATCTGGCCAAAGTAACTGATCATAGGAATAAATTCAAAATACTGGGTTCAAAGATAGTGAATTGGCAACAGCTAAGAATAGATCATCTCAAAAAACACGATTATTTAAGCCGAAAAAAAGATGCACTCCCAAACCAAATTGTACCTGTTCTGACCAACGAAAAATTAAAACCAATACTGGAGGCAGACAAGTTTTGGAATTTTTTAGTGAAATTTCTGAACGAATTGTTAGAATGGAAACCTCTGCCCAAAAAAAACACGAAACCTCGGCGTGTTATACGGGGTGGACTTCTAGGTGTTGCCACTAGATAAATATACAAAAATCTAAAAATGAATGTAAAAACACCAATATAAATATGCTTGAATACCAATATGTTTTTATTATTATTACTCATTGGAACTACTATTGGTAGTATTCAGGATGTCGAAGCTTATGTGAACAATTTACAAGTTTTCACATACGGTTGTAATAATCATTTTGTAAATGATCGTGAATGTTATGATTGTCCATTTGGTTCCAAAAACGCTGCCGATGGTGGCATGTTCCCGGGGGCGAGTGTCAACAGTGTTCAAGGTAGTTTTCGCCCGGCCGATCCAGAGGGTGTCAACACCGTATGTGTATAACTGTTTCCCATATAAATAATGAGTAAGTGCTTTTTTATTCAACGTGGCAATAAAAAAATAAAAATGTTTATTCGAATTTTCTTTCTTTCTTTCTTTTTTGTTATTGTTCATGGTCAAGACGACGATGAAAGTATTGGTACTACTATTGGTATTGATTTAGGCACCACCTATTCTTGTGTCGGTGTATTTCAAAACGGCGGTGTGGAAATCATTGCCAATGACCAAGGCAATCGTATTACGCCCAGTTATGTCGCTTGGTCTGAGGGCGAACGTTTGACCGGCGATTCGGCTAAAAATCAGGCCACGATTAATCCGGAAAATACAGTCTTTGATGTGAAGCGTTTAATTGGTCGTAAATTTAAGGACAAAACAGTTCAACGCGATAAAAAGTTGTTTCCTTTTGGCGTCGTGGATGTGAAAGGCAAGCCGTACGTCGAAGTCACTGTTAATGGTGAAAAGAAGCAATTTGCCCCTGAAGAAGTTTCTTCGATGATTCTCCAAAAGATGCGTTCGACGGCTGAAAGTTATTTGGATAAGGATATCAAAAACGCGGTTGTTACTGTCCCTGCTTATTTTAACGACGCCCAGCGTCAAGCAACAAAAGACGCAGGGACTATTTCTGGCTTAAATGTTGAGCGTATAATTAACGAGCCCACGGCGGCGGCGATTGCCTATGGTCTTGACAAGAAAGGTGGTGAAAAGAACATTCTCGTGTTTGATTTGGGTGGTGGTACGTTTGACGTGTCACTGTTGACCATCGACAATGGCGTGTTCGAAGTCTTGGCTACAAATGGTGATACTCATTTGGGTGGCGAAGACTTTGACCAGCGTATTATGAAATATTTCATGAAAGTCTTTAAGAAAAAACATTCTGTTTCTCTCCAAAAGGACAAACGTGCTTTACAAAAGTTGCGTCGCGAATCAGAACGTGTAAAACGCGCCCTGTCCACACAGCCACAAGCACGCGCCGAAATCGAAGCGTTGTATGAAGGTATTGATTTCTCGGAGGTTTTAACCCGTGCCCGTTTTGAAGAATTGAACAATGATTTGTTCAAAAAAACCCTGGGCCCTGTTGGTAAAGTGATGGCAGACGCCGATCTCAAAAAAAACGAGGTGGACGAAATTGTTCTTGTTGGTGGCTCAACGCGCATTCCCAAGGTGAGGGCCATGCTTAAAGATTATTTTAATGGCAAGGCGCCAACATCGGGCATTAACCCCGACGAAGCAATTGCATACGGTGCTGCTGTTCAAGGAGGAATTCTTTCTGGAGAAGGTGGTGAAACGACCAAAGACATTTTACTGTTGGATGTCACGCCGTTGTCTTTAGGTATCGAAACCGTGGGCGGTGTGATGACCAAGTTGATTGTACGTAATTCTGTCATTCCGAGCAAAAAATCTCAAACATTCTCAACATACCAAGATAACCAGCCCGCTGTCATGATTCAAGTCTTTGAAGGCGAGCGAGCCATGACCAAGGACAATCATTTGCTTGGAAAATTTGAATTAACGGGTATTCCGCCCGCACCGCGTGGTGTGCCACAGATTGAAGTAACCTTTGAAATTGACGCGAATGGCATTTTACAGGTCGAGGCCAAAGAAAAGGGGTCTGGTATAGCAGAAAAGATAACGATTACAGCCGAAAAGGGTCGTCTAAGCGAAGAGGACATTGAGCGCATGGTTCAAGAAGCGGAAGAGTTCGCAGACGAGGATAAACGCATGAAAGACCGCATTGATGGACGTAATGGTTTTGAAGGGTATTGTTATCGACTCCAAAACATGTTGGACGATGAAGAAAAACCCATGGATGTACCAGAAGAAGACCGTGAAACCCTACAGGAAGCCATCAAGGAAGGCCTCGAATGGTTGGATGACAATCAAGAAGTTGAAAAAGAAGATTACGAAAACAAACAGCGCGAGATCGAAGCCGTGGCGAATCCTATTATTCAAGAAGCTTATCAATCGGCAAGTCCCGAAGATGCCGACGAAGTAGAGGAAGAGGAAGAGGACGACGAAGAACTTTAAAAAAAATAATTTCACCAGAGGAGAATTTTATAAACTTTTCATTCTAATTTTTGGGTGTATAAAGGCCGGGTATTTTTATTTTAAATGTCATTCATCACATACATCGAAAATAAAGATGTTGCTCAAGAAAAGAAAGATGTTACTCAAGAAGTTTCGAATAGTTTACCACAACACCCCATGTTGCAATGGCACGGGCAAGAGTCCGTGTTGGCACCCGACCACTTGGAAGGTTATACGGAAATACGCCCATTTGAAGAGTCAGAGGGATTTTTGGATAGGTTCCGCGGTGTAAAGACATTGAGAAAAAAATTTATAGAATTATGTAAAAAGTTGAAAGTGAAACCTCCTGCAAATGTGGATACCATGAAAAAAAAAGAGATATTGGCTGAGTTAAAAAAGTTAAAAAAGAAGTATGCAAAGAGCGGGACGAGTGGGTCGTCATCGGACATCTGGAAAAGTTTATCAGATTTGACAACATTATTTCAATAGACAACAATTATATATAATAAATACCAACACAAAAAGTGCTCAGACCCTTCAGACCCTGAATTGCTTTAAAAAAATAATTTAAATATTAATATTTTATAGTTTGGTTATGCTTGCCAGTCTCCAATCCCACTCCAAGAATGATTAATAATACCATGATATTTTTCCGGAATATGTACTTGTGCGAATGTAATCATATCTGCAAGATTTGGATGTTTTTGATACACCATTTGACCTACTTGGCGTAATTTGCGATGGCCTTTGTCACAGTAAATAACACTACCATGGGTCTCGTTTTTCGGATTTTCAACATTATCCATCATTTCCAAACCTTCTTTGAGTAATTGTTCCATAATGTTTGATCATTTTTAGTTATGTACAACTAAAAACATATATGTCTAACAAAATTCATTTTTTACACAGTTGAATATATAAGCCTTTCTATTTGAAGTATATCATGGAGCGTATTTTATTTGCCGCCGCCGCTCAAGGCAATACCCGTGCGATTAATCAATGTATTGACAAGGGTGCGAATGTGAATGCTGTAACACTTCGTCAGATCACCCCTGTGTTTTGTGCTGCTCAACACGGATGTGTCAAAGCCATTGAATTGTTGTTTAACCGTGGTGCAGAGATTAATCTTCGAGATATTGATGGATGGACACCCTTGATGTATGCTTCGCAACACGGCCACGAACTCGCAACATTGACATTGATCGCTTCTGGTGCAAATACACTTATTACGTCAACGAATTGTGCGTCAGCATTAATTTTGGCTGTTCAGCAGAAACATGTCAATATTGCAAAACATATTGTTGCGGCTATGAAAACAGGCTACGGTAAAGAAGACATCTTCGAGACCTTATGTAATGCATTTATTTGGTCGATTGCTATACACGAGATCGACATTTTTAACCTGTTGTTGGAAGCGGGTGCTTCTGCAAATGTGGGTTATAAATTTAGTGACAGTGACAATGGCACAGCGCTTATTTTGGCATGTAGATTGGGCCATAACGATATGATTGTCAAACTGATTGAGGCTGGTGCAGATGTAAGACATGCTCCATTTGGGAAAACACCTATGGAAGAAGCTATGCCCAAAGCGAAAGCTCTCCTACAGAGAGCTCTCAAATCCCAAATAAAAGATACGTAGGGGTATTAAACTCCAAGTGTATATTGTAATGATTTTTGCACTCTCAATGGTTGTGTCGATTTCTTGTGTACTATGGCCTGTCCAATTCATGACGCATGACCACAATACTCGATTGTTTTGTAATGTTTTTTTTGCGGGCATGTGGTTATTATTGGCATCTGCCTATGTGTACAGAGAATGTTTTTCTTTTAATGGTCGTAGTTGTGTTCGTTTTGCACGACAAAACGAACACAGACAACGTGGTTTAAATGAGGGTGTCGTGTAAAAAAAAAAATATTTAATTGTTTTCTAATTCTTGTATTTTAGCTTGTAAAATTTTAGCATAATCGGACAAGAATTCCGACCGCAATAACAAATCCGATTCTTGCAAAGGTTCTCTTGTCAATGGATCAGTACCCCTGGCCCTGACCCATGTTAACAATTGTACTCTGTCATAATAGTGATCGTTCACTGGTGTTTTGACTAGATCGGCCGAATAATCTTGCGAAATGGGGCATAGAAGCATATGTGTTATGTCGTCCCATTTCGGGTTCTCTTCAAATTGTGTTTCCAATTTTTCCATGATTGAACTTAGTGCCGAAGTAACATTGGCCACAATAGCTTCCAGAATCATATTCGGAACAATATCACCACACAATTCAATAGCTCTTGGGGCAAATTTCTGTTGTTTTGTTTGACGTATCATAAAACGACAAACATTTTGTGAAACAGCTGTTCGTGTATCTTTCAGCAAAATTTCAATGTGTGCAATGCGCGAGTTCGCACATGCATGTTCCAGAGGTAGCCTCTTATTTTTTAGAGGTACGTTCGGATCCAATCCTTTGTTTAAACACACTTCTAAATAATAAGCTGGCACCGCCATTAAACTTTCCATTTGTGCTCTTGGAACAACATCTACTCTTGACATAACTTCTTTAAATAATTTCCGATGTTGTCGACGAATCGCCGCTACAATGCACGGTGCCTCTAATGTATTCGAAGAAGCGGCGCGAATACAATTGATGGCTGCCGACACGTGCATTTTCCCAATAATATTAATCCATTGGTGTATTGTGGGTACATATCCTGATTCTAAACAACGTGTCAACATACTCGAATCGTTTTTTTTGAGAGCGATTTTAAACCGGCGTTCTATGATAATGTTTTTTTGCTGTACTCGTGCTTCAGACATGATGGGAGCTGTTACAGACGTAGTCACCATGACCACCGGGTCTAGTTTTTGTTTTGTAGCTACATGTGTATCTGTCGGCTGTATTCGTTGCCTTTTTAATATCACAGGATCCTGATCCTGACGAATCGCGGACGACTGAAGCATATAAAATATAAATAAAAAATTGGCATTTATATACCTATAAATCGGATCCCAAATAATGCATACCGAATGAATTCAATGGAAATTCTTCAATATAAAAGTCGATACTATATTAGCATGTCCAACATTCAACAAACATTGGGTCTTGACGACCGTCAATTTGAACAGACTGTGGATCGATATTCTTTGTCCAAAAAAACACTGGAGATGAAAGACAACAATATATCATGCAAGTCTGCCTGTAATTTTTTGTCATGGTATATGGATTGCTCTTATGATCTCTTACCAAATGTTGCAAATTTCAGACATTCGCTTACAAAATATACGAAAAAAATCCCAAAACGAGTTTTGTCGAGATCGCACCGTATTGAAATAGCCTTTCGACAAAAGTACGCTTGTAATTTTTGTAATTTATTTCCCATACCCCCGACATTTGAAGTGGATCACATAGACGCCCTAGAAGATGGTGGTCAAGACATAGCTTCAAACTTACAGGCACTGTGTGTACCATGTCATAGAGAAAAGACAAGGTTAAATCGACTGCGTAAGCATTCACTTTTTAGGGACGAAGCCTCTGTCCAATACGACGTTCTCACTAACAAACAACAAATACAAGAAACAACGGCACAAACATATCCAATCACACAAAATATATTTAGTAAATATTTTTCCAAAGAATAAAAACAAGTTAACAGTAGTTTTTAACGGATAAAGTTTTTATTTTTAAAATCTTGGACAGCTGCACGAATAGCATCCTCTGCCAACATACTACAATGAAGTTTGACCGGTGGTAACCTTAAATGAGCCGCAATGTCTTTATTTGTAATTTCAATTGCTTCGCCGATAGTTTTGCCTTTGACCCACTCAGTCGCAACGGAGGATGAAGCAATTGCACTACCACATCCAAATGTTTTAAATGTACTCTGTACTATAACACCATTTTCATTCACTTCGATATCTAGTTTCATAACATCTCCACAGGCTGGTGCACCAACTAACCCCGAGCCAACACGATTTGATTTTGCATCTAACGAACCAACGTTTCGTGGACGCTCGTAGTGGTCAACGACATTATCATGGTACATACGCGCTACAGTAGGTCGGAAGGAAGTTGTTCTGAAAATGGCACTTGTGAAAGTGCGTAACATTTTTTGTTTTTGTTTTTTGACTGTATTTATATGTCATATTTTGAAACAAATGGCTTCTGTTGCAACTCCACCGAAAAATGTTTGGCAATGGTGGAATGACCATGCGTGGATTAATTACGATACAAGAATTTCAGATCTCATTGACCAAAAAATTCAAGACGGTACTATGGTGGTCACATTTAGTTTTGGCAGCAATAACTATGAAATCAATCTGTTTTCATTAGAACAGAAAAACTTGACCACAGATTTCTACAGACGTATTCGCTGTTCAGTTATCTCGACGATTGAAATAAAGTGGCAATGGGATAACAATGGGACATGGACGGATTACGACGATGCAATCAATGTAGAAATTAGCAACAACTCACCTAACAACACAGAAGCTGATATTAACGGCCAATCGTATCAGATTAATCCCGAAAATATGATCCAAATCAACACAACCTCCAATGCTGAAAGAGCCGTTCGACAGCAGATTGTGGTTCCGGTAGCAGCCGCCGCCCCTCCAGATTTGCCCGCAATGGACATGACGTGCGGCATTTGTTATGAACGAAACAAAGATACGGTGTTTGTACCTTGTGGTCATATGTTTTGTCGAACATGTGCCGCGCGTTTGTCTGGTAGAGATGCACCATGTCCACTTTGTCGTGCACGAATTCAAAAAATTGTATATGTGACATTATAAAATCATATATATATAAAAGAATTCGATTTATTAAAATGTGGGTTCTTGTTCTTGTGAGTTTACCTTTGATTGTTGTTACATTTTTTTCGCGAAAACTGTTGCCGATCATTACGTGGGTTGTATTTTTAGCCGTTGTTCTCTTTTGTAATCCCAGTCACCAAGACTTTAGATTTGATATGACTATCAAGCGCATATCCAGACATAGGAATTGGCCGTCTACCTTTGACATGCCCGAAGGCCATTACCATGAGCCTTTATCAGAAACAGAACTCGTCGATTTTTTAAAACACAATGCGCGTTCTCTCCGAGTCATGGGTGGGATGGAATCATATAGCCCCCTGATACACAGCGCGACTGTTCTAAATATTAAGCATTTGAACCGGGTCAAACATTATAACGGATCACATATAAGATGCGAAGCCGGTATGACCATTAAAGAAGTGCAGGATTATTTGGCCAATTATCGTCAATCATTAAGAGGGATCGGGACATATTTAGACACAACACTGGGCGGGGCATTTTCCACTTCTTTCTCTGGAAGATTTCAAACGTCCTTTTCTGATCATGTGACATGGGCTCGCACCTTAAATGCAGTAGGTACATCTATAGAATGGATCGATGACCTATTTTATTTGCGTGATTCCATGGGTATGTTAGGTATTGTTGTTGAAATGGAATTGCAAGTGTTTCCGAATCGCGATTATGAGATTTTCTACAAACAAAGAGATATCGGATGGACAGAACCCGCCGATGGATTCCAAATGAACACACATCTATATGCATCTCAAGGTGAAGCGGCGACTTATCGTCTTCTACCCGGCCCGCCAGAATTTGTCAATAGACAGGGGTCTTATTGGGTTATGTCGGAAATATATGATTTTATATATACACCAATATCTTATTTCATACCTATTCATTGGATTGGACAACCGGATGCACGACAAACCATCCGACAATTATCAACAAACGATGTACCCTATTTTGGTCTGACATATTTAAATTATAGAATACCGGTGGAATTTTGTAAGGCATTTCTAAACGAAATGGAAGATCAGGATGGTCTTGTACGTGTCAAATATTTACCACCAAAACAGGCTTGTTTGGCTCATCACCAATCAGTATGTGAAGTTGAAATTCACATACCCAATCATAAATATATCATACAATATGAATCACTTGTGCGCAAATATGGTGGGTATAGCCATTGGGGTGGTTATTATGAAGGTAATATCACCAAACAAATCGAAAGTTTCGATTGTTATGTAGAGTTTGAAAAATTACGAAAAAAACATGATCCGACCGGGCGGTTTTTGAACAATTATTTGAAGGGAGTCCCTGGTGCACAATATTATTGGCGGTCGGCGGGTAGAGTTTATGTGTATTGTATTGTTTTAGCACTCTTTGTCATTGTAACCATCTTTAGTTATTGGAAACAGCACATTACAGTATGTGGGAGAGGGCGTACTCTTCGCAAATTTAAAACTTGAAGTTTCAAGTTCAACATATGTTACGAATATTCTGTTTTTTTATTAGCGAATGTAAATAATATTGAAATCCTAAAAAATGCCACTACTTTCTAGTGCAACTGAATGCCATACAGCAGTTGAAGAAGACAATAGTTGTTTCCTTTTGGCGGCGACAAATAATGATTTATTAGTATCTGACGAAGACGGAGAAACTCCTTTGCATTATGCTGCAACAAACAATAACATTAAAATATGCGAATTACTGGTTTCTAAGTGTGAATTTCTATTAGATATTAGAGATAAATATGGCATGACGGCATTGGATTGGGCACGTGAACGGGACTGTTATGAAGTTATTGCATTTCTTGAAAGCGTTGTTGTTTCGTAAATTTAAAACTTGAGTTTTAAATCTTCTGTAAAATGATGTGTAGCCATTGGCTTTGGACAGGAGTGATCTTGTGAGCAGGAGTGATCAATAACATCGTTCAATTTACAACGTAGTTCCTGTAGTTTCTTCAAATGTTCTGTCAACAGTGTTTTTTTAAATTCTTCAGGCATATTTAAAGCCCTTATATTGGCAATTTCACGTTCTTCTTTATTTAGTTCATATTGAAGATTATAAACAGTAGATTTAACACAATTTGATACATCTTTTATTCGTTTATAAAGTTCGGACATTTATAATATAATATCCGATTAAATACTATTAAAAATCTAAACATTAAGGAAGTATAAACAAACATCTACACATTTAAATATGTTACGAAAAATAGTTGCCCATACCACAACTGCATCTCTGTCGGCGATGGCTGGTTGGTCAATTCCGACCTATGTTGAATTGCCCACGACATTTTTATTAACTGCACCATTCTTTCAGAAAAAAGTATCAACAATCTCTCCATCACAACCATTTGTGATTGATATTGGCGCTATGGAATTGGTACAAACGTTGGTCGCATGTTCAACTGTTGCTTTGTGTTATTGGAAAGGTGTGGGATTTGCCGATATTGCTTATGCCACGCGTAGATCTGTACAAGATTTAAAGACAGCTTTACTAACAGCCAAAAAACTGATTATAGATCAAATAAACGGTGTTGAAAAAACATTAAATCAGAGGGCCGATCAATTGGACAATAAAATAGTAGACGAGGCAGCGCGAATCAGACAAAATATTGAGACTCTTCACAATGACCAGACAAGCGCCACCGCGTCTGTTCGGGGAGATATTCAGGAATTAACATCAACAGTACATGACATTGATCAAAAAGTGACAAAAATTGAAACAATGTCGTTGTTATCTTCGCGAGGCGTGTCTTTTCTTTGCGGTACAATGATTCCAAAAAAATAAATGACGTCTTTATTTTTTGGCAGCGAAGCGTCTGCCCGAGATGTCTACAAAATTCCACCAGAAGTATACGCCCAGAATGGTCTGCTAAAACCCAGAATGGTCTGCTAAAATTTCCACCGTCGCCGTAGGCGTATACGCACAGAATGGGCTGCTCAAAATTCCGGCATACTTCTGGACGGTGGAATTTGGACGCTCGGGCAGACCATTTCCGGCATACTTCTGGGCAGACCATTTCCGGCATACTTCTGGGCAGACCATTTCCGGCATACTTCTGGACGGTGGAATTTGGACGCTCGGGCAGACCCAGACCATTTGCCCTTAATTAGGAATTGAATTTTGTATAAATATTTCAGAGAAAGTAAGGAATAAGAGTTTTTGCGAATACACTGATATATTATAGATGTACATAACCAAGTATGGTGACTGTTGAACTCCACGTTTTCGCTCAGATCGTCACCCTCATCATTTCAATTGTGAATGTGTTTTATTATCTATATGTACACAAGTATACAAAGTATTCCCATTTGATGAAATGGGAAGTCATTTGGGTGGCTTCAGTCGAGACGGTAAATTACATCGTCCAGCTCTGCACTGGTTCTATGCGCGTGGATCTGGGTGGCGGCCGTCGTTTCCCATGGAGCCGCTATGTGGCGTGGCAGTTGACTTGTCCCGTATTGCTCTCTTTTATTGTGACCTCTGTTCTGAAAAAAAAAAATGTACGTATTAATATTCAAGTTTTGATGCTTTTGCAATTTATTCTGTTGTCTGGAATGACTGCCTCACTGTTAGTCGATATGTCTATGAAGATTATGTTCGTGTGCATGGCTTCGTTTGGCTTTTTGTATCTGGACTATTATCTGTTTTCAAATCGCCCGACGGACAAAACACGCGAAAAATCAACGCATTTGTTGGTATTTTTCACATCGTCATGGACTCTATTCCCCATTCTATTCATTCTCGGCCCAGAAATGACGGGTGTGATGCCATTCGAATACACTTTGATTGGTCACGCGATTGGCGATCTAATTTCAAAGAATTTGTTTGGTATTTTGGCTTGGAATTATTTGAAGCATATGGAATCGGTCTCCCCGAAAAAAAAGAAGAAACCAAAAGTCAGGGGCCCGCAAGCGCCTACTCCTTCGGAGATATCCACACCCAGGCGCACAGCTTGGGTGTCCGAAGCTGTCAGAGACATAGAAGCTGGCACCGCCCTCCCCCCACTTACTATTAAACTTGACCAGAAATCTGATCAGCCAGAAGAGTATGAATCTTCATCAGGCAGTGAAGAAGAGACTGAAGATAATAATCCTACTGAGACCTCTTCCCCCGGAGAAGAACCACGTCTTGCGAACGCACGTCTCATGGAACTGGAGAAACGTTTCTCAATTTTGATGGCAGAGAGGGAGAAATATATGAAAACTCATCTGGCACTCGGTGGGTCTTTTGTCGCAAATTTGCCTTTGGGACTACAAATGCGAGAGAATCCTCTTATGTAATGATTATTCCATATTTTAATTAACTGAATATTGTATATTAAAATTCCAACTTCTTTATGAGTCGGTATGTATTTCGAGAAGAAGAGCCTTCTGAAACACATGTTTCAACAGCTGTTCAGGGTCATAGGGGTTGGAATATAATGAACTGTTTTTCTAAAAAGAAATCCTCCGGTTCTTGTTCGGAAGTACATATTCCGAGTCAGTGTACATCATTGTCAGAAGCAGTACACCGCGCATCGAGAAACAAAATCCGTCGAATCTCGATTGCTTCTGGATCATATGTTATGGAGGAAAATGTTTTTATTAATGTCAGCAACCTTATAATTAAAGGCGCTGGTATTGATTCAACTTGTCTCCACTATATGGGGTATCATGGTAAAATACAACTAAATTCAGGCTGTCAAAATGTAATTATTGAAGGCATTCATTTATGTTGTGAAGGCAGTGGAAATGGCATTGAAATACTTAACAAATCGTCTGTTGACTTGAAAAACATGAAAATATCTGGTGGGGGTTTCGGCGTATATGCTAATAAAATGTCGACCGTGAATATATATGATTCAGTCATATGTGGAAACACGTGTCCGGGCATATGTGTGGAGGACTCTGGTACAATGTGTAATGTATATAACACTAAGATAATCAATAATGATTCAAATGGGTGTTTTGCGAACAGGATGGGAAGAATTACGATGTACAACAGTACGGTATTGCAAAATAAAGAAGCCAATTACAGCACGTGTGATAATGGTATCATCACAAACAAATCATCATTTCGTTTAGTTTACAGAAAATATCAATGGGGAATCACACGAGTAGCTACCGATTAAAAAAAGAAATATTTATACTTTCATTCACAAATGTTATACATTATCTGTAAACGATCTAATTCCTTCTAAATCACA
>Ga0114997_10002149_pt1 | contig 16050 bp, 12 predicted proteins | sample ArcticOcean_MG_C_2_FD_87045 | JGI IMG/M metagenome (GOLD analysis project Ga0114997, IMG submission 87045) | Marine microbial communities from western Arctic Ocean - ArcticOcean_MG_CB4_136 | ecosystem: Environmental > Aquatic > Marine > Oceanic | place: Arctic Ocean: Canada Basin | collected...
GAAAACGAGCGAACAACAGAAGGTCCTCGGTGACCCCGACGCCTCCTCCGAATTTGATGGCTCCAGATTCAGAGGAGGACGAGGAGGAGGAGGACGACGACACCACGACGGGGAAAACGACGAGGAGAAATACGACTTCGAATTTCAAAATTCATCGACGGGGTGGTGGTCGACATGATGGAGGATCGATCTCAACCGCGGTCGTTTTAACGCTCGTATGTGCGTTCGTCTCCGTCGGCGTGTTTATGCAAGCGAGAACGGTCGCGAAAATCGTTAAAGGAGTGAGAACAACAACAACAACAACAGAGTTGGATCCGTCGATACAAAAAGAAGTGCAAAAGATGAAGGAAAAAATGGAACTGCAGCGCAAAGAGATGGACGCTTTGAAGAAAGTGTTAAACGAGGAGAAACCGTGGGAATTTGCGATGCAAAAGACGATAGACGCGTGGTATGAAGGTAGCTCCGGGAAGAATAGTAAAGGATCCTGGTTTGGCGTGGGGAAGAGGAAACACTCGTCTTCGTCGTCTTTGCCGCCGTGGACGGCGAAGGACGAAGAGATTGAAAAAGCGACGGCGCAGTTGAGAGCGGATTTGGAGGATGTGAAGTTAAAATTAGCGAGGAGAGGTGTGTCGACGCAAACGTCCATGCAAAGAATGACGCATATGTTGGCGGATAAGACGGGTTTGGTGGATTACGCCAGCGTGCACGGTGGCGGGAGGGTGTTGAGACACTCGACGTTGTCCCCGTTGGTCGCCAGAGAGAGCGGGCCGATTACCGCGATGTTGATGTACTTTCGAGGGAAAGCGGCGCCGCACCCGAAATCGAACGAGTGGCTGTTGAAACAAACGTTAGAACCGCCTGGGGATTGTTTAGCCTTAAGAGGTACGAAAGGGTACGTGGACGTGCATTTGAAGGAGAAAATTACGGTGTCTGGATTTACGTTGGAACACGTGAACCCGTTGATTGCGTATGATCGATCGTCCGCGCCAAAAGAGGTTAAATTAGGCGCGTGGGGGATGTTTCCGAAAGTTACGACAAGGAGTAGTACTAGCGATGATAGCAACGATAATACCAAAAACGACGACAATGACTACGATGTTAAGAAAATGTCGTGGAGATACGAGGAGTTTGGAAACTTTACGTTTGACCCGACCGTCGCGGATGGCGTGACGACGTTCACGTTTAGCGAGGACAAGATAGTCGGCACGACCGATCGCGTGCGCTTCTCCGTGGACTCTAACCACGGTAACACGAAGTGGACGTGCGTGTATAGATTGAGAGTCCACGGAAGCAAGAACAAATGATAATAACAATAACATTTAAGAAGAACAAATGATGGAGAAAAGTCGGGATTTATGCGTTTTTAATAATACGAAAGTATTGTATATGCTCTTAATTATGTAAATCGTCGTCATCATTACAGACTATACGCGTGCTATGTAAACGTTTCTCTCTCGGTAAGTATATACTTGTACAAAAAATCCTCCTCCTCTTCTTCTTCTTCTTCTTTTTCTTCTTCTTTTTCTTCATTTTAAAACAAAGCGGTCTTCTTCATTATGCGAAAGAACTCTTCCTCGTTCACCTCCCCGTCTCCATCTCTGTCCGCCTCTTCGATCATCTCTTGCAACTCCTCGTCCGTCATCGTCTCCCCTAACTCCTTCGCCACCCTCTTCAAATTCTTGAACGAAATCTTCCCGGTATCGTCGTCGTCGAACAGTCTAAACGCCTTCAATATTTCCTCCTTGCCGTCTCGCTCGCCCATCTTCGCCGTCATCAGTTTTAAAAAGTCCTCGAACGTAATCGTCCCCGATCCGTCTTTATCCACCTCGTGCATCATTTTCGCGATTTCCTCTTTCTTCGGTTCAAATCCTAAAGCTCGCATGGAGACTTTTAACTCCTTCGCGTCGATCGTTCCCGACCCGTCCGTGTCGAATAAATCAAACGCCTCGCGGATTTCCTGTTTTTGCTCTTCGGTTAATCCTGTCGATGATGAAGAGGTGGTGCCTTTTTTCGCCTGATGGAGAGAGAACGTTTCGGGTCAGTACATATACACACACACACACAAACGAACGCAATCAATCGGTCGTCGGTTTTATCTTTCGCGCGTGAAACAAACACGCGCGAAAAGACATCAGTACGTTTTTAAAAATTGACGGGGAAGAAAGAAAAAGTCCGTTGACTCTTCTTTCCCAGAATCCAATCACGAGAAGAGATGAGAGAGAGAGAGAGAGAGAGAGAGATGAACGGCAAAAACGAAAAGAATAAAAAGAACAACAGTTGCATCTATGTATCATCGTCGTCACGAAACGCACCATGGTTTTTTATGTGCGTGTATTCAGAGGAGCGCGAGGCAAATGAAAGAGAGAGAGAGAGAGAGTCTTCGAGAGTAAATTTCTTTTGAAGAAGAACAAAGAGAGACGAAAACATCGAGATTTTCGGGCAAAAAGCGAGCAAAAAAATTCGAAAAAAAGAAGAAAAAAAGCTGAAAAAAGAGACCAAAACACCTCGACAAATTCGTAGAGAAAACCACCGCAGAGTTATTCTTAAAATTCTTTAGTCTCGAATCTCTTTCTTTGTGTTTCGTGAGGTGATATAGTACACACAAAAACACGCGTAACAGAAGAGAGAGAATAAAGTGGAAGTGACTTTCGCGAACGAGGCGTTTTTTTCTTCTTCTTCCGTGCTTTTGTTGTCGTTGTTGTTGTTGTTGTTGTTTGGACAGAGAGAGAGAGCGTGATTTTGAATTTTCGTTCGTTCGTTGTTTCCACATCATCGTCATCATCTCGAGACGAGAGAACAACAGTAGTAACAACAACAACAACAACAACAACAACAACTCGAGAGAGAGAGAGAAAGAGATTTGCGGTTTGGGCGCGTGTTTTTGTCGATTTCTGCCGCGCAAAACATCGTCATCGATAAAAGAAGAAGAAGTAGAAACGTAGTAAAAAAATGCCACCGAAGAAGACCACCACCGCTTTGGGAGGCGGAGGAGGAGGACAAAGAGGAGGAGACGCGAACTTGAAGCAAAAGTCACCGGCGGAATTTTTCCAAGACAACAAAGGCATCGCCGGGTTTGAAAACGCGGGGAAATCGTTATACACGACGCTGAGAGAATTCATCGAAAACGCGTTAGACGCGGCGGAGCACATCGGGGTTCTGCCGCAAGTGGACGTGTTAGTGGAAGAGGTGACGTTGACGCAGTACGAGACGATGATTGGCTTGGACGCGCACGTGAGGAAGGACGATACTTTATACGACGATTTTGAGACGGAGAAGGCGAGAGCGAAACGGTTAGAGAGAGAAGCGAAGGTGGAGATGCAACTCGAGAAGGCGGCGGCGGCGAATGCGAACAAAGGTAAGAAAGGAGGCGGTCGCGGGAACGCCGCCTCCTCGAAAGGCGAAGAGAAGAAGTCGTATTTTAAAATCACCGTGAAAGATAACGGGAAAGGTATGGAACACAGCGACATACCAAACATGTTGGGGCGAGTATTGTCCGGGACGAAGTACGGGGTGAGACAAACGCGAGGGAAGTTTGGTTTAGGATCGAAGATGGCGTTGATTTGGTCGAAGCAAACGACCGGGTTGCCGATTCGAGTGAGGAGCGCGCAACCGGGGCAGAATTTCGTGTCGGAATACGTATTGGATATCGACATCGAGAAGAACGCCCCGAACGTGCACAAAGAGGAGAAGAAACCAAACACGACGAAATGGCACGGCGCGGAGTTGTCCGTAACGATTGAGGGAAATTGGACGAGTCATCGACAGTACGTGTTAGCGTATTTGAGACAATTGGCGATTGTGACCCCGTACGCGGCGCTTGGGTTTCGGTACATCTCTTCGCACGCGGCTGGGAGCGCCGCGGCTAGGAATCAAGACATTCAGTTACACTTTGCGAGAAGAGCGGAGGTTATGCCGCCGTTACCGAGAGCGACAAAGTATCACCCGAGCGCGGCGAAAGAGAATCAGTTGTTGGTGAAAGATTTGTTGTCGAATACGAGAGAGAAGACTTTGAGTGGTTTTTTCAACAAAGAGTTTACGTGCATCAACCGCGAGCACGCGAACCGATTGTCGAGAGAATTAGGGGCGGGATTTTCCGCCAGCATGCACCCGAAGAACGTTTCCGACAAGCAAGGCGCGAGAATTCAACAGCTGTTAGCGTCGGCGAGATTTTCAGATCCAAGCGGAGAGTGTTTATCGCCCGCGGGGGAGTATAACTTACGTTTAGGGGTCATGAAAGAACTCGGCCCGGATTGGATCGCGTCGTACGCGTCTCCAGCTTTGGCGTGTGGAGGCCACCCTTTGATTGTGGAGGCGTGCGTGAGTTTAGGTGGAAGAGACGTGAAACCCGGGTTCAACGTCTTTCGATTTGCCAACCGAATTCCGTTGTTGTTCGAAGGCGGCGCCGACGTGGCGACGAGGTGCGTACAACGTTTGAATTGGACGACGTATAAGATCGACAAGAACAACGACAAGATTGGCGTGTTCGTTTCCATCGTATCCACGAAAATTCCATTCAAAGGTACGTCTAAAGAATACATTGGAGACGAAAACGCGGAAATTGCCGAGGCAGTGGATAAAGCCATCAAACAGTGCGCGGCGCAGCTGCGAGGTAAAATCGTTCGCGCGCAAGCGTTGAAAGATCGACGCGCGAGGAAGAAGGCGTTGACGAAATACGTGCCGGATTGTTGTAACGCGATTTTTACCATGATAGCGTCCGCTGCGGATGCGGACACGTTACCTCACGAAAGAGCGAGGAATTACGACGAGAAAGAAATGTTATGGCCGGTGGATGTTGAGTGGGAGGAGGAAGCGACGCAAAAAGCGCGAACGCGAGAGATCACGGCGGAAATTTTACAAAAACGTTTAGAAGAGTGCGTGGAAAAGATCGATAACGAAGAAGCTTTGGAATTTTCCATGCAACAAAACAAAGACGGGTTAAAGCAGGACGTGTTTTTGAACCCGTCCAGTAGTTTTGCGCACGAGTACGAACCAGAGCTTCGTCCGGGAGAAAGCGGCGTCGCGTTTCGATTGTTGAAGAAGGCGCGACTGATTGCCTAATACTACATAAAGTACGAAGAGAGAATTATATTTTTAGCTACTATTTAGACCGTTAATAATATTGATCACAAACAAACACTGATATGTTTAAAGTTATACATGTATACAGAGCTCTATAACACCACTACTAACGACGCCGTTTTCTCTCGTCGTTTTTTCCTCTTTTCCTCTTTCTCTTACCAAGCGCCCGGCGCGTACTTGGTCGGATTGACGTAGTTCTCGTATCCCCATCTCGTGTCAATCGCAAACGGCTCGGAAATCTCCCCAGGTCCATCCGCGGTAATTTTCGAAAGCTGAAACTTGTTCATCATCTGCTTATCTCTCATCACGCAACTCAACAACGCCGATTTCAACAGCTTCTCCGCCTCTTGCTCCGTCATTTCCTCCTTCCAACTCTCTCTAAACAGCGGTCTCGCTAAATGGTTCCCGAACCCCGTCGCCACGTGATCGTCCACGTAGTGCTGCCCAATCATCCCCACGCACCCTAAAAACGGTTTTTTCTCCACGTAATCCCACCCAGAGATAACCAACGAGTTCCACAACGGGTCAAACTTGTTCCGTCGGTTATACATCACGCGAACGAGGTAGTTATAAATCTCCTTCGGCGTTCTCGGACACTCGTCGTCTTGACAGAAATCCGTCATCTCCAACTCGTCCAACAAGGTTGAAATGTAATCAAAATCCGATAACTCTCCCGTAAACCCAACAACCGTAAATTTCCCGACCAGTTTCATCCGTTGGATGCTTTTGTACCGTTTGGTCGACCCGTAGCACGCGAGCGTATCGCACGCCATCAAGACGCCGTCTTTGTACTTAATCGCGAGAACGGACGTGCCGGTCACGTACGGCGTTCTGTTGTAATAATAATCGGAGAGAAAGAGAGGTAAGTTTTCCATTCGGTTTTGCGCGTGATAAATACTACAAAAGCGACGAGTATTGAAAGATTACGTCTTCTCCGCTTTTTCCGCGTCTGAAGTCTTCTTCGTCCTTTGCACGACCACTTGCGAGAAGAGATCTCGAAAAAAAAAATCTCCCTTCTCATCCCTTTGCGCGTATAAAGTAAAGCAAACGGCCAAACGAACCGCTTTTACTGCGGTCGTCGAAGAATACACAAAAGATGATACTCGAGAGACGAGAAAAAGAGGAATAAAAAACACTCACTGCGTCCTCGTCATCGCCCCACCGTTGGGTGCGATCGAAAACGGTCTCCCTGTCGAGCCTTTCCCGAGATGGGGCACGTTTTTCCGTAAATCGTACTCGCGTTTGACTTCTTCGTCGTAGAGAGGGTCCGCGCCTCTCGGGACGCACCCCGGGCCGATGGAGGAGGAGTGAGACGTTCGCGATGGAATCATTTTATGAGTCGTACGAGTCGTCTGTGTGCGCGCGAAACGTGCGTTTTGTGTGCGTCGCTTTTGAGGGAAAATGAGGGAAAAAAGCTCTATGTATGTAGGGTTTAAGTACATAGTCTTACTCTTTCCGTGCTAGAGTAAGGAATGCGCACTTAGAAAAAAAATGTCGTAAGTGCTTTTTTCTTACTCGTAAGTGCTTACTTCTTACTCGAGATTTGAGCACAAAAAATCGATTTCGCAAAAGCACGGCACACTTGCGAAACCTCTTCGTACTCGCTTAGCGTTTCGCGACGGTTGTTGTTGTTTGTGATTTTCGCATTTATATATCAGTAGTAGCAGCGGTGGTCTCATCGTGTTCTTGTTCTTGTTCTTGTTTTAATACCATATACTACTATAAATGAGTGGTGGTACTGCTGAAGCGTTGGAAGCGTTCGCCCCGATGGAGGAGGATATCCCCACGGGAACGAATGCGTTCAGCGACGCTAAAGAAGAAGAAGAAGACAAAGACAAGGAGAAAAACATGGGAAGCCGAAAATCATCCGCCCTGGACGAGCTCAACCAAGACGGGTATTTCGGCCACGCGGACGGGAACTGGATCGAAGACGACGCCGCGCCGTTGGTTTTAATGCGAACGAGTTCAGGCATGGACTCGCCAACGTTAAAGGAAGATTTGAGAGAACTGTGGAGATTTTACGGGAGGAAGATTGTGGTGTCGATGCTCGCGGTTGGGATTTTGATCGCGTCAATCGCGATTATTTCCATGCAAACGACGACGAGGACGTCGTCACCGAATGGAGACGCGCATAAAAAATCGCCGTGGGCCGGGTTCGATATCTCGCCGGCGGAGTTGCGATGGTATTGGGGGTATAAGTGGGAACGGATTCCGAGCGAGTGCGCGATGCCGGAAGCGCCGTACGAGACGGACGATATCGCTTTTTCAGACGAGGATGGGAATGAAATCGACGGTATTTTGGGGAAGAGAGAAGGGAATCGAGTGAATGGGATGGTGAACGGGATATCGCCGGACGAAGAGGCGATGTTCGCGGGGACGGAGAGATCGAGACGAAGGGCGTTGGATATGGTGTTTTCGAACGCGAAAAGATGTCCGTTGGAAACGATTCAGTGTGGTTTTAGCGGGGCAGTGAGCGTTAAACCGCAATCGTTCGGAACGTGCGCGATTGTCGGACCGGCTATTTATAAAGGGATGAACATGGGACCAAAGATTGATCAACACGACACGGTGATTCGACTAGCGAGTATGCCGAACGAAAAGTTTAAGAACGATTTAGGCGCGAAGACGAGCGTGATTTACGCGACTGGGGAGCAAACGAACGCGGACGATAGTTACACGCCGTTTGGACCGGTGAATTCGAAAACAGCGGTCAGAGATGGGTGGGTTCCGGATAAATTTTGGATCGTCGAGGACGAGAAGCACCAAGAAGGCGAGTTGGACGGCGTCAACGCGCACGACGGGAAACCGGTGTTGTGGGTGAACAGACCATTTCCATCCGCGACGAAACGGAACTACGATTCCGATTTACAAACCTTCGATTTTCGATTTTTCGTGAACCGAGTATTAGCCGCCGCGCACGAAAAAGAGGACATGAGCGATGCCTGGTTTACGTTAGGCGCCGACGACGACATTCCGGACACGTACAAAACCCAAGACCACTACGCGTTACTCTTCAACGTCATGTTCTCCGGTTTGTGCGAAAGTATTCACGCGTATGGGTTTGGATACCGACCGTTGAACTCCGAGGACGAAACACTTGCGGTATCTCAGGCGTATTACGACGATAACCCCGCCACGAAAGCGCACTTCGCGTTGTTATCCGATAGCTGGAACACTTCGAAACGAGACGCTTTGTTAGCGAAAGTGTTGATGACGAATAATACCATTTGTTCCTACGGCGCGAGTTAAGATGAAGATTATGTTGATAATAATAAAACAAAAGCAAGCGCTTTTAAATAGTAATCATAATTGACTTGTAATCATCGCGTTCGCACTTTCAAACGCATCATCAAAAGCACTCGACGACGCTGCGTTCATTTTTATCGCAGAGAGTGTCAAAAGTCGCCAACACCTCTGAAAATCGTCAGTAAATGCGTCTTCGCGTTTTGCGTTCAGCAGCAGCAGCAGCAGCAGCGGCGGCGGCAAATCGACACGCGGTACCATTAAATCCAACAACAACAACGCGAAGTATGAGTACCGCCGCTGTTTTTGCGATGTACTCCTCTCCTTTTAAAAGCATCGTCGTCCTTTTTTCCGGCGGCGAATTCGTTCGTTCCCGAAAAGCGAATTCCAAAAGACTTCCCCGGGGCGCTGCTGCTCTTACTGCGGCTCGCTTTTCTGCGAGCACCACCATCGAGGAGGAAGAGGAAAAAGAGGAGCAAATGAAAGACCTGAAATTCGATCAAAAAGGAATAGTTTCCGACGCCGGCGTCTACAAAACCAAAGAGGAGAAAATGTTTCTCCAAAACGCTATTCAATTAAAAGGAGGCAAAAATGCTCTCATTTTAGGCATCGAAACGTCCTGCGACGACACCGCGTGCGCGATTGTCACCAAATCCGGCTTTGTAGTTTCGGAAGCCATCAAGTCGCAAGTGTCCATACACGAAAATTGGGGCGGCGTGGTACCAACTTTAGCGAAAGAAGCGCACCAAAATGCCATCGATGATGTCGTGGAGGAGTGTTTGCGCAAAGCCGGGGTGACGGATATCGGGAAGCAAGTGAGCGCGGTGGCGGTGACGGTGGGTCCTGGGTTGTCCATGTGTTTGAGAGTTGGGGTGAGAAAAGCGCAGAAAATTAGCGGGGAATACGGGATACCAATCGTTCCGGTGCATCACATGGAAGCGCACTGTTTGGTGGCGAGAGTGAAGGAGGAAGAGTGGAACTCTTCGCGCGAGGAGGAAGAAGAAGAAGAAAATGGGGTTGCGAAGTTCCCGTTCGTCGCGTTACTCGTGAGTGGTGGGCACAACGTGCTGTTGAAAGTAGAAGGTGTCGGGAGATACACCATATTAGGTCAAACGTTAGACGACGCCATAGGTGAAGCGTACGATAAAACCGCGCGACTTCTCGGTTTGCCCGTCGGCGGCGGCGGCGGTCCGGCGTTGGAAAAGTTAGCCAAAGAGTACGAAGAGATAGTTTTAGAACCGCGACGAGAACAGGCCAGAAAGGAAATAGAACAGGAAGCGCACATAACGGACGAGGTGTTTGAGAAAATTGTTCGAAAAAAAGTGAAGAATCCAATCAGATTTACCGTCCCTTTGCGAAAACGCAAAACGTGCGATTTCAGTTTCGCCGGATTGAAAACCAACGTCCGATTGGCCATCGAAAAGTATTTAGGTGCGGTCGTCGACGAGTCGAAACCAGAACAGAAAGTGTTACCTTCCGAAAACTGGGACGGCATAGAAAACCGCGAAACGCGCGCCGCCATCGCGCACGCGTTCCAAACCGCCGCGGTAACGCACCTCGAAGACCGCGTTTCACGAGCTTTGGAATGGGTCGAATCCGACGGCGTCTCGCCAACCTGCCTCGTCGTCGCCGGCGGCGTCGCGTCCAACCAAAAAATCCGAAAGAGCTTACTCCAAATCGGCTCAAACCATTCCATCGACGTCGTCTTCCCAAAACCTTCCTGGTGCACCGACAATGGGGTCATGGTCGCCTGGGCCGGCATCGAAAGACTCAACTTAGCTCTGGGCGTGGAAAAACCCGTCCCGAGAAACAGCGAAGCGGTCCGGAAAGACGAAAAGGACCGAGACGTTCAGGTACGGTTAAAACCGAGATGGCCGTTGGGTGAGATGGATGAGAGAGCGATCGGTGAGGTGAAAAGTAGTAAAGTGAGCAAGATGGCCAGGCCTTTGGGGAGCAGCGGCTGATCAAAGCAGATTGATGACATTGTAGTAGTATTAATTGCATAGTAACTTCCTTCACAATTTCTTCCCCTAAAGTCATCATTTAAGAGAGAGAAAGAGAGAGAACGGTGGTCTCTCTCTCTCTGGCTCTCTCGTTTCGACGATTTCAACGATTTCGACGACGTTGTCGTCGCGTCGCGCTTTTTGCGCCGGGGCTTCTTCTTCTCTCTCCTGTTATCGCAAAAGTCTTCGTCACATTCGATTCGGAAATCATCAATTTTCGCCGCCAAAAACTTCCCCGACGGGGACAAAGAGTGTAACGATAAAAACGACAGCGACGGCCACGAAGGCAGCGCAACGATCATCGATACAAATCAGGAGGAAGAGAAGACAAAGTCTCTCTTTTTCAATGAGCAGCGTAATGCCGTCGGGGGCGATTGGCCCGAAAGATAACAACAACATTAACAACGACCTTTTACCGAGGCATTCGCTCGTCCAACCGCCCTCGGTGGAAATCGACGAGCAAAAATTCGAGACGCAGTACCTCGTTCGCGCGATTTCAATCGATCGAACGAAAGTCTCGAAAGCGAGGAAAATATTACGAGGTTTTACGCTAGAGGAGAGAGGAATACAAGACGTGGTTTTGGACGAGACAGATCCGGAGAAGAGGAAGAGATTGATTTTGTTGAAGCGAGAGAGTTTCGCGGACAATCGGGCGGCGAGGGCGAAAGCGGTGGCGGATTTTTTACCGGAGGATGTGAGGAAGAGGTTAGAGGAAGAAGTTGGAATTTCGTTGGTGAGTAATGGTGATGCCAAAAATGACGAAGACACCGAAGGGGTCGTGAAAGAGCATAGGATTACGTTAGATTATAAATATCACACGGCGGAGTACGTTTTGAAACAGCTCTTGCCAGACGGGATGGAGACGCCGAGCGCGTTTGAACAGGTGGGGCACGTGACACACGTGAATTTGAGAGAAGAGTTTTTACCGTATAAATATACGATTGCGAAAGTTATCGCGGATAAGAATTCGAGAATTCGAACGGTAGTGAATAAAGTAGGCGCGATTGATTCGATGTTTCGAGTGCCGAATTGGGAGTTGTTATACGGCGACGCGGATTTGAAAGCGACGGTGAAGCAACACGGGTATTCCTTCGAGGTTGATTTTGGTAAAGTCTATTGGAATTCGAGGTTGGAGACGGAACATAAAAGGTTGGTGGACGTGGAGTTTAAGAGAGGTGAGGTGATTGTAGATGCCATGGCCGGGGTTGGGCCGTTTGTTGTTCCAGCGGTGAAAACGAAAGGGTGTCGCGTCTACGCGAGCGATTTGAACCCGGACTGTTTCGAGATGATGCAAAAGAACGTGAAATTGAATAAGATTGAAGACTCGGTGAAATTATACAACATGGACGCGAGAGCGTTCATCAAATCGTTGTTAGAACCGGCGGGAAAGAGCAGTGATGATGCGCCCGAGGAGATGTGGGCGCGCGAACTCTCCGCGTACGAGCAAGAGTTGAAAAAATTTCGAGAGAAGATAAAAGCGAACGAAAAAGGAAACGAGGAGGACGAGAAAGAATCATCCGATAATAATAACACGAAGAAATCAGAAAAGAAACGCAAAAGATTAGAGGAAACGTCGGTACCCAAACCAAACTGGTCGTCGACAATGACCGCACGGGAGGCAAAGAATACGCATACGCCCCCAAGCGGAGCGACATTCGACCACATCGTCATGAACCTCCCGGCCAACGCGGTGGAGTTTCTCGATTGTCTCAAACACTCGTTCGATCGAAAGACGTGGGAAAATAGAAAACTCCCAACTGTACACGCCTACGCGTTTCGACCGCCAGGACATACCGATCGAGACGTCATTTCCCGAGCGGAAGGTCACTTGGGATGTCCGATTAAAAGTGCGAAAGTGTTCGAGGTTCGAGACGTTGCGCCGAACAAAGCGATGGTGTGCGTCTCGTTCCAGATTACCGAAGAGCAAGCGTTTGGTTCTTCGCCTAGTTAGTTTAATACATGATATACTATTCCTATTATTGTCTCTACCTGACTATTAAATGCCCTCTGGTGGCGTCTCGCGCGGCGTTCGGCAGGTGCGCAAAACTGCCGACGAAGGCGACGTGCGCATCTGGGCGACAGAGAATGACTTCTGCGACGTCGTCTGCTCTCGATGTGTTCTTGGCGTTGTATTCCTCGAGGATGCTCGTCCACGCGGCGTTCGATGGGTCGATGTAGATGGCGTAGTTGTCGCCGCCGTTGTCTCCTTTCTTCTTTGCTGTCGTTGTCGTTTTGGGCTGCTTCTCGTCTTTCTCGTCTGACGACGATGAAACGACGACGACGACGAGTTTTAATGTAGCGCCTTTAGGTAACAATTTTCGAGCTTCTTCCAGAGCAGCTTCGTCTACGTTCACCGATGACGACGTTATCGCAAAGAATTGGCACTCGAATTTACTGTTTGAACCACCTAAATCGATCGTAGAGATAGTGCCTCCTCCTTCGTCGGCGTTTATTAACGCACAGTGCGGGATGCGTTTCCCCACGGCGAGGACGTTCGGATTTGTCGCTTTGACGCCTTTCGCGTACGAAAATCCAAGCTCCTCGTTGAGAAATTTCAACTTGAGCGTCTCTCCCGAGGTGCCACACAACCGTTTCACCGCTTCGCGACGGTACTCTCCCAATGGATTCTTCTTATCGTTTTCGAGAAGCACCGTTTGCATGCGTCCGGCGCTCAATATTTTTTCAAACGCAAACGATTTGAGCGCTTGGGGCACGGGCAACGCGTTGGATGCGAAAACGAGCGCATCGAGCGCGCGAGGTTCTAAACCTAAAGCTCTTGGTATCTCTAAAACGCGTTCGTAATTCTTTACGCTTAACGTTTTGTTTTCCGAGGCTATTTTTCTTCGTTCGTTTGCGTACGAGTTGAGCAGCGAAGAGGAGAACGCGTCATCGTGTTCATTTTGTATCGCAATGGCAAGTTTCCACGCTAAATTGTGCGCATCTTGAATCCCAGTGTTCATGCCAAAACCACCGGCGGGAGGGAAGGCGTGCATGGCATCTCCGGCGAGGATGATTCTTGGCGCTCGCTCTTCGTCAATTACGACATTCGCCACCGTCGCGTCCATCGTCCACGATTTTACGTCGAGTACTTCGATATCGTCAACCGTAACACCATTTTTATCATCAACATCAATACCACCACTAATCGCGTTTCGAACAAACATCTCGCATTTTTTCTTCGTAAACATTTCTTTAAAATCCTGAACTGGCGCGTGGTACGGCAACTGCAACGCGAATTCTCCCTCGCGCAAATCGTGCGCGACGATAACCCCTACGATGTTTTTATTGAACACGAAATACAACATCGCTTCGTTACTTTTCTCTTTAATTCTCTTCGCCAGCGAACGACTGACAAAGTGAATATTACCTAACGTTTGCGTCGGGAAAGATTTGTTTCCTTTTTTCTTCGTTTCTATACCCCCACTATTCAATGTTCTCGCCACGACTGAACTCGCCCCGTCGCACGCGACGACGTATTTCGCCTCGAACACTTTGCCTGATTTCAAAGTCACTCGGCACCTATTCTTACTACCACCACGACTGCTACTCGAACTCTTTTCGCTACGACTACTCACCACCCTCTCTACTCGAACAACCTCGTCGCCTCTCACGAACGCTTCGTCATCATCGTCGTCATCATTCTCCCTCCTCTTCTTCGCCTTCTCCGAAGCGTTCTCCCACAACATCGGCATCAACCGGTGCTGCGGGAAATGCGCAACTCCTTCCGTCGACGCCGTCGTCTCCCCAATCTCCATCCGTTCTGTTGCAAAGTGATCCACAGACCCTAATTCTTCGTTCTTCTCGTCTAGGATACCAGTCACGTACCTAAAATGCCGCCAATTTACGGTATCCGACATTTCCTCTCTAACGCGCGAAGCGACCGAGGTTGTTTTCTCACCAAATCCGAACGCGTTTCGGTCCCTCAAAATCTCCATCGTTCGCCTGTTGATAAAGTGCGCTTTCGGGTGTTTCGACGGCCCGTTCGAGTATCTCTCGACCAGGAGAACGTTTTTCAGATTGAACGAGGATAACAGCGCGTGTAAAGCGATTCCGGTTGGTCCACCACCGACGATGACGACGTCTTTAAAAGCGTCGTCCCCGGTGTCGTTCCCGGTGACTTGTTCGTCGTTTACTCTGGTCGACGTGTACGAAAACAAAGACGACGACGAGAACTGTCTGTACTCGCTCATCGTTAAACAACAAAAACGATGATGATTTCTTCGACGTCCGCGAGAGAGGAACGCCACGACCGCCGAGCGAGCGGCGGTCATGGCATTCAGCTTTTCCGGTGAAGAGTTCTGCGTAATAAAAGTGCCGCCACTTTTCCCCACTTTTAGACTTTAGATACTTTCCGGGAAGAGAAGAACGCTTTTGCTCTCTCTTTGGCGGTGGATGAGTCGTGGTGGTGATACGAATAATGACTTTTCCAAAAACCTTATCGGTCCGAATCTTCCAACACTTAGTCCCGTACGCGCACGCGCAACAGTTACAACACGCGATTCACTGCGCGAGGAAAAATGCGTTCGTCCCGGATACGCTTTTAATTCTGCAACACCCTCCGGTCGTGACGGTCGGGAAACGAAGCGAAGTTGGCAAGAAATCGATTAAAACGAGCGAAGAGAAGTTGAAAGAGTTGAAATGCGAGGTTATTAAATCGGATCGAGGCGGCGACGTGACGTATCACGGACCCGGGCAGATTGTCGTGTACCCTGTTATCCACTTGAGGGAGAAAAAATTGGGGGCGAGGAAATACGTGGAAAAGTTAGAAAACGTGATGATTGAAGTGGCGAAGAAATACGGAATTACGAACGCGAAAGGGCAAATGAAGAACGAGGAAGATGGGTCGGACATGTCTGGGGTGTGGGTTGGGAAGAAGAAGTTAGGTGCGGTTGGGGTGAAGATTAGCGGCGGCGTGACCAGCCACGGGTTCGCGCTGAATAGCGAGACGGATTTAGAGTTTTTCAGGGAACATATTTTGCCGTGCGGATTAAAAGGAATGGACGTGACGAGTTTGAAAGATTTAGTCGGGGAAGAAATGGAGATGGACCGAGTGGAGGTGGAGATTGTGGACGCATTTGCGAAGGAGTACGGGTACACGGAGGTGTACACGAGACGATGTTAGCGAGAGAAACGTAAAAAAGTAGAGATCGAGAGAAAGTGTACGATTATTTATTATATGTAAAACGTTGCGGTTGTAAATCGTTGTTGTTGTAATATTAATACCAGTTTTTAGCACGCGTGGTACATATACCACACAGTAATACCTTCACATAACATCCTCCGTAAAATCCGTTATGAGCTTCTCGGTGACCTCGCGCAATTGTTCTCGCAGCGAACGGTCGCGCGAATGTTTTGAGCTCTGGAAAAAATTGCAGTCTGCCAAATAATACCCGGCGAAAAACGTTGCGTCTTTATGGAACGCGGCGAAGCAGGTTGTCGATGCGCCTTCCTCGACGGTTTTTATGAATGGCTTCGCAAGCTTTCGCAAGAGCCGGCCTTTCCACCCATTTTCGTGCTTTTGAAGTTTGGTTTCGATGGCCCCAGGGTGGACTGAAAAGAACAAAATTTCGCTTTCGAAGGCGCGTCTCGAAGCAGCCGATAATGCTTGCATATCTCGGGTAAAGATAATCTGCGCGAGCTTAGATGTACCGTAGCTTCTTGCGGTGTCGGATTTTACGTGCGCATTTGCACCAGTAACTTTTGAGAAATCGATGCCTTTGCGATA
>Ga0114997_10002150_pt1 | contig 16048 bp, 12 predicted proteins | sample ArcticOcean_MG_C_2_FD_87045 | JGI IMG/M metagenome (GOLD analysis project Ga0114997, IMG submission 87045) | Marine microbial communities from western Arctic Ocean - ArcticOcean_MG_CB4_136 | ecosystem: Environmental > Aquatic > Marine > Oceanic | place: Arctic Ocean: Canada Basin | collected...
AAACAATAAAAATTATAATGAAAATGAAAAAGTTTTTTTTATAACTTATTTTTTATTCTATTTTTCATTATCATCTTTTTTGTTTGATTTGTATTATGCAATTAAATTTTATTTTAAATGTTATAAATTATTTACAAACGAACATTATAAATCATTGAAACGTTATATGCATAGATATTATATTCAAATTTTTTTATTTTTATATTATTATTATTTTTGTCTCATTTTAAACGTTTCATTATTTTATGTATATTCTTCTATATTTATATCGGTAACAAATAACATATATAGATTACAATTTTATAAAAAACATAATAAAACCTTGGAAACTTTAATTCGCAATATTGAAAGTACTGGGGAAATATTATCCTTTGAGGAAAACCCATTATTGGGACATTTGGATGGTGCTGAAAAAAAAGACCCAATAGGCGAGATCGCTATATTTGATGAAAAATTGAATAATGATTCATCAAATGAAAACGATGCTAGTATTATTGATGTATTTAATAATATATCATAATATATGACTTGTTTTTGGGACGGAATAATAAAATCGCTGAAAAAAGAGGATTTTGACTATGTTAAGTTTTATAAGTCTAAAAGTCCTGCAAATTTAATAAATTTTTTAAAAAAAAATAACAAAAAAATGATCAATGTGTTATGGCAAAATAACACATTAAGAGAACAGGAAATGGAAGAACATTTACGCTGGATAAATGAATATAATATAAATGATATATCAAATGGTCATTTAACATCCATTTGTGATCCATTTTTATTATTAATTTGTGAATTATTTTGTGTAAACATTAAACATCAATATAATAATTATTGTATTTTGTACGTTAATAAAAATAAAGCAAGAAAAACATTGATTTTTTCATCAAATAATGGCCATTTCGTTTGCTCCAGATAAATTATTTCTCGCAGGGAGGACAAACATTTTTTCCCTTTTTGGCGTCTTCGGATTGTTTTGACGTGGCTTCCAAATTATCTGTAATTTCTTTATTTTTTTTATCTAATTCATCTTTCATTCTATTTGTATTGGTTTTTACACTATTAATGGTATTAATTATGTCCGATTGTTCTCTTTGCATTGTTTGTAATTTACTTTCTACACTGCGCATTTTTTTTACCTCATCCTCTTCTACTTCAATCCCTTCAATTATTTTTCCTTTATATATATTATTATTTTTAATAATTTCATATAAAAATAAACTTAAAATAAATAAACCTAAAATGAAACAAAGTGTTTTATAACATATTTCTATCATATTATAAATATTATAAATATTAAATATATTTTAATAAAAATACATTTAATTACAACCGAGACCCTTTGAATCTATGGGTTTTCCAATATCATCGTGCGGTGCTGCACCCAACGGATCCTCCATTTTACCGCATTCGCTTTCTCCCGGTTCTTCACCCTTTGTTTGTTTTTTATTCCCCTCATCACCCTTGACCATTTCATCTAAAGTGGCAAACGATTTTAAAAATTTTTTCCGAGATTCTTCAAATGATTTAGAAGCTGGTACTATAATAGAATTATAACTAGAATCAAAATTTTTTAATTTTTTTTTAGTTATATTTATTGAATCCATATTTTTATTATTTAAGTCTCTGATACAAGATGGTTTTGTTGCTTTTTCTTCACGCGCCGCTTTATTGTTATTATATGTTGTCTGATCTTCATCGTCCAAATCACCGACTTCACCATCTTCATCGTAAACAAAGCCACCTGTACAATCCAACCCTTCTAATATTGGTAACATATTATTTATAAACAGTCCTAAAAAGAAAAAAATTATAATTATACAAATTATTTCCATATATATATAATTGTTATTTTTTTCAATAATATATTATCTATTTATATATAAAATGTATTGGTCGCGAAAATTTAAAATATCTGGTTGTAAAACAACTAAACCTTGTAATTATATAGGGATACCGACAAATAACCCAAGGTTTGCTATTAAACACGATTTATCAACGTGTAGCGATGGTTGTGGTAATATTAGAAATAATCGGCGAGTGAGAAACAATAAAGAAGAGATGGAAGCATTGAGATTACGTGGCAATTTTAATGATATCTATAAAAATAGATTTTCGGTAGATAATACAGCTGGTATTGATTGTGGTCGCAGCAGATTACATTCATATAGGAGAAATCAACCAATGAGAAGTGCAGAACTTGGTCAATCAAACAAATATAATTATTCATATAATGATTATTTAAAAATTAAAAAAATGTCTTATAAACAAAGATTGCCGACAAATAAAGCAGCGGATAATACAACAACTTATGAAGTTGGTGGGTACGGTGGAAAAAATTGCAAAATTAACGATTGTACAACCAAAAACCACACAGTTATTTGGAAACCAAACAATAAACAATATAATGTTCAAGGTGCGGTATCTAGTAGTTCAAGACTAGATAGACTTAAATTAGAAACAATATTGGGTTCTAAAAAATGTGACAGCAATTCAAAATGCAATGGTGAATATTTTGCCGGAAAACCAAGATATTATGGCGTTGGAAAAAGCTTTATATTTAATGCAAAAAATAAAGAACGATGTAATATCCAAGACAAAGCAAGGGGTCGCGCACGAGGTTCAACAAAATAAATGTCTGGAGATAATTGTTATTAGATTTAAAATATTTATTATATTTATAAATGAGTCGCGGATATAACCATATTATAAATAATGAATTTTATACTGAGTATGTTAATAGTAGAGCTGTACAACAACGTACAAATTGTTGCAAATCCGACGATGGTGGGAATTCAAATATTCATAGCAATAATGAGTGTAATAAAGGCACATTTAAGCAAAAAAACAGAATGCCTTATAATCATTGGAGAAAACAAAGGATATGTGGAAATAGATGTGAGAAAGATGGTAAAGTCTTAAAGACAAATCAAGTTATTTTTAAAGATCCTTTAGCTTTAAGTGTTGGTAATCCAAAAATTTGCGAGATACGCGATAATAAATGGAGGATAAGGTATACCGAAACTGAGCGAATACAAAGAGAAGAAAATAGGAAAAATTTTATGTCATCATCCACACTTCTTGAAAAAAGAAACAGAAAATATGAGCAAAATTTTAAATTCCCAAATCGTAGCACTGAAACGCCTAATATAATAAATCCAAAAATAAATATAATGAATCCAACAAAAATAAATAAAACGGTTATAAAACACAACAATCCTAAATTTCTCCAAACTGGCGCGGTCTCAAGTAGAAATAGAATAGCAGCATTAAAAAATGGTAATAAACACAATAATATATACAACAAACGTTGTGATACAATAAAAGCTTGGAATAAAACAAACGTGGTTGTAAAGAAACAATGCAAACCATATCATTATGGTGGACAAATGGGTACGTCGTTGTTGCGTTGCCCACCTAAAAATTAATGACGATCTTTATAAATTTTTGGAATATATTTTTTCAATAATTTATCTATTTTTATTCTATTTTTCTTATTATTATTTTTTACCCAACGTCTAGTATTTATTTTACGATCATTTTTCCAATTAATTTTATTGTCTTTATCTCGCCAGTTAAACGTGTTTTTTAAAAACTTTTTACAAAATTCATTACCATATTCCAAGCAACCACTCATTACAACATCCACGTAATTTTGCGATATGGGACAGTCTTTATTTGGCATATTATTTAATTCTTTTTTTACCGTATAAATATAAATATTACAAGGATAATTTGGCATTTTTTGCCAAGATAAAGCTTTTATAACATTTTGTCTTTTTGGGTCATATTTTATTTTTATTCTTTTATAACCTTTTTCCCTTTTATCAAAATTACGAATACATTTATAAATAGGTGTTAATATACCATTTATATTATGTGGTTTTTTATCTTTTGTTAATCCGAGAAAACTGTAATTGCCATACTTACTTTTTTTACAGGTCCATATGCGTTTATAACCCGCTTTTTTTGATAATTCAACAGGTATTGCACTTCCTATAAACCCTTTCCCAGTGTATTTTCTAGAATAAGAATTAATCAAACTACCGTAACCAAATATAAAATTGACTGGTTTAATATAATCATCACATTGTTTTATTGTGTTTGTTTTCTTGTTTGTTTTCTTGTTTGTTTTCTTGTTTGTTTTCTTGTTTGTTTTCTTATAATTTAATTTTATAACTTTTACAGTTTTCATATTATACTATAGTTATAAAATTAATAAAAAATTAATTATTCAAAAATATATTTCTTGTATTTACGATGTCTTTAATTCTATTAATCTCTATACCATTGTCCTCGCACCATTTAATAGATCTTTGAATATTTGTATTTTTCATTTTTTCAATTTTCTCCTTATATTTATCTTTATTCCCAATTATTTTAATTGTGTATAAAATATTTTCTATTTGTCTTTGACCCAAAATATGGTTAATTTCTTGTATAATATTTAAAAAATATAAATTTTGATCAAGATTAAGAATTGATGTAATATTGTAATTTTCAAATTTTATATTATTTAAAAGTTTTAAAATTCCAAAAAATTTCTTTTTAATATTAATATTTAAAGTATTCTTAAAATATCTACATACAATATATTTTTCAGAATTGGCATAACGACTGGAATTTGGTTTTACAATATAAACCGTTTTATAATAATAGGATAATAAATAAACAATATCAACCGAGGTTTTGTTGAATATATCAAAAATCTTTAAAATAAAAGTCCCGTTTTTTTTTTGCATTGATAGCGCATAAAATGCTTGCGTTAATATTAAACGACTTGCCAACACTTCTTGATTATTAAAATCTTGTGAAAAATCAATACCACCATCGCCTGTTATAATTTCAAAAGAATCTTTATATGTTTTACAACAATATTTATAATTTTGTTCGTTATACAGATTACCTGTATTATCAACACCTCTTTCAATATTTATATTTGGATATTTTTCTAAAAAATTTATACTTTTCTTCCAACCGGGTGTATTTTTATCATCCTCCAATAATGTCATCCCATAATATGTATCTTTTGTGTTTTTTCGTGAAAACATTGTTGCTTCTATAAACCCGCCGGGGCCTTCAGCCAAATGAAATGTTTTGATTGGTTGTGAGTAATCCAATAAATTAAACATATTGTAAATTTCCAATAATTTATAAAAGGCTCTGGATATTGGTTTATATTTGCTTATTGATATATTATTATTTGGAATGTTGGTATGTATAAATTCAAAGGGGTTTGTATAAATTTTAACTTGATCCCAATAATTATATATTTTATCAATCTTTTCTTTTGATAATTTTAAATAATTTGATAAATTAAAACTACAAATTTGATTTACATCTTCATCAATTGGTGTTAATATTAATTTATATGTATTTTCATCAATATTTATATTTAGATTTGAAGGTATTTTATAATATGACATTAAACTAAATATAATAAATGATAAATTTTTAAACTATTTTGACTGGATATTTAAATATTATTAAAATGAAAAAAGATTTTTTAAAAATCCCCTATTGTTCCCTTTATTGGATTTATTATCTAGCGCTGCATTGGATGGCGCTGCATTGGATGGCGCTGCATTGGATGGCGCTGCATTGGATGGCGCTGCATTGGATGGCGCTGCATTGGATGGCGCTTTGTTATCCACCTTTTTAAAAATAATTGGTTGGGTATTATTATCAAAATAATTTAAATTTTGTGGATAAAATTCGCTGATAAATTCTCTCATATGTATTTTACCCATACTTTTATTGCAAGAGGAACAAATGGGTCTTAAATTAAGTATTGATATATTATCTTCTTTATTTTGTACCAATAATGACGCGGTTGATATAACGTGTCCTGCCTCAAATTCGGATTGATGAATAATATTTTCTCTACAACTATAGCAGTTAGCTTCGCCATATTGTTTGCCGATATATTTATCCCAAACTTCTCTTTTAGTTCTTATTCCGATTCGTTTTTTCAATGATTTCTTTCTTTCTTTTTTTATTTCAACGCCGGTTTTATTTGTAATAATATTTTTTATCCATTCATACCCATATCTATCTGTAACGTGTGGTACCATACCCAACCAACAGTCACCATTTTTAATGCATTTTTCTCTCATAGCTTCGGGTTTATTTATTTTTCTATATGATGTAAATTTATCCATTGCCCAATTTTTCATAGAATTATTGAAACTATCTATACATTCAATAATATCTTCGGAATTTGCATCACAATTTAAATAATTATTTAAACTTTCAACCAAGAATCCAACCGCTTCTTGGAAATGATTTTTATTCATAAATGGTCGCGAAGGTCGGTTGCTTGGTTTCCAAATATTTGGGAACTTTTTTTCAAAATATAAAAACACACTTTCGGGTATATTTTTATCAATCGTTTCTGAAAATTCCGGCAAAGGTGTATTTTTGTTAATTATTTTATAATTTGATTCATATTCTTTTTTTGTTTCAACGGATACAATTTCTAAAATAATTTCATTTTCACCACGATATCCTTTATTTAATAATTCTTTTATTGATTCATAACGATGTTGACCGTCTGTTAAATAATTTTTATTATCTTCTTTACAACAATGAATATTAATGATGCCTAAAAAATTAAATTTTGTTGTTTTTTTAAATACATCTTCCTGATATTTAACAATTTCATTAATTTTGTCCATATCCTTTAAACGTTGAATAATCGGCAATTGGAGTGACAAACCCATTAATGTTGTAAATTTAATTGAACCATATATTTTATTATGTATTTTAAAATGATTTGAAAAAATAGTTAGATCATTTATAATCATTATTAAATAAAACTTGTGAAAATATTTTTAAATAACTTTGAAAATATTTTTAAATAACTTTGAAAATATTTTTAAATAAAAGTTTTTATTCTTTTGTTTCGTCGCCCATATTTGGAAGTCTTAACTTTTTATCAAATTTCTTATTAACTTTCTTGGATATCCTCTGAGACATAATTGTTTTTATTGTTTCGCGACTTTTTTTCATTTCACCCAATTGGTCCGTATCCGTTTTTGCAATTTCAATATTAAATACATTTTTCGTATTTACATTCCTTATTTTTTTAAATACAAAGTAATTATTATAGAAACTAATTTCCTTTTCATTCTGGGTCATACTTAGAGCATCACCTATTTGTTTTTTATCCAATCTTTTTGATTTATGTTCTTCGCTCATATTTATAAATAAATCTTCAAAACTGCCCAATGAATTGGGCAATCCAATTTCATTGGCCTCGTCGATTGTTAACACCGCGAAACCATAATTTTCCATAATCATTTTAAAATAATCAAAATTAACAAGATATTCATTAAAACTTTTATTAATTGATTCTTGATAAACATCAATTGTATAACCCAAGCAATCAGTTGTATCCGGCATTTCTTCATTTTTATATAATTTTGTAATAGACCATATTTTTTTCTCTTGTTCCATTAGAAATATACTTTCATTAATTGCCTTTTCCTTTAAACTATTGAATATTTTTTTTCCATTGTAACAAGTCCCAATCATATAACCCCCAACCGCGCAATATTCTGAACAATTTCTAATAAAACCATTTAATGTCTTATTGTCTTTAAAGAAATAATGAATTGAAAATTGGTTTGAAATAATATTAAATCCATTTTTCGCAATTCCCCATTTTTTATATACACCTTCGCCTAATATTTTTTTATCTTTTGGACCAACACCCGACAAAGCATTTATTACCATTTTTCCTTTATCACTTTTAGCTGCATCCGTGCGTTTAATATTTTCCGAACTATCGCCGTGTATAAATAACGCGTCAAACATATTTCTTCTTTTTCTTTTGGTTTTAATATATCTTGCGCAAGCACCATCCATTTTATTTTCAATATTATCCTTTGAATAGTCAATGCCAAATACAAATGATAAATTAGCATTCAACCATTTTTGAATGTCACCAGCCTTACCAACTGACATATCCATTAATGTATTACCTCTATTTGCAACAGACGTTATTAATTTACTCTTAACGTAACGATTGTGAAAATCACGCAATGATTTTGTAAATGTTTCTTTTGATTTTCTATTATAATAAACATCGTCATCTAAATTATTTTCAATAATACCAATACCAGTTGTTATAATTTCATCGGTAATGGGTAGATTTATAGATCGCCAGACACTTTGTGCAACGTGATACGCATTACCATAATTTCTACCACCCTTTTTATAATCACTCGTTTTATCATACCTTACGCGAATGGGGACCCATTGCCAATATTCTTTTGCATCTTTTTTAAAACGAAATTCCACAATTGTATTATCTGTGATTTCTTCTTCACCATTTTCAGTCAACAGTTGTTGTCTCCCGTCTTTATTTTTTATTAATAAATTGCAAATATGGATTGGAAAATTTGGCGTTGGATTTGTTGGATAAAATGGTACCGGTTTATAATTATTTTTATCTGCTCTGTTTGCGTATATATTGTTTTCCATCACATCTTCGCAAGGATTTAAAAACCCGTGTTTATTTTCATCAAACCCAACCCTTAAATGTAATGTTTTATAATATTGTATTTGTTCATTTTGTAACATATCTTTCCCTTCATTGTAAATATTATGAATAACATCAGCATCATTATTATTTTTTTTTGTTGAAACTAGAAAATCAATCGTATTATATTTTGGCGGTTTCCATTTAAAACTCAATGGCCAAGTTTTATTTTTTTCAAGTATTCCTAATTTGGTTGAACCAACTGATTTATTAATTGGTGTAAAAATTAAACCATCCGTTTCATATATAAATTCTCCCATTTTTTCAGCATCCAATATTTTTTTACATTGATCAAATATGGATATATCCAGATTTGAATAAAATGTTTTTATTTGAATATTCATTATAATATCATTTTTACTAATAGAAGTTAAATTAGCATTTTTTATAACCCTATTTAACTCAATAAATCTAAATTTTGGTTCATCTATTTTCTTATCATATTTCATACCTTCAATATCTGAAAATGCATAGATGCGACAATCCTCACCATTTAACCAATAAATATCAAAACACATATAATAATTAATATATTTACCGTGTTTATCATATAAAACGTGTTCACCATCAATGATTGTATTTTCATAATCACTATTTTTACAAATCAATCCAGTGAATTCAAAATTTAAATTTATATCTATTAAATACACTTTTTTATTTGATGCAATAAATAATAGCTTTCTAATACCATCAGCCTTTTCAGTAACAGTATATGGGTGATTTACATTTTCCATTGAAACATATTCACTGTTTAAAGGAACAATATTATTCATTTCCAAACTAACCGTTGACGGTCCTATAAAATTCCATCTACTCTTTCTTTTTTTTCTATTATACCCATTATCTTCTTCCAACTGTTTAAATTCGCTTGGATTTTTTGTTAACTGTAAATATTCTTTTAAAACATTATTTAATTCAGTGTATGATACTGGATAATTTGTATTTTGTAAACCACTCAATAAATGCTGAATTCCTCTTTTCACTTTCATTATAATTTCACCTTCTTGTAAAGAATAGCATTTATTATTCAACAATTCTAACTCCATTTCATAGTGTTCCGAATTTTCAAAAACATTTGATTCTTGAATAGAATGCGTTGGTTTTAACCAAGATTTACCCCTTACGTTGCTGGATGTTTTTATAATACTAAAATCAAATTTGTATGGGGATTCGGGGTGAACCAGTGTTACTCTTTTAATTAACCGAAATGTTTTTCTCGAATCTATCCAACTATTTAATATGTTATCCAATAAACGATTTGATTTATCTAATATTCGTTCTTCTTTATAATTTACGCGGAACTCGTGGTCGTGATAATCAATCCATTCTAACCTACTTTCCTGACCACGTATAGATTTACGGAATTTCTGCATAAAACTAATATAATCGGGGATATTACTTGTATCAAATGTATTTGTTTTGCAATATTTTTGTATATTATATAACCCCTTTATTGTTGTTCGTATATTAGATAACCTTTGTTTACCCGACGATGGTTCAATATACTCATTTTGAATATTCAAATGGTAACTTTCGGATTCCATTTGAACAAATCCAATTGATTTCAGTTTTTTTAATGTGTTATTAAATTTAATTTTAGTTATTGGATTATAATATTTAGTACCAAACCTAACCTCCAGTTCATCTCTTTTATTCTTTGCTTTACGAAATAAACCAATATACTCTTCTAATTTCGGTCCTTCTGATTTGTTAGACATTTATATATACAAAATGATATTATTTTATATATATTTAATTATTTCAATTTAAGAAATTTTTTGTAGAATTTTTTCATACAATTCCTTTTTTGTAAATGTTTTTTTATCATCTTTCATAATATTTATATCTAATTTTTCTGCAATACTCTTAATATCACTCGCTTTATAATTTGATATTGATTTGAGTTGTTTATCTAAAGAAGTTATTATATATTTTTCATCCTTCAATGATTCTATATCATTTTCTTTCAATTCGTAAATATTATTAATTTTATCATAATAAATAACTATAGATTTATCAAAAATTATATTTTCATAATAAACAACATCCGTATAATATATTAAATTTATTTTATGCATAAAAAGAATTATAATAAACGATTTAATTGAAATATTTTTTGAATATAATATATCTTGTTCAATGTCATTCATTTTAAATTTAAAAATTTTAAATTCTTTTTTTCTTTTATGAATTAATTCCACTAAATTGGTTTTAATTTCCATTTCTGTTTTATATGTATTTTTCCCCAACATTTCATAATTATCGTAACCGTGTTCAAAAATATACCAAAACCAAAATAATTTATCATTTTCAACAATATCACGTTGATTTTGTTGATTTTGTTGCTTTTGTTGATTTTGTTGCTTTTGTTGATTTTGTTGTTTTTCTTTATTTATTTCATCTATAAAACAAATATTTTTAATAATTTTGTTAATATTTGTTTTATTTAAAAAAAAATCATCAATACAATTTAACGTTTTCATTATTATTATTTACAGCATTTTTATCTTTATCTTCTTTTTTAACATCTGTAAAAAAATCTTTCTTAAATTCTTTTTTTATATTTTCAAAATTAGAAATATTTTTTTCTTGAATTTTAACATATTCTATATATTGTTTAATTTTATCTAAAATATTTGAAGATAAATTATTTAAATTAACAAACACACCATTTCTGTTTTCAGAATATTTTATATTGTTTTCATTAATTATATCAAAAATTTTTCTGTGATGAATTTCATTTAATTTATTCACAATGTTATTTAATTTTTTTAATTCGTTGATATTTGTTTTATTTTCCATAATATAAATAATATACCATTATTAGAGTTTAAGTTAAAATAATTTTCTAATATTTTTTTTGTGTTTTATTCTTCGTGTTTTATTTTTTTTGTGTTTTATTCTTCGTGTTTTTCTTTTTCCTTTTGATTTTTTTTAATAATTCGGCTATAATATAAATATTTTTATCATTCAGTTCAAAACGCGTACCAATTACTTTAACATTTATTAAATCGCCTTCCTCCAATTTCAAAAATAATGGATTATTCACATAATGATCTCGCGCTAAAAATATAGTTACAGGAGATTCTATTTGATTCTGATATGATGCTCTAATACCTGCCTTAGTAATATTATCTATTTTGCATAAAATCCGCATACCTTCAACTGGTCTACAAATTAAACATTCAAAAGAAACATCAAATAATATTAAATTATCTTCCAAAACACCAGAAGAATATGTTAATATTTGAATACTGTCATTTTTAATATATCCTTCTTTTGAACATTTACCCTCAAATAATTTTTTCAATTTCATATTAATAATATTAATTAAATTTGACCCTATTAAATGAATAGGTATGGAAATTTTCCGATGTAATAAATTTTTGGAATAAATAGATGATTTCTTAGACATAATAACTTATAATATAAATATATTTAAATAATATTTAAATAATATTTTCAATTTAATTAAAAAATATATTTGTTGTTTCGTCATTTAAAGGGATTTTTTTTAAATTATAAATATTTTCCTCTATTGTTGAAAAAAAGAAACGTTTTTTTTCTGGTCGTTTATTATAATCTAAATATCTAAATAATATTTCAATTTCAATACATAATTTCATTGGGTCCAATTTTAATATAGTATCAATGTCATCAAAATTATTAATTTTATTATATTTTAAAGAATTTTCTGATTTAAAATATCTTTCTTTGTCTTTCGGTTGTTCTATAATGGTGAAATACGTTGAATATAAATTATTTACAATTTTTATTAATTCTGATTTATTTCCCCCACATTTTCTCCCTGTGTTATTTTTTACACCTTTTATTTTTTTTATTTTGAACACATATCTATTACTATTTTTAAATTTACTTAGAAACCCAAATAATTCATTAATATTCATAATATTTAATTTAAATTTATCTTTAATTTTTTTTAAAATACTTGCCGCCATCTTGACTTCATCTATATTTTTTGTATCTTTATTAAATGTTAACAATTTAAATTTATAAATAATATCATCGTCATTTCGTATTATAAAATAAGATAAACCTTCGTTTTCTATTTTATTATTTTTAAAATATTCACCAACGTGATCGTAAAATAATTTGTCTTCTCTTGAAATTTTAGTTTCTTCATTGTTATACAGTGAAAATACTTTCAATAATATTTTCTTTTCATTAAATGTTAAAATGTCAATAATATGATATATTACAAATTTATTTAAAACAACTTCATCAAAATATTTAATTTTTGTTAAACTAATTACAACTCTTTTTGCAGATTTTACCCAACTGAATGTTGGTTTCATAACACTACTCAAATTTAATATAAATAAAATTTGCAGTTTTAAATCATTGATAAAATTTTCAGATGTTCCCAATTGCTGTAATTTATCATCCTTTGTAATTAATATTTCATTTTTTTCTATTTTATTGGGTATTGGTTGTCTCATTTTATAATTTGTCAAGGCCATTGTTTCATTTATATTTATTGGGTGAAATAAATAATAATGATCTATGTTTTTTAATTTTCCAATGCGACTCAATTTGTCAACCAAATATTCATTATTTTCAATCATATAATTTAAAGCAGAGTTAATTTCATCTAAATTATATTTCTTAGATATATTGATTTTTTTTATTAAATCCGATTTTTTATATAGGTATTGATCTTTAAATAAATCTTTTATCTTTGTTGATATGACATCATAATTAATATTTAAAAATGTTTCATTGAAAGTATGTTTATCAATTTCACCATCGCCATTTGAAGAACATTGAAATGGGCAATTTTCAAAATCACACTGCACGCTGTAATCTTTATCTCCCAATATTATTTCTATTTCTTCACCATTTGATAAAATTTGCTTAACTTGTTTATTATATGTATTTTGAATACTCATTTGTGTTTGTGGTCTATTTAATAGACAGTCAACCGCGTTTTTTTTTAATATTTTACTGATTTTTCCTATTTTCACACCTTTTCTTTCGGCCAAACGATAAATATATAAATCGGCGGATTCCAATTCCTCGTGATTTTGGATATCACCATCATTGAATAATTCGGATGCGTATAAAAATATTTGTGTATTTCTTTTTGGATATTTTAAATTACAATGGCTTAAATTTCTTATAGCTCTGCCGATTGTTTGACTTGTTCTATTGAAATTATACCACGGTTCTAATATATGAACTTGTCTAATATTCTTAAAATCTAACCCTTCGCTCCCTGCTTTTGATATTATAACAACTTTCACAATTTCCCCGTTAATGTTATTAGGATCTGTGCAAGCTTTTAATTCTTTTTTATTTCTACCCGAAATAACTGAATCGCCCGTTATCATTATATATTTTGCAGGAAATTGCGTTTTTTCTCCATCGCCAACAATCATTAATTGATCTTTGGGTGGAGTCTTAAAAAGAGATGCTTTATCGCCATATCTTGTAAAACCCATTTCTTCCAAAGCCAATGCTATTGGTATACAACCGCCGTCGATATACTGTGAATAAATTAATATTATACCTTCTGATTTTTCAACTTTGTCCATAATAACTGATAATTTTCCACTATATTTTACAAGATTTTCTTTTGAGAAAATTCTCTCATCGTTAACATATGCAAACCCATTTTTTTTTGGATTGTCTTCATCCATAATTCTCAACAACCCCTGTTTTCCATATAACTCAGTTGATATGTCGGTGTCAATTGTCTTTTCTTCTGGTATTCCAGTGTGTGGATATGACATATTTAATATTTGCAATGGACCGTCTAAAATTGTGTATTGTATTCCTTTATTTTTATTTTTTAAAACAGGGTGTTTAAATTTTAACATTTTCATTAAATAATTATACATTTTATTTTGTTCAAACCCAACATTTGTAATAAATAAATCTAAAAATTTTATTTGCATATCTTCTTTAATAACGGCTTCGTTTAATTGTATTGTTGGGTAAGCCCATTGTTGGTTTGCTAATTTTATTTTTATTGAATTTTCAGATTCATAATCAGCTGGATAAATTGCATTTGGGAATGAAAATGGATCTTCTCCGCGAACATATGATACATAACCTCTCATTTTCCTTTCCAATATTTCTTTTCCTATTTCTTCACCATCATTTCCAATTAACAAATCGCCAGTATCATTGAAAACATCCTTTATTTCTAATGGCGCACGATTATCATTTAAATTCATTAGATTTAATAACCATATTATTTCTTGAGGATTATTATATATTGGCGTTGCCGTTAATAACATTAATTTAAGATTTTTTGCATATTTTACAAGATCAAGAAAATTTTCGGATGATGCTTTTAATTTTTTTAAATTTCTTATATTTTGCACTTCATCTATTATAATTAATTTTCTTGAAAATTCTTTATTAATTAAAGCTTTTTTTCTATTGTTTGTGTTTTTATCATCATTTACTTTAAATTTATTATACAACGTTGTGATTCTGTTTGAAAATTCAAGATAACCCATAAATTCATATGATCGTTTTATTATTTTTTTTATTAAAGTAATTAATTTGTTTTTTGAAATTTTTGAATTAATTGGATTTATCTCTTTGATAAATGAATTACCAGTACACGATTGGATATCCCATTGATTTCCCTTTTTTTTTAATTTTCTCTCATCAAATAATTGTAATCTATAATTTTCTTGAACAACGGGACTGGCAACAATAATTATTTTTTTATTAATATTCATTTGTTTTAAATAATACCGCATCTCCTCCGCGACAGAAATACTAGAACACGTTTTGCCAGTACCTAATCCGTGATATAATAATAAACTATTATATGGTGTATCAAAAGACAAGAAATTCTTAACAAATAATTGATGGGGTGATAATTGAAATATTTTTCTATTGCATTTTGTTTGACTTATATTTTCTATTTCGTCAAAATCGCTTTTGCTTACTTCGTCGTATTTTGTATTATTAAATTCTTTTTTTAAAAATATTTTTTTATTAAAATCAACATCGTCTAAATGTGGATACAAATAATTATAACTATCTAAATTTTTAAATAAATCAGCATTTTCATTTTCAACACATTTTAAATATTTTTTATATTCTGGATTATCAACGTTCATATCATCTTTATCAATGGAATTTATGATATTTTTACATTCGCCGGCAACAATATCGTCGTCTGTCTCTACCTTTTCTTCTTCCTCTTTTTCTTCCTTTTCTTCATCTTTTTCTGTGTCTTTTTCTGTGTCTTCTTCAGCGTCTTCTTCCTTGTCAGCGTCTTCTTCTGCGTCTTCTTCTGCGTCTTCTGCGTCTTCTTCTGCGTCTTCTTCTGCGTCTTCTTCTGCGTCTTCTTCTGCTTCCTCAGCGTCTTCCTCAGCGTCTTCTGCGTCTTCTTCTGCGTCTTCTGCGTCTTCTTCCTTGTCTGCGTCTTCTGCGTCTTCCGCGTCTTCTTCCTTGTCTGCGTCTTCTGCGTCTTCTGCGTCTTCTTCTTCTGCGTCTTCTGCGTCTTCTTCTGCGTCTTCT
>Ga0114997_10002151_pt1 | contig 16036 bp, 9 predicted proteins | sample ArcticOcean_MG_C_2_FD_87045 | JGI IMG/M metagenome (GOLD analysis project Ga0114997, IMG submission 87045) | Marine microbial communities from western Arctic Ocean - ArcticOcean_MG_CB4_136 | ecosystem: Environmental > Aquatic > Marine > Oceanic | place: Arctic Ocean: Canada Basin | collected...
GTCACGCTTCGAGTGGAGCTTCAGCGGAGCGTGTCCGCACAAGAAAAAGTCCGAATGTCGCTGCCAGCGCTTCATGAACGTCCTCGGAAGGGACAGGACGATCGTTCGCATCTCCGAGGGCAAGCAGAAGCCCGTTCTTCGCATGAGCGACTTCCTATCCTCTCCGGAGGGCGGAGCGCTGAGCTTCGACATCGATTATGGTTTGTCCACCATGACCCTGACGCCGAGCGCATGAGGACGACGGCTCGAAAGTTCAAATGTGATTTTGTTTTGGTTTGCCTTGCCACACCTGGTATCTAAGACGCTCAGAAGAAGAGGTTGTGTGTAATCTTGGGCGTGGCGCCGTTTTTCAAAATAAAAAACAGCCTTGCGACTCGTGGTATCCTAGAAGAACAAAAAAGATGCCGAGCAACAAAAAGGGCAAGCGGCCGGTTGCGTCGGCGCCGGTCGACGATCGGTCCTGGCCCGATTGGACCGAGTACGTCGACCGGAAGCTCGCGCTCAGCATGCCCGAGATGATGAAGGAGGCCTTAGCTTCCATGCCGAAGGCGCACCCAGGCCGCGCCAAGCTGATTCAAAAGGCTGGACGAGCTTGGCCCGTTGACGACGAGAGCGCCGCCGCGCCGAGCAGTGCCGTCTACCAGATTGGTGGCAGCCACCTGGAACGGGCGCTGGAGCTCGGGTACCTGCCTGCTCAGATCAGTGCGACGATCCGCCCGCTGCTCGCCGACGTCAGGACGAAGATTAGAGTCGATCCCGGTGCGACGCAGACGCTCGACCTGTCGTCGGCGCTCACCAAGGAGGAGGGCAACATGCTGCGCCGGGCGTACGATCGCTACGAGACCGAGGTGCTCAAAGTCGCGGAAAGGGGCAACACCAGCCTCGAGGAGTGGGACATGGACAGGGTGGAGGAGTTGATTCGCAGCGGGCTCCTGTCGCAGCGACTCGCCGCCAAGATGCAGGCGTCGGTGCGAGAGGTTAGGAGCGAGGACACCTTCCGGCTCACGCCGTCGGAGTCGCGCGAGTGGCGCGCGGCGGAGGCCATTCTGAACAAGCGGCAGAGGGAGTGCAAGGATCTCGACTGGCCATACTTAGACCCAGTCGATCTCAACGGCACCTCCGGCCCGGTGCTCACGCCCGACCCAGCCAACCCGGAGAAGAACGTGCCGTACCGAAGCGTCTACCCAGCTGTCTCGGACGTGTCGGTGGCGCTGCCTGCCTCCTCGGACGCCGGGCCGTCGGCGAAGAGTCTGAAGCGGCGGAGGCGCAATGCGGAGGACGAAGACGACGAGATCGGCCCGGTGCACCCGGCCGATGATCTGAGGAAGCGCCTCGAGGAGAGACACGATGCAAAGGAGGCGGCCACTCGCATCCAGGCCTTTGCGCGCGGTCTGGTCGTCCGTCGCAAGGCCGAGTTTGGAATGCACGAGCTGTCGTGGATCGAGGCCAGCGGATCGGAGACCATTCACAAGCTCTGCCGCATGATGTATCAGCTCGGCTCGCAGGAGCATCGCGAGGTCATGAAGGCCACCGGCTCGACGCGGCATCCTCAGTTCATGGCCATTTTGAACATGACCTGGCTTGCACGGCAGTGCCTTCGTGTGCGCATGATCAGGGACAGGGACAGGCAGGGCTGGCAGACGCCGACGCCGGAGAGCTCCGCCGAAACGATCATGGCGTTCGTCAGACGCCGCTTCCTCGACCCCAAGCCACTCCGCTCCTTTCTCGATCCAAGCAACATTGGAATGGGGTTTCCTGACCAGGTGCTCAGGAGGCTCTTCTGCGACTCTCGAATCTTTGACGACGATCCACCCATCAAAGCCCTGAAGAGGCTCTCCGATGCCAAGTTTCACAAGCGACTCCAGCGCGTCCTCGAGGCGACGCGTCTGCCGACGCACGGCTTCCAGACCAAGAGCAGCGATTCCGTGCGCCTTGACCTGGGGTACCAGCTTCGTGCCTTTCTCGCCATCGAGTACCGGCTCGTCTGCACGGTCATCGACGGCCTCGACTGGCAGCGCAAGATCGACACCCTGACCGAGTACAAGCACGAGATGGACACGACTGCGAGAGCATTGGGGCCTGGGAGGGTCTTTGCCGCCGTCGACTCGGCCCGTCGGCGCGTCGACCGCCTGCAGGCGTGCGCGAGGGGTTTTCTCGTCCGGCGGCGGCAGATGATGGCGTACGTCCACCACACGAATCCGGGCAAGCAGCACCACACCGGCTTTCTTCTCTTCACCAGACTCTTTCTCCCAGGAATGCTCGCGAGGCGATGTCGTCTTGCACCCCTGGACGACGGCACCAACTTCTGTCGGATTCGCTTCGACTTGCATCTAAAAGCGACGAGAGAGTACCGCAGACTCACCGTTTCGGACCGCAAGGGGTGGCGGGCCACCGCAAGCGCAATGTTTTCGATGATGGCGCTCCAGGGGGTGATTCGCGGCTTCCTCTGCCGACGCCGCATCCTGACGGCGCACATCAACTCCGACGACGAAGCCAAGATTCCACACTCGGGCTACTTGCTCTTCGCACGACATGTCTTTGAACGCATGGTCGAACATACCGCGACGAGACTGAAGAAGGACGGAAAGGTCGACTTTTCCCCGGAAAGCGTGGGGAACCGGACTGCCTGGACCGTGGCCGACCAGTGGCGGATTCTGACACCCAGATCTCGGGCTGGGTGGCGACGCAAGGCCGCCGACCTTCGACAGAACAAGCCCAGAGTCAGGGCGCCAAAACACAGCGTCGGAGATCGCATTCTCTGCCTCGTGGCGGGAGACGTGCGCGCCAAAGGCGTGATCACTCGGACGAGCGAGTCGTGTCTGGTCGTAGACATCCGCCAGGCCGACGACGCCTCCTTTGTCGGCAGGACTCTCGACCTGACCAACGTGATCGTCGTTCAGAAGCTGGAAGGGTACCAGCTCGAATGGCGACGGCTGCATCGCCACGCCAGAGCCGTCGGCTTCTTTGCCGTCGCCCTCACCACCCTGCTGCTGCGTATTCGTCGTCGCCACGAAAAGGAGGTGCTCAGGCTGCAGCGGCTCAATGCACCACGCACCTGCAGGACCTGCGCGACTTCCAAGCCACCGACTGGCTTCTCGACGAGCCAGTGGCAGAAGCCCACAGGCAAGCGGACCTGCTTGGAGTGTCAGGAAGCCGCCGCCGCAGAGGCGCAAAAGCAAAAGGACGAGGCCAAGCGCAAGGAACAGGAGGAGCTGCTGGACGCCGAGTGTGCCGTTTGCTACGAGGAGGCCGTGCCGCCGAAGAATCGCGCCATCTTCGAATGCGCCCACTGGGTGTGCAAGACCTGCGCATCCGAGATGCACCTGCGCAACGAGCTCAGGAACTGTCCTCATTGTCGTCATGCGATTGCGATGCCGCAGCAGTATGTGGCGGGGTGAACACGCTTCGTTGGGTGGTTTTACACGACCCTCCCCGTCTCGCACGACCGATTGGGCAAACGTAAAATCGCTAGTTTCGAAATAAAAAAAAGCTGGCCTTGGGACACCTGGTATCTAGAATAGCAAACAAGGGGGGTGACCCACTCCGAATACTACGCTCGGCACTTTCCAATCGAAGCCATCGTCCACCTCTGCAGCGGGCGCGGCGACGCGCTCTACCGACGCGAGTTTGCAACAGAGGGCAAATTCTACAGACGGTACATCGAGGCAGTCGACGCCAAGGCGCTGCACAAGGTGATGGTGACGATGCCAGGGCTCACGAGCCTGCACATTGGCCCCGCCTGCAACGGCGCCGTCTCGCTGCTGCGCAAGGGTCTCACGTCCCCAGATCGGAGAGAGCTAATCTTCGACATCGACCTCACCGACTATGAATTTCTCGACCTGCACACCCGCGACCAGGCTGGCAACGAGGTTATTTCTGTCGAGGCCTGCGACGCCGCATGGGGGTTTGCTGCCGTCGGCGTCTTCTTCCTGCGATATTTGCTGCGCGAGCACTTTGGATTCGAAAAGTTCCTGATCGTCTACTCCGGTCGTCGTGGAGTGCACCTCTGGGTGCTCGATGGGAAGGCGATGGTGGCGTCGGACGAGGTCCGAGCGGCGATTGCCACCGCCCTGAACCTCGAGCTCACCAAGGACAAGAAGCGCGCAACCACACGGATGCTGCGAATGATCGAGGTCTACGAGCTTTGGGAAAGCGTCGAGGACGCCTTCCTCGATTTGATCGTGAACAGCAGCTACCTCGACTCCTTTGCCAATCTTGAGGATGTCGTCGACCGTTTAGACCTCAAACACGACGGGACGAAGAACTTGGCAGACGATGCCTTTGGCCAGGACAGCACCCATGATCGATGGAAGTTCATCGAGGAGCGCGTTGCGTACATGGCAACGCAGCACAGTTGGATGCAGTCACGGCTGCGCGAGACGATGCTGGTTTACGTCTGGCCGCGGCTGGACTTTGCCGTGACCAAGGCGAAGAACCACCTCATCAAGTCTCCCTACGTCGCGCACCCCAAGACTGGTCGAATCGCCGTTCCGATCGACCCCGACAACTACTACCAGTTCGATCCGAGCACCGCTCCTACCCTGGCCAACCTCGGCACGGAAGATTCGTGGCGAGCAGTGACAAACATCAGACAATACATCACGCGCGACAGACCGCTGCTGCCACTGGTCACCAGCCATCGCAAGCGCGAGCGCCAGGCTCGGACGGGAGACGACATCGAAGATCTTGTCTCGTCACCCGACGCGACGCCTCGTTCGCAGCAGCGTAAACCGAAGCACAAGAATTTTGTGCGTACCAGATCACCCTTGATTCCGGAAGGCATGTGAGGCAAACCACCGCACACAACGGGGTGCAAAGCACCGCACGCAACGCTCTACACCCCTACGTGCGGTGCTTTGCACAAGCTCGGTGAGTAATTGTGTCGGGAGCTCTTTTCTTTTCAAAAAATAACTAAGAAAATCGGACTCCGGTCGTCGCCGATCCAAACCCAGCCGCAAGCGTCGGAGGCGTCGTCGGTATCGATGTCGTGTTGAAGAAGAGAGTGCAGCATCCGGCGGCCGAGAGCTGAAGGACAAACGTGTCGGGGTGGTCGTATGCGAGGGCGCAGCACGCGGTGCGACTCAAGCCACACGGTTCGACGAAGGCCTGGGTGAGCGGGACAATTGCTGGATCGAAGACGAGCTGGTTGTGGAACGTACAGCTCCGTGTATCTGGCGGTGGGTCGGGCGGGGCCAGAGGAGACGGCGGCGACGGCGGAAGGCGAGGACTCGGTGGTGGGCTCGGCTCCAGGTCGACCGTGGTCCTGAGCACGACTGTCAGCCCTTCCAGCCAGATCATCCGGTAGCTTCCTGTGAGTGTCAGCCGCACAAATCGAACCTTGGTCATTGCTTGATACTCAGAGTCCTCGGCCAAGGCTTCCAAGCACACAAACTGGAAATGAACGAGGCCTTCGGTGTAATGATCGATGCTCTGTTCGTAGTAGGGTTTGCATTGCCTTTCAAGCGGGTTGTGTGTCTCGTCGTAGACCGTGACGGTGTATAACCGACTGTCTGTTCCTCCCTGGCTGCTGGAGAAGAAGAGTGCTGCGAATTCGGACGCTCTTGGAAGCAAGACCTCGAGAGCGAAAAAGTAAAAGTCGCGATCAGTCGGCCATTCGGAGAGCAGGTCGATCTCGAGGAAGGGCGCTTCGGTGTTGTCTTCCGTGGGGCCGCAGTGGCGCGCGCCGTCCAAGCAGCGACTTTGGAGGTCGGCGGTTCTGCACGGCAGCGGAGCGGCGGCGCTGGCCGTGGAGCAGGCGGCCCACGCCGACATCGGGAGCGACTGGTCGGTGATGGTCTGAAGGGCCGCGGCGCGCGTTGCATTCGCCACATTGTGAAGGGCCATCTGGTTGCCGAGCGAAGTCGAGGCCGTCGTGGGGCTGCTTCGCAGCTCGGACTCGCCGAGGAAATACGTCGAGAGGCGAACGACGCTCGGGTCGATAAAGACCACGCGGTCCGATTCCGCACGAGGAATCTTCGGCACCGGCGGCGACGGTGGCGGCGGAGGCGGCGGAGGCACCAGCACCGTCTCCAGGGGCGGCAGCGACGGGGGTGTGAACGAGCCGTCGAAGAGGAAGGACTGCATCATGCTCGTGGCCAGCTTGTCGCATCTCGCCTCGGCGCTCAGAAGATACACCTGCAAAAGAAAAGAAAGAGGGATGTATGTGCACGCTCGGGCGCCTCGGGCGCGGGGCGATGGCGGCGCACCGAGTCGCAGAAGTCGCGCTGGATGTCGAGCGCGATGGCCTGGCCCTCGTCGATGCTGATCGCCACCGGCGGTCCGGGTGGCGGTGGCGGCGTGGGCGGCGACGGCGGCGGCGGCCGCGGCGGTGGCGGCGGCGGCCGCGGCGGAGGTGCCGGTGGGTGGAGCCGGTCGTAGTAGAACTCGGCTCTCTGGACGGAGTCGGTGACCTCGAGCTCCAGGACGGCAGAGGAGCACCCCTTGTCCTCAAAGCCAGCGTAAGGGCGAATCGCCAGGCTGTCCTCGCAGCTTCGTAGGAGGGGATGACTTCCGAAGCGAGTCGACGCCTTCAGCTTGTCCGAGCACCGAACGGCAAACAGGGCCTCGACGCCGATTCTCCAGCTGTTGATACCGTCGTCGGTCTCCAGCGCCTGGTCGTTGATCTGCAGCTCGACGTAGCGTGCGCCGGTTCCAGCCAGATGCGCCCGGATGGTAAGCATGGCAAGGTTGTTGTTGTCTGCCTGGTCCAGGCCATCGTTTGCCGTGAGCTGCGAAATACCGAGCAGGACGGTCGGATCGAAGGCAAGGTACAGACGCCGACGCTCCTTCCGTGGCAACCGCCATTGCCACGTCGTGTCGTCGAGGCGTCGTCCATGGGCGCTGTAGTAGGATGCTGCCGCAAGATATTCGGCGGCGTTTGTCGGCGTGACGAGCGAGTTCAAGTCAAAGCCCAACGCGTTGGAGCCCATCTTCAGCCGATTCAAGAATATGGCGGCCGCGGTCGCCGTCCCGTCGTCGTTTTCATTGGCCGCGTTTGCAAGGCTCGCGCAGGTCTGCCTGGCGTTGGCTTCACAGGCTCTCTCGGGGAAGACGGCAATGTGCAGCAGGCGGTGCCATCCAGGCTGGATGGAGTCGTCGTGGCTCGATGTGACATACACGAATTGATACATGGACGAATGCTCAAACGTTGGCACCAGGCGAGGGTCGCAGTCCGCGTCGGTCATTTTGTGTCCGCAGCCTCGGAAGATTTGACGTTGGATGGCCGACTTGCCCAGCATCTCATTGGGAACCTCCATGTCGTATGCCGGAGCATGGTAGTTGGAAGCGTCCGTGATCTTCTTGCCCGCGTACAGCGGTGGGTCGCCGATGGCGTCCTCGATGGAATACTTGAACACCGGGCTGCATACAACGTCTCGCCAAAGCGCAAACGGACTTCGCCAGTCGCTACGCTCCGTGGTGTCCTGATGGAAGTGCCCTGCGACAGCCCACGTCTGACTTGCCGATGTGACGTAGTCCTCGGCAAAGCCAGCGCCTCCGTTGACGGCATCGCGCAGCTGACGGAGCGAGCCGTAGGCGAGCAGTGGCCCAAACTCCGTGAGAGGAACCTGATTGAGGCGCGCGTCCTTTTCTCCGTAGACGTCGTTGTCCGTTGTCCAGATCACGTCCGGAACGGCGCTACGTTCCAAGTTGGGCGCCTGCCACCAAAGCCATTATGTTGCAATAGGGGTGGCGTGTGCAGTGCAACGGAAAGATGGGGTTCGAATCGTAAAGAATTACCATGCAGTTGTCGTGCCAGAAGTCATGCGCTCCGAAACCAGACGGCACCGACACCCCGGTCTCGGCCAAGAAGGACTCGGCAAAGAGCGCCGCCGCCATGAGCAAAAGGTTGCGGTCCCACTGCGCCGTGTACTCGGGGTCGTCGACGGGGCTCGTGTTCGCAGGGCCCTTGGAACCAGCGGCGGCCGTCGTGGGGTCGCTCATGTACTCCACAAAGGCCTTGCAAGAGAAGCGAAACATGCCGGAGAAGCGCGCCTGGACCATGCGCGCCGAGAGCGAGTCCTGGTCGGCGTAGTGCGACGTCGAGAGGAAGGCGGTCGACATCGAGTACTTTGAAACGTAGTAGAGAGGACCCAGTCCGCGTCCATCGCTGCTGCGGTCGCGGCCAACGTTGCTTCCGTAGGTCTGCGACGCCACGTACCTGTATGTCAAAACGAAGCGGCGCGTCTTGCGTATTGTGAAGACATGAGATACGGTGCTTCGCAGGAGGCGCTTACGTCAAAGAGGGCCAAAACTCCAGGAGCGCCTCTCGTAGGGTCTCCATGCCCTCCGGATCGGCCGAGCTGAGGTCGTGGAAGGCGCCAAACGTGGCGGGTGGCGGCGGCGGCGGGCTTGCGGTCCAGTCGAAGACGACCTTGGGCAGTTTGAACGTCACGGTATCCACGTAGGTGTCGAGCTCGTCGTCGTCGCTTCCTCCGGGGCCTGCGAGCGGAGCCGTTCGACGCGTCGAGTCGCAAGGGTTGGGGTCGTGACACTTGTTCTCGAGAGTTCGAGTGGCAGAAAATTGCATGAGCTCTCAAATTGTGTGAAGATGCAGGACAGGATCAGCTGCCAGCAGAGACGAGAAGGTGAGTATGTTTCCGACGAGGGGGAGAGATTGAAGCTAAGGAGCGTTACCTGATCGAGCGTCATTGAGTCCAACAGTGAGCTGTCGCAGATCTTCTGTGCCTCCTCGTTGAAGCCGGTGTCGGAGGTGTCCACGTTGCCAAAGGCCTCGGACAACGATGGGGGAAGGCTCTCATACGTGTCCCCAACAATGTCTGCAAACTGCTGCTGGAGCTCGCTTGCCGTCGGGGAATGGAAGAGTGCCGTGTAGTCGTCGTAGTGGCTGGCCTTGCCCATGCAGATGGCCTTCTGACGCCTGCGCAAAACAATTGTGATAGTGAGAGTGATTCTGAGTAAAGAGTTCGATTTTGGATGCGGCGTACTCGTAGTAGCATCGCTTGTGAAGCTCGTCGTCGTCGGGGCTGCAGCCAAAGAGCGCCGCCAAACTGTCGGCGTCCTCCGGGCACCGCTTGAATGTCTTGAATTCCCAGCAGACCTTGTTGATCTTCCCAAAAAAACCAAACACCTTGTTTACGCCATCGATCAGGTTGTTGACGAGTCCCTCGGCCGTTCGTACCATGTCCACCAAGATTCGGTCCATGATCAACACCATCACATCGGACGCAGAGGAGCACTTCTCGACCGGAGACTCGAGGTTGTCGATCCACGCCGGCTTGAGCATCATCAGCACCTGGCAGGCGCAGGCGGCGGGGTTGAGGCAGATGGCCACCAGACGCAGCGTCGAGATGATGTCGTGACGGATGGCGCCGATGAGCTCGACGATCGTGGTGACCGTGTTGTCCGGAATCGGTGGCTTGCACAGGGAGCAGGCCGCCGGACTCGGGAGCCCATTGTCCCGTGCATTCGTGGAGAAGAAGTTGCACTTGGACATGCAGTTGAACGGGTTCCAGCAGGTGATGGCCTGCTCCGTCTGTCCGTTGACCTGCGTCTCTCTGACAAGCGTGCGCGGGTAGACGAGGCTGGACGCCGAGATGCTGCTGCCGGTCACAAAGTCGGAGTCCTCGTGCTCGATCATTGCACCACAGAGCACCATCGACCATCCAATGTTCCGACCCGCGCCGTTGATCAGGGTCATGACGACCTTGGAGGCGACTTGGCTGGGGCATCCGGTGCTGCCGTATGCGACGTGGACGTCGGTGCAGACGCCCGCGGAGCCATCACCAACGTCGTACTTTTCGTCCCCGGGCTCCGTGATCATGTAGAAGCTGTTGTCCCTCGGATGACGCACAATCTTCTGGTGTGCCTCACCCGCCGCCGCCAGCTGCGCCGCGTTGGCCTCGAGCTCGGCGGCAACGTCGCCGTTGTGGCCGGCGTGCGTGTACAGCGTGAGGTTCAATGAGCACACGTACGGCGAGCCATGGAGGGGGTTTTCTGCCACAGAGGAAAACCCAGTGAGTATGTGATTGGGTCGCGTGGCGCGGCTCACGCGTGTGTACCTCCGCAGCGGCTGTAGCAGTCCAGGTCGGTGTCGCATCCGACGAGGTAGCCCGCTCGCTCGACAAAGTCCCCGTCGGTCTTGAGCGGCGGTGTGTAGCCGCCGGTGCTCGATTCACGATGGGACTTCCGACAGCTCAGACCTGCGACAGTCACATGGGTGTCGGTTCAAGGTTCGAGGGGAGGAGAATGGCAGGCGGCATACTGTTGCGCGGTGCAACCGGCGTGTCGATGTCGTTGTCGACCATGGTGCGAAACTGCTCCTGCCACGCGAGGCTGGGCGCCGCCGGTCGGTCGTCGTTGCGATCCGATCCGTACCGCGAGGAGATGTCGATGCCAATGTCTGAGATCTGGAACGCCGCCGTCAGACCTACCATCGGCAACCCGACCGAGCAGCGGTAGGCCGAAACAATCGACCGTGCGGCGCCATTGGTACACTCGGCCTTGCAGGTGTCGCAGGACTCGGCGCACAGCAGGAGTCGCTTCGTCAGGTTGCTGCGGCAGAGCTCGATGGCGTCGACGTCCGTCGACGACTCGGGGGTGAGCCGCTCCCGCGCAAACTGGGATTCGCAGTACTGGCGGTCGGACCTCGCCATGTACTCAATGTCGGAGACGCCGGACCGCTGCGTCCGCGTCGCGTTGGGAGAGCAGTAGACCGCCTCGCCCGACTCGGCGATGCAAAACGGCCCGACCTCGAGGAGCTCGAGGCGGAGGTCGGTGTCGGCGGCCAAGGGGTTGACGTCCGAATCCCTGTGTACACAAGAAAAAATCAGGACGGCTGCGCCGGGGGCATGAGTTCGAATCGACGGCCGCACCAGTAACCGCAGAAATCCTTCTCTCTCGTCTCCCGAGTGCCGTACCCACGGCAGCGGACGTCGTTGAGCGCCACCCATGGGTCCGGTGCCTGCGATCAAGGAAAAGGGAGGTGAGACCAAGAAGAAGAAAAACGACTGCGAGCGTCGTTACCTCGTTGCTGTTGAGTCCACAGACGGTCTCCTCGGCGCGGTCGCCGACGACGCACGACGTCAGCGTCTCCACCAGCAGCAGCTCCCGTTCCTCGAGCTCCTCCTTTTCCGCCTCGAAGAGCTCCACCTGGCGATCCAGAGACACCGTCTCCGGGGGTGCCGGCGGCGCGGGGGAGCCGTCCGGTCCTCCTGGCGCCGGCGGCGGTGGCAGGGGCGGCGGCGGCGAGTCGGCCAGAAGCGTCGCCTTCCCCGTGAGTGGGTCGATCGACACCAGCGCCTGCGAGTCGCGCACGTGTTTCGTAAACTCGATGAGCTGGGTGTAGACCTCGAGACTGTTGCGAATCGTCTCCAGCTCGTCGAGCTGGTCCTGTCCCGTTCGATCGAGCTCGTAGTTGCGCAACAGGACGTGCCCGTTGTGGCAGCTGGTCGTCGCCAGCTTGACGTCGGGCGTCGTCCCGGTCGCGACCGAGTAGTTGACGCTCACACGAATCGGCTCGGAGAGGTCGCGGCCGGCGGCCGCCATCTCGTCAAAGAGCTGCTTCTCATTGTCCGTGGTGAGCACAATGACCATGCACCGAGGCTCGTACTCGAAGCCGGTCACCAGCTCTCCAGGCAGCATCAGAAGGCCGCAGTTCTGGTTGGTGTTGAGCATCGTCAGTCCGTCCTCTGGTATCGGATGGGCGCAGTTGGGGGTCTCGGGCTGGACCTCGAAGTTGACCGTCGCGCGCGAGACGTTGGTGCCAAAGTTGTCGATTCCATTGTCAAACATCTGGGGGCAGCCAAACCGGGCAAAGTGGACCGACTCGACAAACGGCTCGTCGAGGAAGCCGCGGCCGCTGCGCAGGACGCGCACGGCCTCGGGCATGAACGCGGTGCCCTCCTGGCGCAGCTCGGCGAGCAGCGGGTCGAGGTCGACGAAGCGCAGGCGGGAGTCCTTGGTGGTGCCCAGCGGTGGCATCTGGGGCAGCGGCGGTGGGAACCCCGGCGGCGGCGGCTTGTTGGGAGGGCGCGGCGGCGGTTTGGGCGGTGGGGGCCGTGGCGGCGGCCGTGGTGGCGGCGGCGGCGGCAGCGGCGGTGCACTCGGCGGCGGCGGGCTGGGCGGCTGTGGTGGCGCGCCGGGGGGGCTGGGTGGTGGGCTCGGTGGGCTGGGCCGCGACGGTGGGGTGGGCGGAGTGGGTGGCGGGCTGGGCGCGGCGGGTGGGAAGTCGTAGCTGGCATGGAGGGTGCAGAGCCCCACGGCCTTGATCAACCTGCGCAAGGGAGAGGAGCTGGTGAGGAATGCACAAAAGAAGGGTTTGAAAGGCTGCGGCGTACGGCAACGGAGGCGACGGCGGCGGGCTGCCTGGGCTCGGAATGGGTGGGATCGACGGCGGCGCCGCGGGAGCGGGCGGTGGCTTGGGCGGGCTCGGTGGTGGGCTCGGGGCCCGCATGACGTCGTAACGAGGTCCGCAGTAGCAGTAGCTTGGCTCGGCGTCCTGGCCTTCGGCGAGGGCATGCATGATCCCAAAGGAGTCGTACCCGATGCGGCCGAGTCCATGGCATCGCTGGCTGCAGGAGCCGGCGGACGCCGCGGGGCTGTGCATGAAGATGTCGAGGAGGCCGTCGTTGTCAAAGTCGCGGAGGAAGAGCTGCTCGGCGGCGGCGAGCTCGACGCCCGCCGAGGCACCGCCCGGGAACTGCGAGTAGGGCTCGTCGCTGAGGCGGCGGCCCCGTGGCTGAGGATCTGGGCTACATTTTAACGTACCTGGTGGCGACCAGAATTTATGGCAATAGTAGTAGTCGTCTCCCTCGCCAGGTTCATCGTCATCGCAACACTTCGCTTGAACAAACGTTCCAGTCTGCACATCCCACCACCGACAAAGGTCCCCTAGCTCGACACATTGAGGCGGCGGCGGCGGTGGCTGCCGCGGTTTGGGCGGCGGCGGCGGCGGCGGCGGCGACGGCGGAGGGGACGTCGGCGCGGGCGACGGTGGTGGTGGCGGAGGATGTGGTGGTGGACCAGTGGGTGGTGGGGACAAGGGTCGTGGTCCGGGTGTCCGCGGTGGTGGTGGCGGCGAAGGTGGGAAGAACAGATCTAGTGTGTTGACGTCCACCGTCTCCGGTATGATCAATGAGAAGTCACCCGTTTCCTGCGAGTGTTGGGTTCCACGGTAGATGTGAAGGTGTTTACGACCCTCGACCGTAGCCACGTCGGCGTAGTAGTCGCTGTCCAGGAAGCCGATTCGAATGTCCCGCGTGTCGTTGGTACCAAAGGTTGCCGTACGAATGTCCTCGACGAGTCGTCGTCCAGACAGGTCTCCGACGACCTTGTTTTCGATATTCATGCTGGCGTCGACGGTGATATGGAAGCAGCGGTTTGGCGCGCCGCGGTTGGCAAAGCAGATCAGATTTACGCCATCATCAATTCGTTCGGCCGTGGCTGCGACGCTCTCTTCAGACGTCGTGCTGTCACCGGATGCGAGATACCGCTCCTCGAACCCGGGGAATGAAAGGTATGCAAGTGCATTGGGTGACTCTGCGCCAGTGCCAATGGCAAGGGCCTGATGCTTTTTGTCGTAGTCGGTGAAGAAGCGTGCCGACGAGAGCGTACGATGATTGGTGTTTTCGAGTGGTGAGAAGCTCACGGAAAAATGCATTTCCATCGGGTCGTCCTGTTCTGGACTCACAAAGATGAGGTCGTCGGTGTCGAGCGTCCCCACGAAGATTGCACGTTGCATGGAGACGCATCCAAAGTCGCGCCCGCGGCAGTTCGTGCCGTAGCCATGCAGTGTGCCGATGAAGCTGACCGTCGTCACAATGGCCTGTCCGGCGGGGAGTACAATGCCCATGGAATGGAACCCGATGCCTCTGCTGGCATTTAGGAACGAATTACTCTCGTCGAAGACGGTGAGGAAGATCTCCACTGAACCATCGTCGTACACGGCGACCACGTCGTCGGGTGCGACGCCATTGACGTCACCCGCGTACACCTGCACGAACTCGCGGCTACCAATGGGAACCGCCGCGTTCCAAAGGAACCCGACCCTCCCGTCACTCGGATAGAGCCGGTTGCCGATGACGATGTCGAGGTGGTCGTCGTTGTTAAAGTTGCCGACGGCCGCGACGCGCGAGGTGTGCACCGCCGTCCCAACGCCGACCGACGACGTGAAGGCGCTTGCCATGGAGACGGTGGACGCATCGACGACCTGTCGCCAGACACGACTCATGCTGGGCGCGCCACGGCCAGTGACGCAGCATCCCCCCTCGTCTCTGTCTTCGGTGCAGTAGCTCACATTGTTTTCACCTTCTGGGCTCCACGATCTGAGGGGCAGCTGACTGGGAGTGAGGTCCATGTAATCGGCGCAGGTCGCGTCTTCCGGTATGTGCGTCGTCCTGAACTCCATGATGTCTTTGTAGCAGGCGTCCTCGACGTCAAAATGCCCACCGTGGTACTGGTTGACTGGTTCGTCGAGTGAGTCTGGCCATGTCCATTCCCCGAGTCGACGACCAAACAGAATCGTACCCTCATTGACGTACTCACCGGCGTTGACGTAGACTGGGAGGCGAGCGCCGCATATGCAGATGGCATTGACGTCAATGTTCTCTTTAGGGAAGCTGGCAGCATTCAGCCAGTTGGCACATTCGGGGACGGCAGGGACGCAGGTGTCGTCGTTGCCCTCACGCTGGAAGGCGACGTTGCAGTACGCCTTGCATCCGGTGGACGTGTTGTGGTAGCTGGTCCAGTGTGCTGGGCATTCCCTTGTCTTGTCACAGCGTAGGCAATACGCTCGAGGGGGGGTCGGCGGCGGCGGCCGTTGCGGCGAGGGTGAGTTGCCCTCGCTGAGCCGACGGAAGTGAATCCACTCTTCCGGCGGCGGCGGCGACGGCGAGGGCGGCGGCGGCGGCAAGGGCGGCGGCGTCGGCGGCGGCAAGGGCGCCTCCGGCGGCGGCGGCGGCAAGGGCGGCGGCGGCGGCGAGGGTGGAGGCGGTACATCTGGTGGAAGAATGCACTCAACACCCCCTGTAGCATCTGTACATGGGTATGCACAGTTGTCATCACCCTCGTTACCGACCTTTCCCGAGATACGAAACGTATTCTCAGCGCGGCAGCATTCATAGTCCGGAACATCGGTGTCGGAGCAGCTTCGGAATAAGGGACCACTGGGCTGCGCGAGCTCGTCCTGGACGCTCTGAAATATCGCGATGTTGCGGTCTGGACAGACGGTCGGTTGCGACCCGTAGGGACAGATGAAGTCGGCGTGAAGGAAGACTCCATTGTTCTTGTTCGCCAGGCTTGCACGCAATGGTATTTTAAGCATGACACGAGACGACCCGACACCACCGTCGCTGCATACATTCTGAGGGCCCTCGCTTTCATTGTAAAGATTGTCCGGTGCCACGCACGTCTGTTCCCGAGCGATCGTCTTTGCTTGTACGTACAGAACACGTTCCCTGTATGCATATTTGTTGCGATCCATCGACCCGAACGTGTTGTCACCGGCTTCAAGAGCAATGGCAGCCACCTGTTGACACACGGATGTCTGTGTACCACGAGGACAGAAATGTTCGCCAATTGTGCTGTCGGTGGGTCGCCACGTTTCCAACGGTGCCGAGACGTAGTCGGTAAAGTCGGAACATCCACCGGCACAGCTGCCAGACGGTGTGGACTTCTGGAACGAAACATTTGTCAGCATCTGGTCGCTGCAATCGTTCATACACGTGTTCTCTCGTCCGACTCCAACCCTGGCCATTCTCTTTGGCATACGCCATCCACAGTCTGTGAGGTCGGTGTTGGGTTGACAGACATTGGATCCCGGCGGATGCTTCGACCACATGAGTCCGTCCTCACAGATGCCGTTGTTGCTGTTGCCACAGGAGTCGTCGGGTTCGTCTGGCCCAGCCTCTTCCGGCCGAAAGTTGAACGAGCGTGTCCCGCAGCGGGAAACGTCGGTGCCATAGTAACAGTCCTCACCGCTTGAACCTGGTCCTCCATCTGAGCACAACGTGCCCCTTCCCACGAGGGATATAATCTCGCCGTCGGTGCGCGATAAAACGGGCTTCTCGTATGTAGAGTA
>Ga0114997_10002152_pt1 | contig 16036 bp, 16 predicted proteins | sample ArcticOcean_MG_C_2_FD_87045 | JGI IMG/M metagenome (GOLD analysis project Ga0114997, IMG submission 87045) | Marine microbial communities from western Arctic Ocean - ArcticOcean_MG_CB4_136 | ecosystem: Environmental > Aquatic > Marine > Oceanic | place: Arctic Ocean: Canada Basin | collected...
AGGTGGTGGTGGAAGACAAAGTAGTGGTTTTGGTGGAGCTGATTTTTCAGATATTTTTGAAGACTTCTTTGGTGATTTTGGTGGTGGAAGATCTACAGGTAGACGAAGTTCTAATAACAGAGGTTCTGATTTAAGATATGACTTATCAATTACTCTTGAAGAAGCATTTGAGGGAAAAAAACAAGATATTAAATTTTCAACAACAGAAAAGTGCGTTACCTGCAAAGGAAATGGTTCAAAACCAGGTTATTCCCCAGATAAATGCACAACTTGTGGAGGTAATGGTAAAGTTAGATCTAATCAGGGATTTTTTACTGTTCAACAAACATGTCCACAATGCCAAGGAACTGGAGAGGAAATTACTAACCCATGCACAGACTGTAATGGTCAAGGGAACAAACAAGCATCAAAAAAAATATCTGTAACAATACCAAAAGGTGTTGATGATGGAACAAGAATAAGGTTAGCAGGTAAGGGTGAAGCTGGTGCAAAAGGTGGTGCTAGTGGTGATTTATATTTATTTATTAATGTTCATTCACATGATCTTTTTAAAAGATCTGATGAAAATTTATTTTTTGAATTCCCAATATCTATAGCGGACGCTGCATTAGGTACTACAATCGAAATACCAACAATTGATGGTGGAAGAGCTAAAATTAAAATACCTGATGGCACCCAAAATGGAAAACAATTTAGATTAAAGGGAAAAGGAATGCCTTATATCCGTGGAAGTGGAAATGGCGATTTATATGTTCAGGTAAATACTGAAGTTCCTATTTCCTTAAATAAAGAACAGAAAGAACTACTTGAAAAATTTAGGAAAATTGAGAACGAAAAATCAAATCCTAGCATTAAAAAATTCTTTCAAAAAGCTAAAAGTTTTTGGAAAAAATAAAAGACTAATTAAAAAAAAAGGGTTAATATTTTCCTAAATGAAAAAAATTAATTTAGCTATTACTGGGTGTCTAGGCAGAATGGGACAGCAGCTTATTAAATCTTCTAGGTCTAACAATAATTTCAAGCTAGTAGCTCTTACAGAAAACAAATACTACAATAAAAAAATAGCTGGAATTAAGCTAGATTTTAATACTGATCGATCATTTATCAAAACAGATATAATAATTGATTTTACGGTACCAAAATGCACTCTTGATATTCTTAAAATTGCATCAAAACTAAAAAAAAGTGTGGTTATTGGAACAACAGGTTTTACTCAAAAAGAGGAGAACTTAATTAAAAAATATTCAAAAAAAATACCAATTTTAAAAGCTGGGAATATGAGTTTAGGTGTTAATTTATTAATGTATTTAACTGAAGTGGCTTCAAAATCATTAAATAATGATTATTTAAGTAAAATACTTGAAATTCATCATAAACACAAAAAAGATTATCCATCAGGAACTGCTTTGATGCTTGGAAAAGGTATTGCGAATGGTAAGCGCAAGAACTTTAATAATTTAATAGGTAAAAAATTTTTAAATAAAAATTCATTTCCATACGGAAATAAAATTAATTTTAACTCAATTAGAAAAGGTGAAATTATTGGAGAACATGAAGTCACATTTTCAACTGGTAAAGAAATAATAAAATTAAACCATGAAGCATTTGATAGAGCCTTATATTCAGATGGTGCCTTAACAGCTGCAAAATGGCTTATCAATAAAAAACCTGGACTTTATTCAATGAGAGATTTATTGAATTTCTAACAATGGTTACAAAAGAAAAAGCAAAAAAAATATTAAAAATTTTAAATAAAATTTATCCAACAACACCTATTCCTCTAAATTATACAAATAAGTTTACTCTTTTAATGTCTGTACTTTTGTCCGCTCAGTGTACAGACCTAAATGTTAATAAAGTGACAAAAGATATATATCCAAAATATAATAAACCAGAACATTTTGTAAAGCTTGGAAGAAAACGAATTGAAAAATTAATTAACTCCATAGGAATTTTTAGGGTTAAAGCTAAAAGTATTTATTTAATGTCAAAATTGTTACTAGAAAAACATGCTGGCAAAGTGCCAAGAACTTTTGAAGAACTTGAAAAACTACCTGGTGTAGGTCATAAAACAGCGAGTGTAGTAATGTCTCAAGGATTTGGAATACCAGCTTTTGCTGTGGACACACACATCCATAGACTAGCTCAAAGATGGGGGCTGACAAATGGTAAAAATGTTGTCCAAACTGAAAAAGATTTAAAAAAAATATTTCCTAAGAAAACCTGGAATAAACTTCATTTACAAATAATTTTTTATGGAAGAGAATTTTGTAAAGCTAGAGAGTGTTATGGTTTAACTTGTAAAATTTGTACGACTTGTTATCCTAGTCGAAGACATCCCTTTAAAATAAAAAAAGCTTAATATGAAAATACTTGGAATTGGAAATGCTATTGTCGATGTAATCTGCAAGGTTGAAAATGCATTTTTAATTGAAAATAACCTTATAAAAAGCACAATGAAATTAGTAGATAAAATAGAATTTCAAAAATTATTATCTAACTTAAAAATTGAGCAAACAATAGCTGGAGGTTCTGTGGCAAATTCTATTGTTGGATTATCTCAACTAGGGAATGATGTTTCTTTTATTGGTAAAATAAATAAAGATAATTTAGGTGAAAAATATGAACAAAGCTTAATAAATGAAAAAGTAAAATATTATTATAACAAAAAAAAAGAAGATACCCCAACTGGTACTTGTCTTATTTTGATTACACCAGATTCGGAAAGAACAATGGTTACTTTCTTGGGTATTGCGGGAAAAATTAGTCCAAAAGATATTGATGAAAAAGCTGTGACAGAAAGTGAAATGATTTTTCTGGAAGGATACTTGTGGGATGAGGGAGAACCTAAATCAGCGTTTGATAAAGCAATATTGCACTCAAATAAAATTGCCATGTCTTTGTCAGATCAATTTTGTGTAGAACGACACAAAGATAGTTTTTTAGATTTAGTCAAGAATAAACTTGATATTGTATTCGCAAATGAGCAAGAGATTAAATCCTTAATTGATGCCACAAAATTTAATGACGTTATTACTTTTTCTAAACAACTAAATAAAATTATTGTTATAACACGTGGCGAAAAAGGGAGTGTGGCAATTGATAAAGGTGAAGTGTCAGAATGCGAAAGTAAAAAAGATTTAAATATCCTAGATTTAACTGGTGCAGGAGATTTATTTGCAGCAGGTTTTCTTCATGGATACATAAATAAGCTTTCTACCAAAGAAAGTTTGATAAAAGGGACTGAGATGTCTTCAAAAATAATACAAAAAATTGGTGCCAGATTAAACTAAATTTTGTAGGCGTTGTTAACACTTACTATAAAATTATTATCTTTAAATTTTTCAAAAAATTTTTTTCTTAATCTGTATACATGTGTCTCTACAGTGTGTGTTTCTAGACCAGCAGAATATTCCCAAACTTTTTCTTGCAGGTTGCTGATGGTTTGAGCCATTTTATTTTTTCGTAAAAATAAAATTATATCTATTTCTTTTTCTGTTAATTTTAATTCTGTGAATTGGTTTACAATAATTCTTTTATTTAAATCTAAAGTATATTCTTTAACAATAATTTTAGACTGAATATTGTAGCGCTGTTTGATTAGTTGAATATTTAATTTATTAATTAATTTTTCAATCCTTAATGGGAATTCATCAATTAGAAAAATATTTTTATTTTGTACTTTTTCACTTAAAGACAGTTTTTGTATTTCTGTGTTAACGATAATTATAGAATTGGAATTATTGAGTTTTTTAGACTCATTAGCAGTTATAAAATCTTGAGACGATTCAAAATTTTTAATCTTAAAATTAAATAAATTTTTGACTTCAAATAATATGCTATATAAGCTTGGAAACTCAACGATGTAAATATATTGTTCACTCATAATAATTTAGACTATGTTAATAATATTAAAAAATAAAGAAACTCTAAAAATTTCTGATTATTCTTTCAGATGTTCTGTAGGGAAAAATGGAATATATCGTAACAAAAAAGAAGGTGATAAAAAGACACCAAAAGGTACTTATTCTCTGGGAAATTTATACTATAGGGCGGATAGAGTAAAAAGACCTATAACTAAACTTTCTACAAAAATTATTCAAAGAAATACTGGTTGGTGTGATGATTCAAGCAGTAAGCATTATAACAAAGAAATTAAAATTCATAAAAAAACTAAAATTGGCCATGAAAAATTATTCAAAAAAAATAATTCTTATAATTATTTAATAGAAATTAAATATAATAATAAACTTACACCATTTAAGGGTAGTGCAATCTTTATTCATCTTACAAATAACTATCAAAAAACAGCTGGATGTATTGCTTTACAAGAAAAAGATTTTTTAATTTTAACTAAACTTATTAATAAAAATACAAAAATTAGAATTAGTTAAACCCTCTTACCAAATATACTAGATCCTATTCTTAAAAAAGTAGATTGGAAATCGAGCGCCTCCATATAATCACCGGACATCCCCATACTGAGTTCTTTGATTTTACTTTCAGAAATTAATTTTTTCATTTTAGAGAAATACAGTGAATTGTTATCAGTATTGGGTGGTAAACACATGAATCCAATAATGTTTAGGCCAAAATCATTAATACATTTTTTGTAAAATTCTTGGGCTTCTGATATTGGAATGCCATTTTTTTGTTCTTCATTTCCAATATTTATTTGAATAAATATCTTAATATTTCTTTTAAATTTCTTTTGTTCTATGGAAATTTTTTCAGCTAATTTTAAACTATCTAATGAGTGAATATAATCAAATATTTGAACTGCATATTTCACTTTATTTGTCTGTAGTTTTCCAACTAAATGAAGTTGTAAATGTGTAAAATCAAACTTAATACTTGACCATTTCTCTATTGTTTCTTGAACTTTATTTTCTCCAAAATGAATATGTCCATGGTTAATAAGTGGCAAAATTTCCTTCATGGGGAACATTTTACTTACTGCAATTATTTGAGGCGTTGTTAGCAAATTAGGTTTATTATTAATTTTTAATTGTATTTTTTTTTCAATTTCAATTAAATTGGTAAGGCAATCATGCATAATAAATTTTCAACGATTTTTCATTTTATAGACGATTTTAATCAACAACATATTAAGAGTTTAGACAAAAAAATAATAATTATCTATAGAAATTATGAAGAAAAATATGATGAAAAAAAAATCTTACTTATCAAAAAATTTTGTAGAAATATTAATAAAAAATTTTATTTAGCAAATGATATAAAATTAACGCAAAAACTCAATCTTGATGGAGCCTACATTCCATCTTTTAATAAAAGTCTTTCTGTTAAAGCTATTAAAAATAAAAATATTATTTTAATTGGTTCGGCACATAATCTAAAAGAGATAAATGAAAAGAAGAGACAAGGCGTGGATATGATAGTTTTATCTCCAATATTCAGAGTACCTAAATCAAAAAATTCATTAGGTATCATTCGTTTTAATTTGTTATCAAGGTATGCCAAATTAAGAATAATAGCTTTAGGCGGTATTAATTCAAATAATATTAAAGGGTTAAATATGCTAAACTGTAATGGTTTTGCATCAATTTCTTATTTACAAAAAAAAACAATACTATCTTCAACATCATAATGAATAATAATAAAGAAAAATTTAAAAAGCATATTGAAAAAATAATTAGCTATTATAACAAAAAAAATTTTAAATTAGCAATTGAGAAATCAGAATTATTATTACAAAATTATCCCAATAATACATTTCTACATAATATTTTAGGTTCTAGTTTAAAAAATCTAGGTCAATCCAGTAAAGCTAAAGATATTTTTATGAAATCTCTAAAAATTGATAAAAATAATTTAGCTACGATTAACAATTTAGCAAATACATTGCGAAAAATGAGTGATTTTGATAATGCAGAATATTATTATAAAACTGCCTTGGATATAGACTCAAATCATATTGATACAATAGTAAATTATGGAAGCTTAAATTTTGAACTAAATGATCTCAATAAAGCCATAGCTTTATTTAAAAGGGCACTAGATATAAATAGTGAAGTATTTCAAGCTCAATATAATTTGGCTCTCGCATATCAAAGTCTTGGATCGTTTACAGAAGCTAAAAGTCATTTTTTGGAAGCTTCAAGGATTAATCCAAGTTTTACCGCAGTGGATAAATTAATGAGTAGGTTCACTAATTATACAAAAGACAATCATCATTTAAAATTAATGATTGAGAAGACACAAAATGCCTCCCTTGATGAGAATTCTAAAACACATTTACATTTTGCTCTTGGAAAGGCTTACGAAGACTTAGAGGACTATCAAAGCTCTTTTAAGCATCTTGAAATTGGCAATCAAATTAAAAAGAAAATGACTAATTACAAGTCTACTCATGACTTAAAAATATTCCACGAATTAATAAGCAAATTTAAGGACTATAAATTTAGCCAAGATAATAATAAAAAATATAAAAAACAAATTATCTTTATTGTGGGACTACCAAGATCAGGCACTAGCTTGGTTGAACAAATCATATCCTCTCATTCCGAGGTATTTGGTGGAGGTGAACTTAAATTTTTAGAGGATTTAATACTAAATAACTTTTATAAAAATAATAATTTGGATACTTTTCAAAAACTTACAAAAGATACTGATTTAATTGATAATATACGTACAAAATATTATGACTATGTTAAAAAGATTTCTTCTTCTGGAAATATAATTACTGATAAAGCTCCTTTAAATTTTAGATGGATAGGGTTTATTAAAATATTATTTCCAAATTCTAAAATCATTCATTGTAAAAGAGATCCGAAAGATAATTGCTTATCATTATACAAAAATATTTTTGATGAAAAATTGGATTGGACTTATAATCAGTCAGACATTTCTACTTTTTATTCTTCATATTTTGATTTAATGAAATTTTGGTACAGTAAAGTTGATGATTTTATTTATGAGGTGAATTATGAAAAATTAGTTTTAAATCCAGATACAGAGATTAAAAATTTGATTAAATTTTGTGATTTAGATTGGGAAGATAATTGTCTAAAGTTTTATGAAAACAAAAGACCAATTAAAACTGTTAGTATTTCTCAAGCAAGAAAACCATTGTTTAAATCTTCAATATCTTCTCATAAAAATTATAAAAGTTTTTTAAAAGAACTTTTTTTTAATTTAGATAAAATCCATTCATAAAAAAAACGGCCCCGTATAGGGGCCGCTTTTAAATACTTTGGTATTAAATTAGAATGATAATACTAAACTAATTTCCATGTGCTCATCTTTATTACCAGTAACACCAGCGACATCAGAAGCTTTAGATAAAGTTCCTCTAATTGTAGCAGCACCCATAGTATAAGCAGCATTAAATGCTCTAGATGTTTCAGTTACCGCTGCAGTATCAGCAGTAGCAGTAAGAATACCAACTTTATTTTTATCATACTCAACATCTTGCTGTGCATAAGATACTGTTAAAGCATCATTTACATTGTAAGCAACAGATCCAGCAGTTGCAGCTTCACCTGCGACTGAAGCTCCACCAGCTACGATATTTGTAGATCCTTTTTGGTTAGCAGCCATTCTAACACCCATAGACCAAGGGCCTGTGACGTATAGAAGGTGACTAGTCCATGACTTTGAACCACCAGCTGTATCATGTACAGAGCTTTTTAAGCCAGTACCCTGATTTTCAGCAAATCCACCAGCCAAAGTAAGACCTTCAACATATGGTACAGGAGTTGATAAGTTAATATCCCAAGTTGAACCAAGTCCACCTTGTCCTGATACTCCACCATCACCGTTTCCAGTTCCGTTGTTAGCTGCAGAATAACCAGCAGATAAGCTTACGCCCATCATAGTGTGTCTGTAACCTAAAACGTTTTTAGCAGAGATACCGACAGTACCATTACCAGTACCAACTGCATGCCATACTTCTTCATAAGCTGTAGGAAGTATGTCATCGTTAGCTGCAGTTCCAACTAATGCACCACCTGTTGTATCAAATGATAATACTCCCATATCACCTAAATCAAGTGTTGTATAAGCTGAAGAGTAACTAGCTGCGCTTTGGTTATCTCTTAATGTTCTTACGATTGTAGCTGTTCCAAATCCAACATCTCCTGAACCTGAAAACTTCATTGAAGTCGCTGCACCGAAACGGTTACCAGTAGTGTTCGTATCTCCACCATTAGTAGTGTAAGTGATTTCCGAACCTCCAGTTACGCCTAACTCAACTGCATTTGCAGAGAAAGCAACAAGCGATCCTGCTAAAGCTGTTAAGCCTATTTTCTTTAAATTGATCATATTTTTCCTTTGTTTATTGTTTTGATTAATCAATGTGAGGTTTATATCAATTTTGGTCTTGTCTTATCTTTAAATATTCTTTTTAAGTCACTTTTTCTATTATTTGTTGCAATAATATCACATATTAAAGTCTGTAGTCTAAAAACGCCACTATATGATGTTTTTTTAAAATATTGAAAGTTTATTATATCCAAAATATGTGTTAATTCAATTGTAATTAACTAATCTTTTAATGTGCACCTCTATTATGAAAAAACTGTATTTAAATTTAATTTTTTGTCTTACTTTAACTTTTTTTCTAAATTCTTGTGTGCAGTTTAAAAATTCTCCAGTTAAAGATAATCCTATAAATGACAAAGACAAAAGAGAGAAAAACATAAACGAAGGTCGTGGAATTACAGCTCAAGGCTTATTGAGTAGAAATAAAAAAGGTCAGTTTAATTTTGCTTCTTCAAATGTATTGTGGCGAGCAACAATTAGTGTGCTTGATTTTACCCCTCTTTCTAACGTTGATTATGGTGGTGGGATTGTTATTACAGATTGGTTTACTGATGAAGGAAACATTAATGAGTCTATAAAGATTTCTGTTCAATTTTTATCAAATGAAATTAGAGTAGATGGTTTAAATATTCTAGTCTACAAAAAGAAATGTAACACTGATAGAATTTGTAAAACTGATAAAATTCAAACAAAGTTAAACACTGAAATCAAATTAGCTATTTTAAAAAAAGCAGCTCAACTTAAAATTAGTGATGGTAAAAAAGGTCGTGAAGGAAAAGATCCCTATGTTTCAGGTGGTTTACTTAAATAGTCAAATTACTAAAATATTACAGTGACTAGATATAATTTTAAAGATATAGAAACTAAATGGCAAAAGCATTGGGAACAAACTGCTTTATTTAAATCTAAAATAGATAAAAATAAAAAAAAATTTTATTGTTTAGAAATGTTTCCATACCCGTCTGGAAAGATACATATGGGTCATGTACGAAACTACACTATCGGAGATGTTTTGGCCCGATTCAAATCGATGCAAGGTTATAACGTTCTACATCCTATGGGTTGGGATTCTTTTGGAATGCCTGCAGAAAATGCTGCCCGTCAAAACAATTTGGACCCTAAAATTTGGACAGAGAAAAATATTTCTGTAATGAGAACACAGTTAAAAAAACTTGGTCTATCTATAGATTGGAGTAGAGAAATTTCAACCTGCTCTCCAGAATACTATGTTCATCAACAAAGATTTTTTTTACAACTTTATGATAAAGGTCTGGTGTATAGAAAAGAAAACTATGTAAATTGGGATCCTGTAGATCAAACAGTTTTAGCAAATGAACAGGTCATAGATGGCAAAGGATGGAGATCAGGAGCTATTGTTGAACGAAAAAAACTAAATCAATGGTTTTTTAATATCTCTAAATTTTCAGAGGAGCTCCTAAGTGGTCTTCAAACCCTAGATCAATGGCCTAACAAAGTTAAAACTATGCAACAAAACTGGATAGGAAAATCATTTGGTTGTGAAATTGACTTTAAATTAGAAAAAAATGCTAAAATTGATAAAATTAAATGTTTTACAACCAGACCAGATACGTTATTTGGATTTTCTTTTTTGGCTGTTTCAGTTGATCATCCTATTTCTAAGTTTTATCAAGATGATCCTAATTTTATAAAGTTTAAGGATCAGTGTAATAAAACTGGTACTACGGAAGAATCTATAGCACAGGCAGATAAGATTGGTTTTAAAACTGACTTACTCGCCATAAACCCTATTGATGAAAAAATAAAAGTCCCCGTTTATTTTGCAAACTTTGTTTTAATGGACTATGGCTTTGGGGCTGTCTTTGGTTGCCCGGCCCATGATCAAAGAGATTTGGATTTTGCTCTAAAATACAAACTAAAAGTTACCCCTGTGGTTAGACCAGTTAATGAAGATAATAACTTTGAAATTAAGGGTCAGGCATATACGGGACCTGGCGTTATTTTTAATTCAAAATTTTTAGATGGATTAATTTCACCTGACAAATCCATAGAAAGAACTATCGAAATTTTAGAAGAAAAAAATTTAGGAAAGAAAAAAATTAACTTTAGATTAAAAGATTGGGGCATATCAAGACAAAGATACTGGGGATGTCCAATTCCCATTGCCTACAATAAAGATAATCAAATTGTTAAAGTTCCTGAGGAAAGTTTGCCCATAAAACTCCCTGAAAATATAGATTTAAATACTAAGGGAAATCCGTTGGATCATCAAAGTGAATGGAAAAAAATTATAATTAATGGTGAAGAATGCAATTTAGAGACCGACACTCTTGATACCTTTGTAGATTCTTCTTGGTATTTTTTAAGGTTTTGTTCACCTCAAAATATTATTAATGGTTATGATGTTGATGAAGCAAATTATTGGATGCCAGTTGATCAATACATCGGTGGTGTTGAACATGCAATTCTTCATTTGTTATATTCAAGGTTTTTTATGCAGGCTTTAAATTATAAGAAAACAGGTTTAAATACCACCGAACCATTCAAAGGTTTATTCACACAAGGCATGGTCTGTCATGAAACTTATAAAGATCAAAATGACAATTGGTTGAGTCCTGATGAAATCACATCTGAAGATGGTAAAAATTTTTTTAATAAAAAAGATCCTTTTGAAAAAGTTATTGTGGGTGCAACAGAGTCGATGTCAAAATCTAAAAAAAATACAATTGACCCAGAAGAAATAATAAAAAATTATGGGGCAGATGCTGTAAGACTATTTATTTTATCTGATAGCCCACCAGAGAAAGATGTACTGTGGTCTGATCAGGGTATGATTGCATCTTATAAGTTTATTCAAAAATTTTGGCTATTAAATGAAAAAATTAAATTAAAAACTTTTTCTGATTCAACAGATGAAGGAATAGAAGAATTTACAAATCAAATGATTAATAAAATCAACATAAATTTGGATAAGTTTAGCTATAATGTCATAATTGCTAATTTGCATGAAATTTACAATTTTTTTAATAAAAGTGCTGATGTTGAAAAATTAAATAAAAACTTCAAAGTAAACTATATAAAAATTCTGAAAGTAATGTTGCCAGTGCTTCCCCATCTAATACAAGAATGTTTACAAAAAATTTCACCTGATGAAAAAAATTTATGGCCAAATGTTGATAAGAAATACCTTAAAGATAAAAAAAATATAGTTGTGGTTCAGGTTAATGGTAAAAAAAGAGGATTAATAGAAACAGAAAACCTATTAGATGAAAAGGGGCTACGTGAAGAAATAAAGAAAAATCAAGAATTAGACAAATTTATTGTTGGTAAAAACATTATTAAAACTATCTTTATAAAAAATAAGTTAATAAACTTTATTATAAAATGATGGTAAAAAAAATTCTTTCAGTATTAGTTCTTTTACTACTAACAAATTGTGGTTATCAGGCAATATATTCAAGCAAAGGTCTATCCAATATTTCTATCCTAAAAATAGATCTTAAAGGAGAAGTGGTTGTTGACAGAAAGTTATTATCCTTACTGACGTCAAGACTAGAAATTGATCCTAATTCAAATGATATAATAGAGCTAAATTCAAAAAAAGAGGTTGTACACTTGTCAAAGGATAATTCAGGAAATGTTAAAATATATAACAATAAAATTACTACAATTTTAATATTGAAGGAGGGTAAAAAGGTAGTTGGAACAAAAACTTTTATTTCTGATTTTAGTTATAACAGTATAGCTAATAATTTTGACCTACAACAATATCAAAAAAAAGTAGATCAAAATTTAATTAGAAAGGTTTCAGAAGATATTTTAATGTATTTAATTTCAATAAAATGATTGTTAAAGTCTTTGAGTTGAACAAGATTGATATTAAAAAAAATCATTTTTTTTTATTTTATGGTGAAAATCAAGGTCATAAAAATGAAGTGATTAAAGAAAGATTTAAGAAAGATTTTTTAGAAAGCATTTATTATTATGATGAAGTGGATATTATAAATAATAAAGAAAATTTTTTTAACGATATTTTATCAAAATCTTTTTTTGAGACAAAAAAGTTGATTATAATTTCAAGAGCTACAGATAGGATAAAAGACGTTATTGAGGAAATAATTACAAAAAACATCGAAGACCTAGTTATAATCATAAACGCAAATACCTTAGAAAAAAAATCAAAACTTAGGAGTTTTTTTGAAAAAGAAAAAAAAACAATATGTGTGGCTTTTTATGAGGATAACAGTCAGACCTTAAGTGGAATTGCAAATTTATTTTTTAGAAAGAACAAAATACCAATGTCTCAACAATCAATCAATCTGGTAGTAGAAAGATGTAGGGGTGATAGACAAAACCTCTATAACGAACTTTTAAAGATAGAAAATTTTATAGGAACTAAAAAACAGATTAGCATAGAAGATCTAATTAAACTCACCAACCTGGCTGAAAATTATAATGTTTCTGAATTGGTGGATTCATGTTTGGCTAAAAATCAAAGGAAAACTAGCAAGATATTAAATGAAAATAATTATTCGTTAGAAGACTGCATACTAATTATAAGAACTCTTTTATTAAAATCAAAAAGACTACTTAAATTAAGTAAAAATTTTAATGATATAAAAAATATAGACTTAACAATTTTAAATTTTAAACCACCGATATTTTGGAAAGATAAAGATATTGTAAAAAAACAAATTAAAAGTTGGACTTATTTTGACGTCAAAAACTTGATTTATAGAATCAATGAAACAGAACTCTTAATTAAAAAAAACTCAAGCAACGCGCTTAACATTTTATCAGATTTTATAATTGAGCAATCAACAATTATCAGTAATGAAGTTTAATAATTTCAACAATTTTATTAAGTTGATCTAAATCTTTATATTCTAAAACTAACGATCCTGAATTGTTTTTTTTATTTTTGATAAAAGTATTCAATCCAATTTTTTCTGTAATTGAAAATTCAAGAGCTTGTAAATTAGAGTCTTTTATTGTTTTAAAAGATTGTTTTTTTATTTTAAAAATCTTTGTAAAATATTCTGCTTGTCTTACAGATAATTTTTTTTCAACAATTTTATTTGCAACAAACTCAGCATTATCTAGTCCTACTAAAATTTTTGCATGACCGGGTGATAATTTTTTATTTTCAATTAATCTTAAGACAGCTTCGGGCAAGCTTAATAGTCTTACAGAATTGGCTATATGACTCCGGCTTTTCCCAATAAATTGAGCGACTTTTTCTTGGTCATATAAAAATTCTTTGATTAACCGTTGATAACCACGAGCTTCTTCTATTGCATTTAAATCATTTCTTTGGACATTTTCAATTATAGCAAACTCTAAAGATCTTAAATCATCTGCATCTGTAATGACCACGGGGACTTCATGTAGTCCAGCTTTTTGCGCTGCCAACCACCTTCTCTCACCAGCAATTATTTCGTACTTGAGGTTATTGTCACTTGATTTTCTGACAACTATTGGCTGAATAATTCCTCTTGATTTTATTGAATTTGTTAAATCTTGTAAACTTTCTTCTTCAAATATTTTTCTGGGTTGAAATTTATTACTTACCAAGTCACTTATGGATAGTTTATTAATATTAGTTTCTATTTTGGTTTCACCTATCAAAGATGACAGGCCTCTGCCCAGACCTTTCTTAACTTTATTTGCATCCATTACATTGACCTCCCTATTGTTTTCTCTTGATTGATAAATTCATCAGTAAAACTAAAATATGATTTACTTCCAGGGCATGATTTATCATAATTTAGAACTGGCATACCGTGAGATGGCGCTTCTGATAGTCTGACATTCCTTGGTATGACTGTATGATAAACTTTTTCATTAAAGTGATCTCTTGCTTCTTTTTCAACTTGTGAAGATAGTTTATTTCTTTTGTCATACATGGTTAAGAGTATTCCTCTAATCTTTAATTCAGGGTTAAGACTTACTTTTATTCTCTCTATAGTTTTCATCAATTGGGTTAAGCCCTCAAGCGCAAAGAATTCTGTCTGTAATGGTACCACGAGTGAGTGAGATGAAACTAATGCCATAACTGTCAATAAACTTAAAGATGGAGGGCAATCTATGAGTATATAATCATACAATCCTCTAGAATCATTTAAATAGGGGGTTAATTCGCCCTTTAAAATAAAGGCTCTTCTATTATCACCAGCAGTTTCAACTTCTAAGCCAGATAAATCAACATTTGAAGTTATTATATCTAAATTTTTAAAATCTGTTTTTTTAATAACCTCTGAAACTGATCTTGTTCCATTTAATACACCATAAATTGTGTCAGTAGAGTTTTCTAAATTAGATAGACCAAGTCCAGTAGTAGCATTTCCTTGTGGATCAAGATCAATTATCAAAACTTTTTTTTCTTGTTGAGCTAAACCCGCTGCTAGGTTTATTACGGTTGTTGTTTTTCCAACTCCACCCTTTTGATTTATTACAGAAATAATTTGCATTCTAATTTTTTAATTTTTTTTTTATATTTTTAATATTTAATAAAAATGAATTTTCACTTGTGATGCTTTTTTTTTTTTCAAAGTCAAAGTCCCATGTCTTTAAAGTCTCTTCCAGTATTATTTCACCCTTTTTCCCCATGAATAAGATCAAGTTTTTATAATTTTTAAAATTGCTATAAACCAATTCTAAAACTACTGGTAGGGGCTTAAAGGCTCTTGCCATTATAGTGCCTGACTCTAAGTTTTGAGCTTCAAAAATATTTTGCTGTATAACCTCAGTATTTAATTTTAAATCTCTCGATACTTTTCTTAAAAATGAGCTCTTATGGTGGCTTTTTTCATATAAATTAATTTTTGCTGTGTTCTTTAAGTTTTTGAGCATAATTGATATAATTATTCCCGGCATTCCACCTCCTGACCCTATATCTGTTATTATATTACTATTTAAATCAATTAATTCAATGATTTGTGCTGAATCTTCTATATGACGCTCTCTAATTAAGTCATTTTTAGATGTTTCTTTACTTATAATATTTATTTCTTCATTTCTCTTTTGAAGCATATTAATAAAACTCTCAAACTCTAGAAATGTTTCACGTGGAACATTTTGATTTTTTAGTAGTGGGTATTTCTGTAATATTTCATCCATCAAGCTATAAGCTTAATAGACTTTCTTTTGACGTGTGACAACAAAATATAAACAGCTGCCGGGGTTATACCGTCTATTCTGAGTGCTTGCCCCATAGTTTTTGGTTTTATTTCTTTAAATTTAGACTTAACTTCGTTTGAAAGACCTGCAAGTTCATCATAATTGACTTTATCGGGTATGATTAAATTTTCATCTCTTTTAAAAGCTAATATATCAGCTTTTTGCTTTTTTAAATACCCCTTATAATGAGCATTAATTTCAATTTGTTCATCTATTTTAGCATCAAAAAAAGGTATATTTGGCCAAATTGTTCTAATTTTTTTCATATCAACACCTTTTTGACCAAGTATCTCAATAGATGTTCTTAAAACCCCATCTTTAGCAATGCTTATGTCAAAATCTTTTATTTTTGTAGGAGATATAGAAGATTCTAACATTATTTTTGATATAATTTTTAATTTAGATTCTTTATCTTTAAATATATTCTCCCTTTCTTTAAAGACTAATCCAATGGCTATACCTTTATTGGTTAATCTTTGGTCAGCATTATCAGCTCTTAGGCTTAGTCGGTACTCGGCTCTTGAGGTAAACATTCTATAGGGCTCTGCAACACCCTTAGTTACTAGATCATCTATCATAACTCCAATATAAGCAT
>Ga0114997_10002154_pt1 | contig 16035 bp, 8 predicted proteins | sample ArcticOcean_MG_C_2_FD_87045 | JGI IMG/M metagenome (GOLD analysis project Ga0114997, IMG submission 87045) | Marine microbial communities from western Arctic Ocean - ArcticOcean_MG_CB4_136 | ecosystem: Environmental > Aquatic > Marine > Oceanic | place: Arctic Ocean: Canada Basin | collected...
AACACCTTTGGCGTTTAATCGGATTGCTCGAGAAGATGCGCGGAGAAATCTTCATCCATGATTATCATTCAAAGAAGTCTGAGAAGAACAAGAAAAAGAATAGCAAGATGAAGACGATGGAGTTAAAAATGAAACACTTAATCGCGGTCTCTTCGAAGGTGAACGTGCGATTGAACGCGTGTAAGATTGGTCTGAGCAGAATTGGGAATTCCGTTGGCGTGGAAAGGAAAGTCGAAGACGAAGACGAAGACGAAGACGACGAAGAAGAAGCAGTTGGAGGCGTTTCAGGAGGGGATTCGACGTTGAACGAGGAAGATGACGAGGAAGATGACGACGACGGCGATTTCGGCGGCAGCGCAACAACATCAACACGACAAAAAGAGGACAAGAAAAACGAACGAAACGCAGCGAAGAAACGAGAACGAAACGAGCTTCTCGCGCGCGCGATTGAGAAAACCGAAAAGCGATGGCTCGGGAACAATCATCGCGGCGACGTGAAATTGACCGGGAACGTGTTTTGGCGTCCGTTGCCACACGTCGTCGGGACGGCTTCGTTTTACCAGGATTCGACGTTAGGGTTAGCGAATGCGGTGAATCCGAACCCGGAAAGGTTTGGACCGTATATTTCGTCCACGGATGATGATGATTCGTCGGATGACGAAGACGATGAGGATACGACGAGCGAAACGTCAACGTCGGAATCGTCTTCGGTGTCTTCTTCATCAGCCGAAGAGGAGGAAAGCGAGGCCGTAGAGGCCGAAGAGGATTCGTACAGCGACGACGAGGATACCGTTGGCAGAAGAAGTATTGAAGCGCGCAGGCGAAGACGAAGAAGAGAGAAACTGATGCAAAATCAACGAAAAGCAGCAGCGGGAGCGGCAAAGAAAAAGGAAATAAAGGAAGATGAAACCATAGAGGAGATGCGCGAACGGTTCGCCAAGGAAGTGTTGCTCCTCGCGGAATCGACGAAAAAGAAGAAAATGAACGAGAAGAAGAAGAAGAAGAAGAAGAAGACAAAGGAGGAGAAAAAGAGCAGCATTTCTTCCGTGAGTTCAGAGGATGATTTATTGAGCGACGGGCTCGGTAGTGATACCGACGCCGACGAACCTGCCTCGATGCTGTTCGGGGAAGGAAGAATACGAACGAGTAGTAGCAGTAGCGATAGCGATAGAAATAGGAGTAGCGAAGAGAAGGAGGACGAAGACGAAGACGAAGAAGACGCGAGTATTTTCGGGAAGAAGCCAAAGCAGAAAAAGAAGAGCGCTAGGGGTGCTAATAAAGAGCGCAGCATTTCTCCAAAGAAGAAGAATAAGGAAAAGAAAAAGATGAGAACAGATCGCTTGCGAGGCCTTTTCGGAGACGACGAGGACGAGGACGAGGACGACGATACCGGACACCGCGTAAAAGCCGAGTACTCGGCCTCGAGTTCTTCCAAAGAAGAAGAAGAAGAAAAAGACGGAGGAAAAAAAAGCGACGTTTTGAAGAAGAGCAAAAAGAAGAAAAAAAGGAACGCCAAGGAAAAGAAGAAGAAAGCGCCTTCTTCCGCGCTCTTCGGCTCAAATTCTTCTTCTTCTTCTGATGATGATGGTGACGACGTCTCCTCGTTGTTCAAATGATGATGACGATACTCTTCGCAGTAGTAGTAGTATTTGTGTCATTTTCACATTTTTTTTTCTCTCGAGCTTTTTGCTCTGCACTTTTCGGGCGCACACACAACATTAGTAGTATTAGTATTCATACTCACACATGTCGTTTTCGGAGTCGTGTTGTTGCACGCATCGATGCGCTGTGACCATTAACACCACCACCACCGCTTCTTCTTCTTCTTCTTCTCGTGGTCGAGTTTTTTATCGTCGCGTTCATCAAAGTCGTCGCGGTCAGAGAACAACAGAAGTCTTTCAAGCGCAAACGTCATCCAATGCTATGGAAGAAGACACAGAAGAAGAAACGTTCGACGTGGTGATAATCGGTTCAGGCATCGGCGGCTTATCCGCTGCCGCTTTACTGGCGAAATACGAGCTGAAAGTCTGCTGCGTTGAGTCGCACGAGCACGCCGGAGGTGCCGCGCACGAGTGGAAAAGAAACGGGTACACGTTCGAATCTGGACCAAGTTTATACACCGGTCTCTCTCAGTTTCCTACGAGCAATCCGCTGGGGCAGATATTACACGCGATCGAAGAACCGTTGAAATGTATTCGATACAACACGTGGAAAGTGCACTTTCCAGAGGCGACGTTCGTCACGGAAGTAGGAAACGATCAATTCATCGAATGTTTAGAGAAATATTACGACGCCGAAGCAGTCGCGGATTGGCGAAAATTGAAGGAGAAGATGGAACCGTTGGCGCAAGCGAGCGCGGCGTTACCACCCGCCGCGGTGAGAACAGACGCATACGCGGCGTGGACTTTAGCGAGGTTTATCCCGGGGTTGTTTCAATCGATGCCGAGTTTGAACGCGATTTTATCGGATTACGAATCGTTTCTGGATAAGAACGACATCAACTCGAAGTTTATTCGAGATTACATGGATTTACTCTGCTTCTTGCTTTCCGGTGGGACGTCCAAAGCGACGATGGGCGCGGAAATTGGGTACATGTTTGCAGATTGGTACGCTCCAAATGCTGCGTTAGAGTTTCCAATCGGTGGATCCGGCGCGCTCGTCGATTGCTTAGTGAGAGGTTTTGAAAAATACGGCAGCGATTTGCGCTTGCGAACTCACTGCGAAGAGATTTTAGTGGAGAAGAAAGACGGAGAAGAAGAAGAAGAAGCGACTGGGATTGTCACGAAAACGAGAGACGGGAAGAAGAAGATCTTAAGAGCGAGAAAAGCGGTGATTTCAAACGCGACGATTTGGGATACCGAGGCGCTTTTGAGAGATTGCGCGGAAGGGAGGCGCCAGAGCGTGCGGGAAGCGCCGTCTACGACTGGAACAACTAAAAGCGGGAAAATAGTCGACGACGACGTCGAATTTTGCCAATCGTTCATGCATTTACACCTCGGCATAGACGCCGCAAATTTACCAGCTGCGGAAACACTGGAAATGCACCACGTGTGGGTCGGTGATTGGGACAAAGGCGTGGATGCGGAGCAAAATCTCGTCTTGGTCTCGATACCGTCGATTAAAGATCCGTCCATGGCGCCGGAAGGCAAACACGTGATTCACGCCTACACTCCCGGGAACGAGCCTTTGGCGCGTTGGAAGAACGTGAAATATAACTCAGAAGAATACAATAAATTGAAGAAAGAACGAAGCGAAGTGTTATATCAAGCTGTTGCGAAAGCGTTGAATAATATCACCGTCGAGGATTTGAGAAGCCGCGCAGAAATTGAGATGGTTGGGACGCCTCTCACGCACGCGCGCTTTTTACGAAGAGGAAACTCTCAAGGCACGTACGGCGGCACCGGGTGGATAAAGAAAAAAGAACCCGGAGATGACGGCGTGGCCGCGGTTCCCGTGACTTCCGCCAAGAGTAATTTGAAAAATTTGTTGTTAGTGGGAGATTCCCGATTCCCTGGTCCGGGCCTTCCAGCTGTCGCTGCGGGCGGTTGGGCGTGTGCCCACGAGCTCGTAGGTTTCAGACAACAGTGCGAAGTGCTCGATAAAGTAATAATGTGATAAGTCCAATAATGTTCAAAGTTGTATTTATGTGATGAAATCCCACGCGTAGACTCGAGAAGTCTTGGTATTCTCTTCTTCGATAAGTCCAATAATGTTCAAAGTTGTATTTATGTGATGAAATCCCACGCGTAGACTCGAGAAGTCTTGGCATTCTCTTCTTCCCCGTCTCTTTTCCCTCCTACTTTCATTTTCGCCAAGCTAAATCCTAAACTCTTCGCGTTGCTTCTATTCGAGAAATTCTCGTTGACTAATTTTGCGGGCATTCCGCCCGCAGCGACTACGGTTATTCTAGTTCGTCTAGTACTATCCTCCACCATCTCCTCCTCCTCCTCCTCAACATCTTCCGCGAAACCTCCCACACACAACAGAGGATACTTGGACGCGTGCTCGCCCATCATCTCGCTCGCGTTTAAGAACATCGACCCTCTTTGAACATCGAACGCGTCAAACAGAGCTACTCCATTCACGTTACGTTCCTTCATGCGTCCGCAACACGCGACGAACCCGTTCCCAACATCCGCCACCGCGTGCGTCAACGCGAAATCGGTTTGCACATTTAACCTCGGTTTGTTCCTTTCGATCCAATTTTTCGCGTCCGACATCACGAGGTCGCCAAAACGATTACACATCACAACGTTCGGGAACTGCTCGAGTTCGTTTTCCACGGCTGGGTACACGAAAGTTAACGACGTGCACGCCATGTTCTTCCGTCCTGTGCCGTTGTTGTCATCAAACACGCTCGCGTTCTCCCCGACGAGATAAAACTCTCGCGCTTTAGCATCAAAACAGTACATGCGCATCGTCCCGTTTGAATATCCAACCGATAAAATGTGTTTATTTCCCATTGTATCGGTATCAACGCGACTCCGACTCCTGGTCGCGTACGCGTCCATCGCAAACGCGTACGCTATATCGAATTTACCTTGTCCACCACCGCCATCGCCGGCGCTTTCGTTCAACGAGAATCCAAGCGGCGTGCGAGCAATCTCCTTCAACTCTACCGATGACTTCCCGTTCTTTTCGTTCAAACTCCTCCGCGTAACTTCCACGCCAATCAACTCCGCGTCCGTGGCGATGACTAAATACTCATCCTTTCCGCCTAAAAATTTCAACCCGTACACTTCGTTGTTGTCGTCTTCGTTGTCCTTGTCGTCCTTTCCGTCCGCATCTTCGACTTCGTCCTCGTTTGAAATCCCCTCATTTGCTCTCTTTCTATTCGCGTTAAACTTCGCCATCAACCGGTCGCCGCGCTCGTTCTCACCTTTGCCTTTACCAGAACCAGAGGCAGTAGTCACGACTCGCCAAACGAACACTTCGCCGTTGGACGACCCCGTCGCTAACGCGAACGACGACGACGATATTTTCCCCTCCTCCTTCTCGCACTTTTCATCATCATCATCATCGTCATCAAAAGTGTGCGATAAGCCAAAAGCGCACTTCAACACGGCGTCGGAGTGTCCTCTCAGGACGCTCAAACCGAACGGTTTCGGTTCCACTTTAAGCGCACTCCTTTGTTCTTCCGAAGACGACGAAGAAGAAGCGTGGACGACCCACAATCGTACGCAATCGTCCTCTCCGCTCGTCGCTAAGAATCGTTTTCGTCTCCTTTTCTTCATCTTCTTCTTTGGTGGTGGTGTCGTCCTCATCTCCGTTAGGGGATTTTGTTGTGCGTTTACTTCTTCTTCTTCATCCTCAACGTAGTCGTCGTCAAAGGAGTCATCATCATCGATAAAAGGAGGACTGAAGCTCAGCGAGAACACTCTCCCGTAGTGACCGCCTTCGTTCGTGCCAGCGCTGCTCATTTGATGATGACCGAGCAAACTCTCTTGGAGTTGTGAGGGAGAACACAGACGAAATCTCGTCATTGGAAACTATGCGTTGTTCGGTGTTAAACTCGTCGGCTGCATCGAGATGTTGTAGCAGCAGCAGAAGCGGGAGTGGGAGGAGGAGGAGAAGCACTTTCGTGCGTTTTCATCCCCAGCGCGTGGCGGCGGCATCGTCGTCTGAATCGTCGTCATCGTTGTCATCATCATCATCATCTGTTGACGTCGACGGAGATGCACGACAAACAACAACAACAGAAAGAAGAATAAAAGAAGAAGAAATGAAAGGGTTGACCGGGGAAACGCTCCAAAAACTGAAACAAGATTTGACGGAAGACTTGTCGCACTTATTCGACGACATCGGGATCGATCCAAACTTGTACGCGGAGGATGTCGTCTTCACGGATCCGCTCTCGAAATACGAGAGTTTCACAGGGTACAACTTCAACATCCAGATGCTAAAAAACGTGTTCACGCCGAAATATACCATGCATTCGATCGAAAAGACGAACGATTTTGAAATCACGACGAGATGGACGATGAAGATGTACTTACCTACATTTCCGTTCGCGTGGAATCCCGAGCTGACGTTTACCGGGAGATCCATCATGGAGATGGACAGGAGGTTTCCGCACAAGTGCGTGAAACACGTGGACACGTGGGATAGCATCGAGAACCAAACGTATTTGAGTCCAGAAGCCGTGCAGGAAGTTTTAAAGCAGGTGTTTAACTTTACAAAGACGCCGGAGAATTTGAAGACGCCGAAGTACGTGACGTTGAGGAGGTACCGTGATTTCGAGGTGAGAGAATACGAGACATTTTTCGTCGCCGAGACGACAGTGAACTCAAACACCGGGAGCGCGAAGATGGAAGATAGCGAAGCTGGGCAGGCTTTTAACCGCTTAGCTGGTTACATTTTTGGTAAGAACGAGCAAAATGAAAAGATGGAGATGACGACGCCGGTGTTTTCGAATAAGAATCAAAAGATGCAGTTTGTCGTGGAAGACAGTTCGAATTCAATCAAGCCGGTGGACGGTTCGGTGGCGGTCAAAGACCGCGAACGATTTCTCGTCGCCGTGGCGTCCTTCTCCGGCATCGCGAACAAAGAAATCACGGACGAGACTGAAAGAAAGTTGAGAGAAGCCATGAAAAGAGAAGAATCGATAAAGAAACGGGTAGAATTCCTCCCTCGCCGAGGCGACGAGTTCGTCGAGTTGGCGCAATACAACGACCCGTTCACGAACCCGTTACAAAGACGCAACGAGGTTCTCATCGCGCTGGAAAATATCAGAGACGACTTTATCGCTTTGGTGTAAAAAGTGATGTGAAAATCATCATCCAAAAGCCAAAGCAAAGTGTATTTTGTATAGCAGCAGCACGTGTTATTAAAAACAAAACGCATAAGCGAGAAAGAAAGCAAACAACATTTTTCCTCCATACGTTGTACTTTTACTCGATTTTGCTCCTCCTCCCCCCATTTTGTGGGGGAGAAAAAATGCATTTGAACACCTCACAGATACAACGCGTATTCAGAATGCAAAGTAACGAAGAAGAAATAGAAGAAGAACGAATCATCATCATCGCGCAGTAGTAGTAGTAGTAGTAGTAGTATTCGTAGCACTTTCTTTCGGCAGAAGAATTTATACGTTCGAGACACGCGCGCGAGGATTGACATTTTTCACGTCAGGGGAAACATCGTCGTCAAAAGAGCGGTTGGTTGAGCCGATGACGACGATGACGACGAGGAGTACTAAAGATGACGTCGTCCTCAAAAAACCAAACGACGACGACGAAAAAGCGGTGGTGGTGGTAAAGGAGGAGGAAGAGGATAAAGAGCTCCTTCGATTGACCTTTCAAATCTGGCGGTACCAGGCGGAAACCGAGAAGCAAACGCAACTCTTACACATCGTTTTGGAGAAGAAACAGATGGAACTGTTGAAATTTTCCTTGCACCAACGAGCGAGGCGGTACCAACGCGCGTGTTTTACCCGCTGGCGAGAAGAAGTGGAAAGGACGAAAATACAGAATAAACGATTGAAATCGAAAGTGGAAGGGTTACGGCTAAGATATTTGAGAGCGGCGTTCGATCGGTGGAGGAAAGAAAGGATGAGCGGGAAACGATTGAAGGAACGGTTGGCGCGGGCGACGAGTCGGAGAGCGATGAAGTTGCAACGAGAGATGTTTGAGAGATGGCGGATGGAAGCGAGGGAGAAGAGGAAGGAGAGAGAAGAGAGAGGAGGTGTGGAGAGAGAGGTGAAAGAGTTGAACGAGCGGATGGAGGCACTGCAAAAGCAATTTGAGAAAGAGAAAGAGCAATGGAAGGAAGAGGAGACGCGGATAGCGAACGCGCACGAGGCAAAGTTGGAGGAGTTTACGAAAGCGAACGAAAACGAGAAATTGAGAGTGGCGATGGAACGCGCGAGTCGAGACGCGGAGACAAAACAGAAATTTGAAGCGGGGATTGCGCTTTTGAAGTTGAAGGAAGAACAAGGGAGGAAGACGTACGAAGAGAGAAAGGAGAGGTTGATCGAACGCGCGGTTGGAGCGATGGAGAAGGAAAAGAAGGAGCGGTTAGCGCGGAAATTTTTTACGAAATGGAGAGAACAAACGATGAAAGCGAAACGATGGAAGCGAACGTTGCGGTTTTTATTGCTCAAGAAACGAAGAAGCGTGATTGAGAGCGCGTTTCGAGAGTGGAAAGAAGCCACGGAAACGAGTCGAGAGGAACGGGAAAAGGATCGAGCGTTGGAACGCCGTCTGGAAAATCACATTCGAGCGAAACGGTTTCGGATGCAAAAACGAATCTTTGAAGACGTTTTTGTCAGAGAATATGAAAGAGGGAAAAGTAACGAGAGGAAAGCGGCTGCTTTTAGAAACTCGCAGTTGCAAGAGAAAGCGTTCGAACAGATGCGAACGTACGCTAAGCGTTCGAAGATTGTTACCAACTTACAGGCGCGAGCGATATCGCGCATGTCCTCCAAGAAAGTTGCCAAAGCGTTTTATATTTGGCGAAACGAAACCCAAACGCAAGGAGTAGAGAATCCAAGGAAAGCTGAGGTGCATTTTGAAACGAAAGTGAAACCAGAACTGCTAAAGCGAACGTTTTCACAGTGGAAGATGGTTTCGGAGGTGGAAAAACGGTTCCGAATGCTCGAAAACGACGCGATGCAAAAATATGATTCGAAAATACTCAAGGAAACGCTTCAGTTTTGGCATAAAAAAACGGTCGCGCGCCGTAAAGCGTTGAGTCAAGAACGTAAGTTAGACCGCGCGATCATGTTTCGCGAACGTTCGAAAATGCGCGAGGTATTCAGAGCGTGGCGAACCTTAGCCGTTTCGGAAAAGAAACGCGACGAAACGTTGGTGAGAACGTTAAAGACGAAAAAGCACTACGAGCGACATTTTGCGCAACCGTTTGCAAATTGGAAAGCACTCACGGAGAAGAGACGGTCGTTTACGATACAAAGAGAGGAAAAGCATCGTGCTAAAGTTTTACGAGCCGTATTTATGTCTTGGAAACGCTCAGCCGAAGACAGTAGAAATCGATTGGCGCTGACGGAGAAGTTTATCGCGCAGAAATATCGAAAGCAACAAACGCAATTAAGGAGAGACTGCTTATTGGCATGGAACACGCACGTGCAAATGTTGAAGCAAACTAGAATAGAGCAAATGAAACGCGCAGTCGTGGAACGTGCGATTGCAGACGAATCCGAGACGCATTTCGGGACGCCGGAAGGCATCGCCATCGTTCAAGCGGCGAAACGTTTTCAGAGACGAAACTTTCTCGAACGCGTCTCGAGTGTGGTGTTTCAAAGATGGCGCGAGGAAAGCGCGAAGAGAAACGGGGTGCTGTTGGCGCTAAAATCCGCGTTTATTGAAGAAAACGATGCGAGAAGATTGCGCGCAGCCTTTCGCGTTTGGAGACAACGCGCGATGGAGATGAAGGCAAAAAGCGCGTGGCAATCCAGCAGAACGCCAGTTATCGCAGCTTCGATGTCTCCACTGAAGAAGAAAACATCAGCAAAAGGTGAAATTAATAGTCCTAAATCAACCGCGAGTTCATGGGATTTCGATGTCGACTTCGAGCAAAACGCAAGAAATTTGAAATTGACGAACACAACGTTCAAGTCGATGTCGAGAAAGGCGACTGGTACGTTTTTTGGCGCCGATAACACGAACAATAGGAATGGTCGCGACGAGAATACTAACACAAATAATAGCAGCAGCAGTAGATTTTCAGCTTTAGATCGCTCGTATCGAGAAACCATCGACGCATGCGTCGCGCTCGAAGCTAAACTCGAGATGAAAGGGAGTGCGACGAGAACGTCGTCTCAGTACGTCACGCCGAGGAAAGACGCTTCTTCTTCGACGGTACCGACGACGCGCGAATCCAGAGAGTTTAAGCAAAACGCGTTGAAAGAAAAACTGATGGATATTGAAGCGAGCGCGATGGCGTTGCTCGAAAGCGCGAGAGCGACGCGAGTGCGTAGAGAAAAATTACAACATCAACAACAACAACAACAACAAGCGCAGAGCAGTTTTTAATCTACATAGATGAAAAATACCTCGCATACTACATACACATTTTACTACCAGCTGACGTAATCTAAATCTAAATCGTCATCATCTTCATCCTCCTCCTCAATCGTGTCTATGGTATTGTTCATGGAGCGATAATTATCTTCGTCATCTTTGCGAATATTTGTTCCATATTCTTCTTCGTCCTCGTCGACGGTTCGATCGGCTCGACCAGCGATCAAGCCTTCGAGCGCGCCGCATCGGCGCGACAATCGCACGCTCGCAATCGCGCGCGTGAGAAAAGAAACGCGAATATCAGCGACGTCCTTCACAACGTTGAATGCAAATACTTCCCGCCTTTTTTCCTCGTATGACGCTGCATCGTTTTCGTCGTTGACATCGTCGTACTCGGTTTCTAACAGCATGGTTTTCTTGCGTTCGATGCACTCGCGCAACGTCGCTCTCGCATCTCGCAACGAGCGCTCCAATCGAAGATTGGCCGCATCGGCTCGTTTTCTAAACTTCACTTTACTTTTCTCCTTCTCCTCTTCATTGTTGTATTCATTATCATCATCATCATCATCTGAGGATGATACGTCCGAGGAAGAGGAGGAGCCAAACCCACTCGCGAGCCGCGCGGCTCTTCTCTCGGCGTACGCCGCAGCAATTTCGCTATCTTCTATGGATTTCTGCGCTTCTTCACACAAAAATTTCACCGCAATAGACGCCGTCTCCGCAGTTTGTGCCCGTTTTTCCAACCGAGCGATCATCTTTGCATCTCTTTCGCTTCGCTCCAAAAGTTCCGCAACTTCTCGATCTCGTTTCAATTCGTTCGTTTTCACCGTTTCCATAAACTCTTCTTCGCGTCTTCCGCTTTCCTCTCGAACCAGCTCAATTTCTGCATCTCGGAATGTATCTCTCGTTTTCATCGTTTCCATCAACTCTTCTAATTTTTTTCTCGCCACCCCGGCTTGTTCTCTCAACCTTTCCTTCTCCTCTTTCGCTCTTCTCGCGTCTCGTCTCGCTCTCTCCAACTCGCTTTCCATCTCTCGCATTTTCTTCCTAATCTCCGATTCATCCTCGCTCTTTTCGCCAAGCTTCGATCGCACGTGTTCCATCGCCATGTTATGTTTCATCTGCATCGTTTCCAAGTCCCTGATTTTCTCCTCGCTCATCCGTCGCATCTTCTCCTTGCACGCTTCTTCAATCTTCAACTCTTTCTCTTTCGCTCGGTTCACCGCGTCCACGCATCGCCTCTCCACTACGTCTATTTCGTTTTCTTTCTTCCTCTCAAAATCTCTCAGCGTTCGTTTCAACCGATCTATTTCCTCGCGCATCCCTCTCTCTTTCGTCTTGTTTTCTCGATCTTCCATCTCTCTCGTTCGTTTCGCCTCCTCCATCGCTTCCTTCGTCCGGGAAATCACGTCTCGTTTCGCCCTTTCCAGTTCCAACACGTCCGACGCGTACGCGCTCCTCTCGTTCTCGAGAGACAATTTGGATTCCTCCAAAGTTTTTCGCAACAGTTGGAACGTGTCATCCGTCTTCTCTTTCTGATTTTGAAGACGATTTTGAGGTTGTTGATCCTCGCCGAAGAACTGGGCACCACCACCTTTCTTCTTTTCCCCTATAAAATCTCTCTCCAGTTTCTTCAAGAATCGCTCGAGAATAGCGTTCGAAGAAGACTCTTCTTCTCTCCTCGTTCTCTCTAATCGTTCTTCTTTTTCTCTTTCTTTTTCTTCATCGCGAGTTTCGAAAGAAGAAGAAGAAGAAAGCCGTCGTTGTTGTTCTCGCGATGTTGCTTGAAAATTCGTCTCGGAAAGCACCCGTTCTTCCCCAACGGTGGTGCGCAACCGCAAGAATGATGATCTCTTCTCTGGCGAGTGCTCTGGTCGGTACATTCGACGACCACTGCTCTCTGCCACTGCTTTAGTTTTGGTCGTTTTCTCTCTCATTATTCGTATTCTTCGCGCATGGGGTTGTCTCCTCTTGGTTGTTTGTGTAGTATTTGCGCTTAAGAAATGGCGAAAATTTAAGCGCTTTTCCCCCTTAAAAATGCAGAGAAATGCTTCACACGTTATTGAATAAAGAGTGTGTTACGTTTGATGAGTACCTTTTGCGAAAACTCTCTCATTTCTCGAAAGTTTCGTTCTCGTTCTTCGGTTTTTATTAAATACTCCTCCGTGCAGTGCTCCTCGCACTGAGAGGAAACGGCTGTTCACGTAATAAAAGAGCAGCGATAGTGATGATGATGATGACGATGAGGATGACGATGAAAATGCGTTTCTTCTGTGCTCTTCTTGGTCTTCTTCTTCTTCTTCCGTTTTGTTCTCGGGCGCAACAACAACAGAAGCAGCTTTTGATAGTTTTAGTCCACGGGATGGGGGACACGTGCTGCAATCCACTTTCATTGGGAGCGATTGAAAGTTTACTTCTAGAGGAGGAGGACACAGAAACGAATAAGAATAAAAAGGTAATCTCGATCAAGTTCGGTCGAAATTCAATGAGCGATTTCATCTCCGGGTTCATCGGGAACGCGTTTTCTCTGGTGGAAGATTTCGGGTGCGCGCAGTTGCGAGACGCGAAAGAAGAGATGATGATGAATGACTTTGATACCGAGAAGAACGACGACAAAGTGGAGACGATACTCCTCGGGTTTTCGCAAGGCGGCGTGTTTGCGAGAGCTATGGTCGAAACGTGCGAAGACGAAGTGAACACATTAATCACGTTTGGAGCGCCGCATTCAGGCGTGTGGAAGTTTCCTGGATGCGATAAAATGGCAAACGCGCTGTCGCGAAAATGGTGCGAGTATTCGAGAAAGGTGGCGAGTAAAGCGGCGTATAGCAAAATGTTGAAGAGTAAGAGCGTGCAAGCGAGTTATTTTCGAGACGTGAGCGATGCGAAGAGGTTTGAACAGTACGTGCGGTCGGGGAGTTTGTTGAGCGTGATTAACGGTGAAGAAGATGGGAGCGACGACGACGCGCGAGGAGAAGGCGCTACTTTTCCTTCAACAACATCGACGAAACAGGGACAAAGAAGAAGAGCAAAAATGTGTAATCTCGATGTGTTCGCCATGTTTTCCTTCGAAAAAGACGAAGTAGTCGTTCCGAGAGATTCAGCCGTGTTTAGCGACGCGCCTTCGGTACCGTTCGAGTACACCGAGGAGAAATCGTCGGAATTGTTGAACGTGCGAGAGACTAAATTTTACTTGAACGAAGAGGACGGTTTGTGTTTGCGAGAGTTGGATGAAAAGAACAGAATGAAAATTGACGTCGTCCCGGATGCACACCACATGCAATTCTCGTTGGAATGGTTCACCGAAAATGTCATCGAGAAATATATAGTAGCCGCCCCAGAGAAGAGAGGAGAAGAAGAAGAAGAAGAAGACAAAGAAGGAGTAATACATAGTATCAACAGATTTAGTAAATAGAAGAATAGTTTTTTAAAGGTACATCGACGGTAACGGTACAGCGCGCAAAAGTAGTTATTATATTTAAAGCATTCCTTCTGGAAGCATCATTGATTTCGGCAACCCATCGCTGGCGAATCTATCCTCCTCTTCCTCATCCGTCCCGCAATCTAAAATCTCCTCGGAATCGTCTTCGTTCATAAACACTTCCGTCTCTCCGGTTGATTTCTCCCACCCGGCGACCAATCTCAATTTGAACGTGGCTAACTTATACCCAAACTGCCTCAACAACGCGCACTGATCCGAGCTCAACTTCACTCCTCTCTTACAAATAGTCTTCTCATTCACGCACTCCACGACCCCTTTATTCAACTTTGTCGGTAAACCGTGTTTCCTCAACATCGCCTCCAACGTGTGCGACATCGGCACGTCGAAGCAATTCTTCACCGGACCTTCCGGACAGACGATCGTTTCCGTCGCAATCTGCCCGACCCGCGCGAAATCTTTCGTCTCTTTTGTCTCCATCGCCTGCATCAAGTCGTCTTTGCTCAAGTTCGTGAACACGATTCCTGTCGTCGTCGTGTTCAAATCAAATTCTTCGTTTTGCCGCCCGCGTTGCTGTTTTTTCGTCTCTTTCTGTTTTTGGCCGCCGCCGCCGCCATCATCGTCATCTTTTCCATTATGATTGTTTACGATGTGTTCGGCAAACGTCGCCAACCCTTCCTCAGATTCTTTCCCGATTAACGCTGCTCGCATTAACTTGTTCCCGCCGACGAAGAATCTCGACGTGTTTGACACGTCGTCCCGTAAGCTTTTGAACGTTTCGTTCCTCATGTTTTTACATCGGAAGACGAACACGGACGGATATATGTCGACTGCATCGCGAATGGATTCGACTAAGGATTCTTTCCACTTGCGGTCTTTTTTTTTCACCTGGGTTAACGCGACGACTTTGTTACGCTTGGATTTAGGCATTATTATTGAATGATCGTGATGATACTTGTTTAATTCAGAGAAAGAGAGGGATGATGATGTTTTGCGTGTGTATTATTAGGGGAGCTTTTTAATGCCGTTTTTCCACCCAAAAGCGTTCTGTTGTGGAGTTTTACGTAAAATTTTCCTCTACATGTTTGCTTATACGCCGCCGGAAGCGGCGACGACGGCAACTTTGGCGTCTCGCAAAGCGTCGACGAGCGCGGAGAGCGAATCTAAGTCTAAGTCTAAGCGATGGTGTTCTTCTTCTTCTTCTTCTTTCGATACGCGAAGCGAAAGGCGGAGGCGAGAGGCAGAGGAGACGGACGAGGCGGAGGACGCGTTCAAAGTGAGGGACTCCAGCGACGAGCTCGCTCTCGTCGCGTACGCCGTCCAATCGTACTCCACCAATCTCGGCGTTCCGACGCGAAGACGCCTCTTCCTTCCTTCTCGCTTTTGCGACGAATTCGTCGTCGTCGTTGTCTTCTCGAACCATTCTTTCGCCCGAGAACGAAGAATTTTCTTCAATCGTACTCGAGCCTTCTTTTCGTCCTCCTCGTCCTCCTCTTCTTCCTTCTTCGTCGTAAACGCGAAATTGCTTTCAACCACATTTTCGACGACGGCTTCAAGGTCTTCTTCTTCGAGATTGTTTTCCTCCTTCGAAACCATCAACGTCGTCGTCTCGACGAGAACTCGTTTCACCACTCGCTCGTTCAACTGTTCCAAAAACCACGCACTCGTTCTTCTCTCATCCGCGTCGTCGTTTGATGACATCATGAACGGTTGCAACCGCTCTTGCAACGATGATTTTAGTACGACTCCTTTTCCTCCTCGTTCTTCTTCTTCGTTCTCTTCTTCTTCTTCATGTGATTCGATGATTCTTCTTGTGCGCGTATTCGTCGTCGTCAAAGCGAATGCAGATGATGATGCAAAGTCGAACATCGCGTGCGAGAGTTCTTTCGGAGCGTTCAGGAGGACAGATTTCAGACGGGATGAAAAGACCATGTCCTCCTCCTCGTTCTCCTCCTCCTCCTCGTCCATGTTTGAGTTTATTATATTCCAACGTCTTGTTCGTCCATGTTTGAGTTTATATTATTCCGTCTTGCTGAAAATGGCGAATTTCCCTCAGTTTCCCGAGACTTTGCACGCGAACAAACGACAACAAAAGAACAACAGAAGAGAAATGATGATGTCTTGTTTCTAAAGCGACGCAGATAAGAGCGCAGAAAAGGCGGTCGATGGGGAAGAGAGATAGACAAAGAAGCGGCGCTTTTCATCAAAAGATGATGCAAAATTCCGAATGGTGTGACTACAGGACAGAAGAGGAGAACGAGCGTTTAGAAAACGCGAGAAAACAGATCCGAGAGCTCGAGAAGGTCACATTTGAGCTCGAGCGTAAACCGATGATGCTGTGGCGATTGTTCAGGGACGCTTTGTTGGACGGTGGCGAGTGCAGAGACATCGTGGAGAAGCACGTTCTTCCGAGATTGAATCGAACGGATGTGAAATTCTTGTACGAGGTGAATACGGAGACGAGAAAGTTGATTAAGAGATCGTCTCGCAAGAAGGAGTTGAAAGAGAGGTTTAAAGTGAGAGAGATGTCGTCGATATCGACTTTGGAAGTTGCGTGGGAGAATAAATCGTTGTGGTCGGTTTACTTAAAAGGCGAAACATATTTCTGCTGGAAAGTTGCTCAAA
>Ga0114997_10002155_pt1 | contig 16034 bp, 23 predicted proteins | sample ArcticOcean_MG_C_2_FD_87045 | JGI IMG/M metagenome (GOLD analysis project Ga0114997, IMG submission 87045) | Marine microbial communities from western Arctic Ocean - ArcticOcean_MG_CB4_136 | ecosystem: Environmental > Aquatic > Marine > Oceanic | place: Arctic Ocean: Canada Basin | collected...
CAAACGCCTATTAATTGGGAATATTCTTTGTCAGAACCTAAACCATATCTAACCTCTGGAATGGGAGGTTTAGGGGTTGTTGAGGGAAGCGACTATCAAGAATCTCATAGTCATTTCTTAAAACTACCTCAGACCTATTGCCAAATGGAATCTAGTTATGGAAGCTATAATGTGCATCCAGATTGGAGCGGGGAAAGTAAATTCGTTTCTATAAATGCTGATTGGCAGAAATTTGCAGATAATCGCAGATTTAATCCAGACAAAATGGGATCATTAGAATATAGAATTTTACCAGCCTTAACCAATAAACGTCTAGCCGTTTCATTATTTATAGAAACGGTTGGTGCTATTTGGATGTACGTTAATTCTTCATATGCTCAAAACCGTATGAAGGATTTTAGTTATAGTAATGAAGTCGATATCATTGTTAATGAAACGACAAAAAGTTCAACCGTTGAATTAACTGTTTAATTAATCTTAAAAAAAGGAATATAGCTTATGTGCGTTATAACGATTTCACATGAAAGACATCCAACCTCAGAAGAAATAGAAAAAATGGGATCTGCTAATCCAGATGGTATTGGTATCTTGTGGTCTAACAAGAAATCAAAAACAAACGAATGGATTAAGGGATTAACTACAAAACAAGCTATTAATTTTTATAAAAAGAATAGCGATATTTTGCCTATTGGTTCCACTATTTCTCATTATAGATTAGCCTCAGTGGGTAGAGGTCACGACAAAACATTAAACCATCCATTCGTGATTGATGAACATGCTACTAACAAGTTAAAAGGTTTAACCAAAAAAAGCTTGTTAGTACATAATGGACATTGGTCTGATTGGTCTAATTTAATGTTAACTTTGCCTAGCATTCCAAAGGGAAGTTTTTCTGATACAAGATGTATTGCTTTACTTATTAATTCAAGTAAGAATAAAGCGAGTTATTTTGGATCTCAAAAACTAGCTATTTTAAATAATCTAAAGATTGATACCTATGGTGAATTTGAAGAATACAAAGGTTTAATTTGCTCCAATACTCATTGGAATAAATCAAACTCTTATTTTTTATCCAATCCATTAAACAATCAATCGGGTGATTATCGGAGGCAAACTACCCTAGCAAATAAACGTAAAAGCGAGGCCGATATTATAGACGAAACGGACGAACTAATTTACGGTCGCTATGGGAAGGATTACATCTCAGGTTGGTAGTGCGTTTGAATCTCAAATTAAAAGACCTCTACCTTAATCGGGTAGGGGTTTTTTTTTGCCTAAAGTTTACTGGTTCGCCTGGGAAGATAAACTTTTTTAAAGAAATAAATTCCTTTCCTGGGATAAACTTTATTTAAGCAGCAGCAAATGGTTTTATTTGTCGATACCATAAACCATTATTAAGATAAAAAACTATACCAAAGTTTAGAGGCAGGTCTTTTTTTTATCTTTTTTTATATTTTTTGTCTTTTTTTCTCTTTTTTTTGCTTTTTTTCTCTTTTAAGGTAGGAAAATGAAACAATTTGTTTCAAATACTCCGCAAAATCCCGCAATATCCCGCAGTTTCCCGCAAAAATCCCGCAATATCCCGCAATGTGAAGTTTATGTGAAGTCTGTGTAAAAAAAATTAAGGTGGGGGTGGCGGAGGTGGTGGAGGTTTTTTCTTAGTTCTATTATAGGAGGGAGGATATACTATACTCCAAGTCCCGCACTGTCGGAGTTTTTCAGGCTTTTCAACAGGTAGGTTTATTAACACAATACCTTTTCTGTTTATCTTCATATCCCGCACTCCGCAAGGTAATAGTCATTTCCATCTAAAGATGAAAACGACAAGAAGAGTTTTATAATCTACTTCCTAAATCAGCGGATTTGTTTATCAACTGTTATATAATATCTACTACTCTTGTTTTAACACAAAAATAACACAATATATCATCCCGCCCCGCAAGTCCTTGTCTATACTAACCCGCTACCCCGCAAATAATGCTTGACAAGAATCCCGCTACACCGCAAAACTCCGCAGTAATTTTCTTTTAAAAAGACTTGACATTCTATTGAAAGAGGATTATAAATAGAAATAGATTAACGAATGACGCTCTCATTCTCAACTTTAATGTTCATCGATAGATGACCTATATTTTAAAAAACTATATAAAGAATTGGATACACATTGAGGTGGCGATTTCACTAGATATCTATAGTTAGTGCCGAAATACATCACCGTGTTTTTTATAATGTTTCAGGGAGTGAGAGTGTCTTTTTTTAAAGGAGATAATATGACCCCGTTATATGTAGTAATAAGTTTAGCGTTTAGTGCCTTTCTCTACGAGCCTCTCTGGTTTGATACTAGAATGCATTATAAACATGAGACATACCAAAGCATGCAAGCTTGTAAAGAAGCATCTTATAGAGTCTCTGACGTTACTGGCAGGGTATGTGTCCAGAAGGATGATTCATCTGGGCAAGTTGACCTTTATTTAACTAAAGATTAAAGGAGCGAATGTGAAAAGTTTTGAAGAGTTCTACAAAAAAGGCTTAGATAAGTACAGAAAAGATTATAACGAAACACTGACCTACTTTAGAAAGTGGGGATACAAAAATACTATTACCGAATATCAAGATTGGTGGGATAAAATATTTAATGAAAAGGAGAAAAAATGACATTTCAAGAGTTTCAAGACACTGTATGTAATGTAGGACATTTAGGATATTCCTACTTAGACGGGCAACTCTTTATAAAAGATAAAGACCAAGAGCTTCCTTTGTTTAAGTACGCAAAAAAGGAGGGCTACGTTAAAGAGTTCAATAGAAGGGTAAAACAAGCAGAAAAGCACAACGCAAGAGTTGATAGGCTTATATTAGGGGAGGGAGATAGATGTCTGAACCGATAACTCTAAAAGAAGCTGTTTTCTTAGCTAATGAACAGCTAATTATGAACCGCAAAGAACACAACCATTACCACAGGGTAGGCGAAATAAGAATTGGGACAGGTGAAAGAATGAATCAGGTTATAGCCTGTCTTACTGAATACCTAGATGGTTATGGAGAGGAGGAGTAAATGTATACACCCAAAAAAAGGAAAAAATTTAATAGTGGTTTTATTTTTGGGAAAGAACAACAGGAAAATATTAGAAACAGAAAAATAACAGGTGAAAGGTTCCCTAGTGAATCATTACTTGAAGATTCGATTATATTTGATTGTACGGTCTGTGGCGACCCCACAATGGGTAGTTACGATGGGGCATTAGCCTCAAATACTTGTTGGGAATGTAACAAAAAGAACCTAAGTGAATACGGAGATTGGCTTGATTTAGTTGAATACAGAAATACAAAAGGAGGTTTGATATGAATTTTGTAATAGGACACCCTTGTAGCTGTAAAGATCACGCAAGTACTGACGGTTTTACCTATCTAACTGATGATGATGGGATGGTTAAGTTTAAAACTAAAAAGGAAGCTCAAGATTTAATTGACAATTACGCTAAATCAAACGGTTTATGTGATAGCCATAAAAGAAGGATTGCTGTCATTCCAGAAACAGAAGTATTAGAAGATCATTAAGTCATCGGGGCTAGGTTTTTAATTTTCCTTTTTACCTAGCCTATTCTCCGCTTGCCTAGATACATTCTGGTCTCCTCCAGATCTGGGTGAGCGGAGTCTAAAACGGTTTTTATTAAGAGGACTAAAAGCCGAAGGAGTAACAATGAGAGCTAAAGGACAGGGCAGACCAAGACACGAATCGCCAACAGAGAAACTGGAAGAAATTATTAAATTCCACTGGAATACTGGGGCTACTTTAAAAGAAACGTCTGACAAATTTGGCGTTTCCAAACAATATGTTTCTCAAGAAGAAGCAAAATGGAGGTTAGATGAAAACAGAAAGCTTGTTCGCAGAGGTGAAGCGAAGACAAAGACTGCTCAAGACGGTGAAAGTTCAAGTCAGGATAAGTGAGGCTACTTACGATGATTTGAAAACTATAGCTGAAGAAACAGGGAGTGATATATCAAAAGCTTCCCGACATTTAATTGAGTACGCTTTAGCTACTTACAGATAGGAGATAATATGCCGATTTCAGAAGAACAAAAAGCAAATAGGAGTGGGAGGATAGGTTCATCCGATTCAGCTAGTGCTGTAGGGGTGAACCCATACTCTACCCCTTTTCAGTTGTATGGAAAATTAAAAGGGATGGTAGATCCTTTTATGCCTACCCTTGCTACAGATGTTGGTTTGTTTATGGAACCGTTTTTGATTAAAAAGATTAACGATTTGTTAATTGAAAGAGGTGAAAAATCAACTCCATTTATGGATTATGGTGAATCAATGTTTCACAAAAAGCATGATTGGGTTATTTCTCATCCAGATGGTTATAGGATAAACGATGGCAAGTACCAAATATTAGAAATAAAAAATGTAGGCTGGAGAGTAATGCATCATTGGGGTGAGGGATTGCCAAAAACAGGGTTGCCTCCAGCTTACGTTGCCACTCAAGTTTTATTTCAAGCTTGGGTAGCTAAAAATTCTAATGATTTATCGATTCCTGTGTCCGATGTCCATTATGTTGGTGCTTATTTTGGTGGTAATGACTTGAGACTATTCCGATTGGAATTTGTCGAAGAGAATTACCTTAAACTAGAAGAAGATCTTTTAGAGTTCTGGGCTTATATGGAAAGAGATGAAGCTCCCCCTATGGGGTGGAAGGATGCAAAATTTGCAGGGAAGATGTATCCAAGACCGAGTGTCCCTATGATCGACAAATCAGAAGTAAAAGATCAGGGGTTGGTTAAAGAATATCTCGATATTAGAAACAAGATGAAAAGTAACGAACAAGCTCTCTTACACAAAGAGGCTAAAATTAAAGAAGTTATGAAGGATGCAGAAGTAATGGTAGACGATGATGGTTTCACTCCGCTATTTAGTTGGAAGACTAATAAAAGGGGAACTAGAGTATTCACTTGTAAAATAAAGGAGTAACAATGCCGACCAATAAAACATTACCAAAGAAAAAGAAGGTGGATAAAGAAGAGTCTGGCAGTCTGGAACCAATAACTTCCTTGTCGGAGGTTATAGGGGTAGAGACTGAACCTAATCTCAAGCGAGTAGAGGACATATTTTCTACCCTCTACGCTATTGATGTCAGAAAGGATGTTTTCCAGAAAGGTGGTTATGATTATATTAGTTGGGCAACCGCTGTTAGATTGTTGCTCCAGAATTATCCACTGTCTGATTGGACTACCGTAAAACATAAAAGCGAAAAGATTAGGGTGGAAGAAAAAACAGTTACAAATAACTACAGACCCTACTTCTATGACCCTGCTGTTAAAGGGTATATGGTAGAGGTTCAAGTTACTATTGTCGCTGATGACGGGCAAATCACAAGAAACGAAACTTTGCCAGTTATTAACTTCCGCAATCAGGTGATAAACGAACCAGATCAGATGGAGATTAACAAAGCAGTTAAACGATGTTTTGTTAAGTGTCTAGCTAATATGGGCTTGGGTCTACGAATATATGAAGGCGATAATGCTGACTATAGTGAGATAGACGAAAAAGACCAAGACAATGATAATTTCCAGAAAAACATTATCGAACAAGCTACCGAGGTCTTTGATAGCAAAAAAGTTGTCGCTGTCAATGATAACGATTGCGATTATATAAATGCTCATCTTAACAAGAAGTTCCCAAAGAGTGCTAAAAACCGAGAAACTTATTTCAAAAGTTTGGTTTCTAGTGTTCTCAACCAGTACAAAGCGTCTACGGTTGCAAAACCAGATGAATTATTACCAGACGAATGTACTAAACTTAAACAACACTTAATGAAAGGATAATTGCCGATGTATAACAAAGTTATTATTGCAGGGTATATGACTAAAGATCCAGAGCTTAGATTTACTGGGAAGGGTACACCAGTTTGTGCTTTTACTGTAGCTATGAACCGAAAGTACAAGGCTGGCGAAGAGATGAAAGAAGAAGTTTGTTTTGTGGATTGTTCAGCGTGGAATGGTATGGGCGAAACTATTGCCGAACATTTCACTAAAGGTAAACCTATCTTAGTAGAAGGTCGTTTGAAAACTAACGAGTGGACAACTGATGATGGCAGTAAAAGGCAAAGGTTGGAAGTTGTTGTTAACGATTGGAAATTTTGGGGTAACAAGGATGACAAATAACGGTCACGAACATCATGCCAATCCTGATGACTATATTTCTGGCAAGGCTTCCTCTGAAAGACTAGAGGAACTTTGGGAATATATATTCAGTAAGGGTAATGAAAGTTTAAGGATCGCTTGCGAAGAGTGGCGGGGTAAACCCCCGTCCCTCTGGCCCCAAGAGGTTCTTGTTTCAGTATTTGCAAAAGGCACTCTTGATTTAATATCTGATAGCAGAAGGAGTATTGCTGAAATGCAAAAGATAATAATGGAACTTGATAAAGAATTAAAATTATTAAGTGGTGATAGGGAGCATATCCTAAAACAACAGATAGAATTTGATAAAAGGAGAAACGATGACAACAACACCAAATCCTGATTTCCATCTTATATTAAAAGAGTTAGGTGATTTGCATGACCTAAAAAACCAAGACTACGCAAACCCAGAAGACGGTGACCCATTATTCAACCTAAGAGAAGTATCTAGGTTCGGGATGAAATCATCTACTGGTATATGGGTTCGTTGTACTGACAAATGGTGTAGGTTTGGTAACTGGTATAAAAAAGGTGTCTTTGTAGTGGCTAGTGAAAAGGTCGAAGACACAGTTAAAGATCTTATCGTCTATCTATGCTTATGGTTAATGGAGTTTAGGAACGAAAAGAGGATAGAAGCTTACACTAATCAAGAGGAGGATCTTGATAATTCATTTGATCCCGATTCTGTAAAATTTAACATTGAAGGAGAGGAGATAAACTTCTGATGATTAGACTTTATATAATAATAGCCTTAATTGCTTGTGCGTTTGTTTACTATCTTATTGAACGACCTTTTTCCTCTGACAATGAAATTATAACCGTCACGCTAAAGGACAATCAGTACAACAAAGAAGATTGGCGTTTTGAACATTGCACTTCTTCTAGCAACGAATGTGGGAGGTTAAACCAATGAGCGAAGACCGTGCATTAAGTGAGATCATATCTAGGTTAAAGTCTGAGAATAATGCTCTCAAAGACCGTGTTAAATATTCGGAAGGGCAACTGTCTGGCATGAGGTTGTCCGAGCATATCAAACATTTTGAGAGAGCGGAGGTGTCGATTCCAGTTAAGAAAAAAAATAAACGGCAACCTCAACAAAAGTACAGTGAGTTAGATATGGCTCTAGCAATTAGAATAAAAGACGGTGTTTATAATGTGTCAGGTAATATGATGCGTAAACCAAACATGACATCTTGGGCTAACGCAATCAGGGTTATGAGAACTGCGGATCATATAAAATGCTCAGACATTGAAAATGTATTTAATTGGGCTAATACTGATATTTTTTGGAAGACCGTTGTTTTATCCCCACTGTCTCTAAGGAGGAATTGGGATAAAATTGTAGCTAGAATGGGTAATAATACCGTGGACAAAGAACAAGAAAGATCTGATAAGAATATGGAATACATAGAGGAGGTAATGAACCGATGATAGACGAATCGAAGTCTGTGTTATATGAAGTGAAGATATACAAGCCTAACAAAAAAACAAAGAACCTTGAATATAAAAAAACAATAAATCAAGGGGAGGTTTTTAAGAAGTTTCAGGAATCTTTAGAAAAAAGCGGTTCTCACTTCGCTACGAGAAAAGCGAATTTTAAATCCACTGGTTTGAAGCCTCACCCTAAATACAAGACTAGAGTTAAAATTGTTATTAAAACTTCCCCCGATAAGTGGACTCCTGGGGCAGTTAAAAGTAAATGCCAAATGTGCGAAAGGACATACTATGCAACAAACAAAAGGAACACGAAGTTTTGTGGAGCGAAATGTGGACGGGACATGTCTAACGAATACAAAAAGAAAAGGGAGCAAGATGAACGGGATAGAAAAAAACTTATTGGTAGCACCATATGACCCAGAAGCAGAACATATTGTTTTATGTAGCATATTACTAGTACCTGACTTAATACATCAGGTAAAGGCATCCTTGAGCGTATCTGATTTCTTTAGCCATAGAAACAAACGTGTCTACTCAGTCATGCTTATGCTTTCATTTGAAAAACAACCTATAGATATACTCACCGTCTGTAGTGCGTTAGAAAATCAGGATGATATTGTTCATGTTACTTCTGTTATAGAAGAGGCTACTTGTACTGCTACATCGGTTTCATTTTTTTCTCATAAGGTTAAAGAGCTTTCTTGCAACAGAATGCTTATGCAGATTGGACAAAGAATGTTAACAGCTTCAGCAAGTACTAACGGTGACCCACAAGAGATATTAACTGACACGCAAAGGTCTGTTAACGAAGTAGTCTCTGCTTTAGATGGGGTAACGGGGGTTGATGAAATATTAAGTCCCGACCAATGTGCAGAGAGAGTGATGGATAACTTGAACGAAAGAATAAATAACCCAGGAGTTCAAGGAATTTTAACTGGATTCCCTAGATTGGATGCTGTAATGAGGGGATTAAGGAGAATAACGGTCTTGTCAGCGACAACTGGCAGAGGTAAAACTACTATGGGAATTGCCTTAGCTTGTAATATAGGGATAAGACAAAAAACTCCCATATTGTATCTTAACTACGAAATGGGGAAAGATGAGTTACTAGCCCGTATTCAAGGTAATTTATCTTCAGTCCCAGTAGAAGAAATAGAAACTGGGAAATTTACAGGGAGTAATCAATTAAAGGTTATCGATAGCGTAGGGAAGATAACGGATGGGAAACTTTTTATCTCTGGAAATGAACCAAAGACAATAGACCATACTATAAACCTGATCTATCGATACAAACAAGAGGCTGGTATTAAGGTGGTGGTCATTGATTACTTAGGTGAGATAACGCCAGATAAGTACAAGATGGAAAACAAGGAAAGTGACTTTCACCACTTTGGGAGAGCCGTTCAAGCTATTAAGGACATATGTTCAGAGCTAGATATAAACGCTATTATATTAAGCCAGTTAAACAGGGACGGTCACGGTGGGACTCCTGGGCTTGATAAGGTAGCTGGCTCTATAGACATAGCAAGAAAGGCTAATGTATTCCTGATAATTGGGTTCGATGAAAAGATTGCTTCTAAATACGGTTTGACTACTATGCCTAATTATATAAAGGTTGAAAAGAACAGAGCAGGGAGGCATCCTGTTACTATACCGATAGATTTCAATGGTGATTGCCAACAAATAAAAGAGGCTATATGAAATACGAAAAACCAGAAGATATCAATATAGAAAACAATATCTCGAAGTTGGTAGAGGAAACATTCAAAGTTCATGTATGGAAAGATTACTCTGAATTTGCTCCTATAGATTTCTTTGTGACTAACGCCTTTATGGAAATGGTTTCTTTAATGGAAGTAAAGGGGAGAGTTGCTTACAACTCAAACTCTTTTAAAGAAGGTGTTTTTATTCCTTTGGATAAGATAGATTATATATACAAACACGCTTTCAATGACTACCCTAGATTAAATGAAGTATGGTATGTCATACAATGGAAAGACAAGGTAACTATGGCTAAAATATTAAGAGAACACGAAGTGTTTTTTAAAAATATGAAACCTCAAACAGCTACTAGGCAAAGAGAAAGCGGTAACACAACGAATCTTTGTCACTTAATACCCTTGGGTTGGTTCAAAGCATTAGATGAATGGATATGAATGTCTTAGATTTGTTTTCAGGTATTGGCGGTTTTTCTCTTGGGTTACATCGTTCTGGTATGAATACCGTCCAGTTTGTAGAAAAAGACCCGTACTGTCGACAAATATTAGAAAAGAATTTCCCTGGTGTTCCTATTCACGATGACATAAGGACTTTCAAATATGACAAACCAGTACAACTTATTTGCGGTGGATTCCCCTGCCAACCGTTCAGTCAAGCTGGGTTGCGAAGAGGAAAGGATGATGACCGCCACCTCTGGCCGCAAATGGCTAGGATTATACAAGAGGTCAGACCCCGCTGGGTTATTGGCGAAAATGTTAGTGGGATCATCAATTTGGAACTCGACGAGGTGCTTGCTACGTTGGAAGGTGAAAACTACCAATGCCAAACACTTGTTATTCCAGCTTGTGCCGTCAACGCCCCGCATAGAAGAGATAGAGTCTGGATTGTGGCCCACACCGTCAGCAACTCCGAGAGGCCCACATACAGGGAGAGAACATTCGGGGCTTCAGACAACAAGCAAAACAACTGGGACAAAATTTGGGATGACTTTAGAAACCGCTGCGAAACTATGGCCCACTCCGAGAGCATCGGAATACAAGGGGGTCGGCCCTCTGGGGAGCAAAAGCCAAAAACATATGGTGGAGAGAAATTATCTATGTGCGGTGGTTCAAGAGAAAACCCAGATTTCTGGGCAGTTGAATCCGAACTGGGTAGAGTGGCTAATGGGATTCCCCGAAGGGTGGACAGACTTAAAGCGTTAGGAAATGCAGTTGTTCCCCAGATAGTTGAAATAATAGGGAAAGCCGTTATGGAAATAGAAAAAAATAATGGATAAATTCAAGAGAATCCCGTTGCATTTCCCAATGGATCAAGTCATCGATTCGCTGTTCAGCTTAAAGGATCTCTGGGAATCAAGATCGAATGATTTTCCATTTTACACGTTAGGCAAATCAGCTTATTTAGACGGTGACACTCAAGAGTATTACAAAGGGGCAGAGATTCTAAACCCGATTTTAATGGAGAACTTTAAGCCATTATACGACAAAATTGCCTCTGCTCTTAGCGATACCCTTGGAGAACAACTGTTCTTTAGATTAAAACTAGCCCTACCAGCCTTCCATATATTCCCAGCAGATGAAAAACTACTATCAGTATCAGGTAATTGGCATACAGATTACCCTCATATAACCCTTGGTCTTGGAGATCAAAACGCAAGTGCGTTCACAGTTCCAATTATGTTGCCATTAAACGGTGGTGGAATGGACATAAGGGATTCGTTTGAAAGGTACTATGAATATAATATAGGTGAGATGGTTTTGCATGATGGTAAAACATTACACAGAATAGCCAATTACGAAAGATACAAGAATGGTGAATACAGGATCACATTGCAAGGGCATATCATTAGAGATGACCAAAATAATTTAATAATGTTTTGGTAAGGCTACACCATTGACCTCATAGAGTTAACGCCATATAATCAAACTCAGGAGGTCGTTTTATGTCGAAACTAGAAGATTCGTTAGAATATCAGCTTGACCACGCAAAAATCAAAGGATTCACCAGAGAGCATCGTTTTCATCCAACACGGAAATGGAGGCTAGATTTTGCTTGGGTTGATAAAAAAATAGGAGTTGAAGTAGAGGGGGGAATCTGGCTCCCCCGCTCTGGTCATAATACTGGAGTTGGAATAACGAGGGATGTTGAAAAAGGGAATGCGTTAACCTTATTAGGATGGAGAACTTTAAGGGTAACAGGAAAGATGGTATCTAATGGAGAAGCCCTTAAGTTAGTGGAAGCTATTCTTTAATTACCCATCATATGTTTTAGTTCTTTTGCTGTCCTACCGCCCTCTTTTCCAGTTTCGTTAAATCTAGTAGTAAACTTCATGTAATTTTCATCTTCCTTGTCATGAGGTTCGATATAAAGCAGATTTAATGGTATATCTTCAAATTTAGTACCATTCCTAGAGAAGTTTGATACGGCATCTTTTAGTCTAGTGAACCCTTTAAGTTGTTTTAACCCAGAGTTAAATGATACGCTTATTAGCCCAGACTTAACTTTCATTGGTAGATTATCGAAATCCTCTTTGCCGAAATGACTCCTAGCGTCTTTAACTGCTTCATTGTAATCCATTCTATATCTTCTATCTACTTCTGTTTTATCTACTTCTATGATCTTTCCAGACATATCGGTAGCGACAAATCGACCTATATTGTCCACTGGATCTCTGTATACAATCTTCTTATAGTCCCGATTATATTTCCCAGGTGGATGAGTGCTTGTGTGACCCAAACCAGATGTCCATTTATCTTGTGTATCTAGGTAGTAATAAGGGTGATTACCTTCCGCTTTTTCAAGGAGAACCTTTGAATCATTATATTGGTCTTCGTCTGCGTTTTTTGGTATAAAACCTTTTAAAAAATCACCTACCGTATCCATAAGAGTCGGTTGCTTATTCCCACCAAGTAGCCCAGGTGATACAGGATTCTGCTGCGGATTATTTGTCGGTGGTACGGGCAAATCTTGCAGTCTTGGATTTTGTATGGGTTCAGGTCGCCCTCCTAGAAATTGAGGGGCAGCGGGATTCCGTCCACTTGGGTATAAATCTCTCATTTTCTCTCTACTCATTTCAGGGTTTTCTGTATACCCCGCCCTGAAATTAGGATCTAGCAAACCTAGATAAGTAAGTAAAACTCCTATCATTGACCTATCCCTTGAAGTTGACTTTCAACAAACTCGCTTTGCATTTCAGCACCTTCAGTTGCTCCCTGTCCAGCAGTTATCTGTCCTAACCTAACAACAGCTTCAGCAACAGCCCTATCGTCATTGCTCATAAGACCTTTAGATATCCATCTCATCATCGTTGGGCTATTTAACAAGTTTCCAACAAAAGCTAATTTAAAGAAAAGACCCTTATTGTTAAGCGGGTGAATAGGTAAAGCAGAGGTTGCTATACTAGAAAATGTCATCTCTGACGATTCTAATATTTTAAGAGTTTTACCAAATTCCATTATGGCGTCAAGGTGGTCTTTCCCTAATAGTGCCTCTAAATGTCCGTCAGAATACTTACTTGTGGCTTGTAGAATTTTACTTCCACTAAGTCCTGAAACCGCATCTTGACTACCAACCAACATATTGTCCACCAAAAACTGTCTAGCACCCATTTCCTTGATATTATTTACTGCTGCTTTGTGGGCAGGGTCGTTTGATGATCTTAAAGCCCGCATAGTTTTTTTAGCTAGAGTTTCATTGCCAACCTTCCAAAGAGTGTTTACCATACTAGAACCATTTGCTTCCGCCCACGCTGGTTTCATAAACTCTTTCATAAAAATATTGTTCTGTAGCAAGTGGTCTTCTTTGGCTAGATTCTTGTAATTGACCAACGCTTTAGTGAACTTTCCCTCCCAATTTGATGATCTACCAGACTCTGATAATATTACACCAAGACGGTCAACGAGGTCATTCCCCACTTTTGCGTTCATCCCCTCCATTTGTTTAGCAAAACTCATAAGCTGGTTGCCCATACTCTTGCCGTAAATAACGTCAAGGACATTTTGGTTCGCAGTACCAGCAAATCTCATCCCCTTAAGTTCGTTTAATAATGCCTGTGGTTTTATGCCATCTGGGACTGTCGTACTAGCTAATCTAGCAAACATTTCCTTTGTGTAGGCTTTTCTTACTGTTTCAAACGAACCAACTTCTTTAAACTCTGGCTTATATGATCCTTTTGGGTATGTTTGACTACCAATGCGACTACCAAACCTACCAGATAGTATCTGTTTAGCGTGGGCAGCTAATTCAGCGTCTTTAGTATGCATTAACATTCTTCCTATTTGGTCTGAATGTTTAGCAGCATCATCTGAATTAGTTAATAGCTTTGCTAATTTATGGAACTTAAACTCACCTGAAAATCCTCTGTAGAAATCTCTAGCACTATTAAAAGCAGTACCTAGTTCTTTTAACCCAGCAGCTTTAATAGCGGGATCTCTTCCCCCGCCTTGCAAAAATCTAGCACCCATTGGTTTTAAATTCTCTAAATGGTCTGTGACTATATCGCTTATTTTCATCAAAAGACCTTGCTCTTCTGTTCTAAAAGCCAAATCTGGGTTGTATGATTCACCAATCATGTCACTTCTAATTGAATGAGCATCTGCAAATGTACTGCGATCCGCTGACTTCCATATAGTTTGACCTTGGGCATCTAAACCTTGTTTCCCCATAACAGATTCGATTAGATCTTTCGTTCTTCCATTCATCATTCTATACGGAGAAGAACCTACAGACCTTCCACTACTAGCTAATAAGTTAGTAATCTTATCTTCTAGGGATTGGAATGATACAACTTTGTTATCTTTTATCCCGTTTTTAACTAAAATGTCGTCTATTCTTTGATAATAAGCCTTAGATAATTCTTTCCCATTTGTGTGGGCTGCTATTAAGGCATCCTGATAGTAGTTACCAGACCCGCTGATTATGTCATCACCACCCAATTCTTTTAAAATGTCATCCACTGATGTGACGAGACTATTTTCTAGTTCTTGTTTCCCTTCACGAAATGCAGCAGAAGAGGCAGTTTGTTTAGCATCCACTAAATGTCTTATCTGAGTTGCGACATTGTGTAAATCCTTCATAGGCTCTTTTTTCAAAGCTCCACCATACCCCAGCTTATTTAATACACGTTCTGTCATTTTGTAATTACGAGCTTTAGGATCACCGAATAACCAAGAGGCTGCTTTCTGAAGTTTTGTATAGAACCCAGGATAAGAATTAGGAAGTATTTGATCTGCATCAAGAGAATATCCTTTTTCTATTAATTTCTCTATTATTTCCTGATGCTCTTTCTCTTCTACAATTACTGCTTTACCTCTTCTCCCAAACATAGACCCTTTTACGGATTCACCAGTAGCTTGATCCTGAACCATCATCTTCCTCCCTGGCCCCATTGCATACCTCACCCCAGCACTAGCAACCCTAAAAATACCTTCTCCACCAGCAGCAAACGCAGCTTCTTTGCCTATGTCACCAGCAACCTGACCACCAGTTTGTAGATTTTTCCCTCTAACATATTCGATGCTCTCGTCAATTGCTTTCCCGCCAGCACCCGCAAGACCCATTAGAGCCATAGCTGGTACAGTTCCTAACCCAGTAGCTCTCAATCCAGTAGCAACTGTCGATGCTATCGGCAAAGCCACTCCAGCAGCATCACCTAAAGGATTAACATCGCCCCAATCCATTCCCTCTGGATCAATACCGATATCACGGTCAGACTGCATGTCAAAATTATTTAATTTGTTCTTCTTAATAACAAATTCTTGCCCTTGTCGATACCAACCGTCTTTACCCACAGCATCGGTTAGATATTTCTCTCTTTCTTCTAATGTATCCGCCCTAGCAAGACCACCACGGAACAAATGTGGCATACCCTTCTCCCAATCAATGCCACTTACCTTTATCATGTCCTTCATTGAGTGGATGAAATCTGGTCGCTTTGATTTTATGAGCATACCGTCAAAACCTTCTGTGGTCATTTTAGACGTAATATCCCCATCGTAAAGTTGACCAAACTTTTCTAGCTTATGATCGTCATTAATTCGTGAATTTACTATAGAGTTTACTTCATCTAAAATACTCATTTACTTAATACCCCAGATAAACGTGCCATAAAGTCTTCTTCCAGTGGAGTCATTTTTTTATTTTTCTTCAACACTCCAGATGTCCTGTCTTTAAAGGAACCCCCGCCAGAAAAATGTTGCTGATAAGAATCTTTGACAGATTGGTTTGTTTGATTTTTCTTTGTTATCCAACCTTGCTTGTCAGTCGGTATGTCAGTCCTATCGCCAGTTCTTTCAGAATTATAAAGACCCGCTAAATCAGTCTGATTAGCAGCTTCATAAATAGCTGAAGTTCTATCACCACCATCGTATTTTGCCCATTGTTCTCTAATGGCTTCTGGTGTGTCATACCCTCTGTGCATCAAGTATTGGTTCATGCTAATAACATCGTTTAATCTCTCTACTACTTTACCAAGAGAAAATCTAACCAACCCTTCGTCTTTACCCCAACTAAACACTCCTAAGTTATCATCGATAAACTTGTAATCCGCAGCACTCAATTGACCACGACCAACTAAAGACCTCCAAAGACTAGCTTTGATTTTAGACATTGTGGTTTGCAGTTTTCTAGTTTTCCCGATCTTGCTATTAGGGTCTAACCAATTTGGTTGCCCCATTATTTGTCCTACCTCTGCTACAGCACCTCCA